>Ga0181587_10000065_pt1 | contig 72928 bp, 53 predicted proteins | sample 071ome_27_FD_132463 | JGI IMG/M metagenome (GOLD analysis project Ga0181587, IMG submission 132463) | Coastal salt marsh microbial communities from the Groves Creek Marsh, Skidaway Island, Georgia - 071409AT metaG (megahit assembly) | ecosystem: Environmental > Aquatic > Marine > Intertidal... | reverse complement strand
GAATAACGAAGCGTGCTAGTTCGGGAGAGGTCTCAGTACTTCAACGGCGATGCGCCATTCGTTGCTGGTGTTCAGGCGCCACAGTCGCAGGTAGTTGCTGCGGAAACCGGACTGCACCTCTTCAGGGTTTGTCGTCATCACACCGTAGGTATAGCCCATCTCCTTCGATTCACTGAGATAGCCGCCGATATGGATCAGGTTCACCGGTGTGGTGGTCTGCAACTGGTCATCGAGGAATGCACCATACACTGAACTCGCGATATCGGCACCCACCGCCGGCCCCATACCCGGCAAGTACACGCGCACATTCTCCAGGCCATAGCGCAGCATCGCCCGCTCACCACCCCGGATATTGATCGATCGACCAAACAGGTTGTCCGCGTCGATCAGGCTCTGCATGGTGTTTTCTTCGGCCATGGCGATAACCGGGTGGGCCGTTTCATCGAGCACAGGCTGGGTATCTTCAAATCTGGGCTCAACAGACAGACTCAGGAAGCCTGGAATGAAGGTGAACATGTCAGCCGCCAGCTTCCACTCACCTTCCTGTTTCTTCCAGATGGAAATCAAGTGACCGAAGGCATTGTTGCCATCGGAGTCTCCCGGCCCGGCAATGGAAGTCATGGGCCCGGCAGTCAGCCCCAGGTCTCCGGCCCTGGACACATCGGCGTAATGCGCATCCCAGGTCAGGTCGTTTCCCTGAAAATCGGGAGATTGGTAGAGGGAACGGGCATCGACCGGTCCCTCGTCACGGAAGACCACGGAGCCTTCGCCGAGGAATTCGAGAAACGACTGGACACGCCCGATTTCCAGAGTGCGGTCCGCATAGCGCTGATCAGCGGCGGTGAGGTCCAGCCAGTACTGGTATTGGCTGCGCTCCTGCGCCGCGGCCGCCGTGGAGAGCAGCAGCCAGCCGGCAGTGGCAACAATGCCCGCTGACAGTTTTGCGCATGTTCGATTGTGGTAAGCCATAAGCTGATCTTAATTGGAAACGCGGCCAGAGTGTAGCAGGAGCAGGAATATGGCTTAATTTTGTCAACTATCTAATTGATATTCCGAAAATTATGGCCATGAAAATACTGCAATAAGATTGTTCTGCCATGGTCAAAACTATAAAATCCCAGCGCATCCCGACATTATTCCAGATACCCGCTGGCACACCCTGTAAAGGCAAGCAGGCTGGCAATCGATCAACCTCCCAACGCGGCAGACAACGGTGAACACACAAGGCAGTCATTTTTCCCTACTGACCTGGCGGATCATGGCTATGGCGCTGCTCATGCTGACCGGCATGCCTGCCGTTGCCCAGACCCTGTCAGTGGACCCGGCCGCCGGCGAGACTGCCGTCACCACATTCGTCGAATACTACGAAGACAGCTCCGAATCCCTGACCATCGAAGAGGTCACCGCGGCCAACTTCGATGTCAATTTCATCCCCCACAGCCGCGACATCCTGCATTTCGGTATCAGCAGCGCGGCCTACTGGATCAGGGTCAACCTGGACTGGTCCCGAATGCCAGCCGGTGCGGAGAAGATACTGGAGTTCGGTCCACCCAAGTTCGTCGCTGGCGTCGTGCGCGGCGGCATCGAGCTCTATTCCATCGGCGATCAGGGCCAGGTGGAATTAGAATACTCCCTGGGAACGATGCTGGACCAACGCGAGCTCAAGACCCTGAGCCGGGGCTTTGCCCTGACCATAGACGAGAGTTTCGGCGACACGCTGTACATGCGACTCACCGGTGCCCGCCCCATCCGATTGCCGATCACCTTATGGGAACAGGACAGCTTCCAGCAGCAAACGGCTATCTCCGACACCCTGCTCGGTCTGCAGTACGGCATCCTGTTGGCGATGATCTTCTACAACCTGTTCCTGTTCTTCACCGTTCGCGAACCCAGCTATATCTACTACGTCGCCGCCATAGCGGTCCAGGTAGCCTTTATCTTCCTGGACTCCAAACACCTGCGCTACGTGTTGGACCAGCTCTACCAGGGCGCCTACTGGGTGGACATGGCTGAACGACTCATTTATCCGCTGCTGGTTATCACCGCCCTGCTGTTCCAGCGCTCGCTGCTGCGCATCTGGGAAAACAACATCAAGCTGGACAACCTGGTTAAAGGATTCTTTGGCGCGTTCCTGTTGGTCCTGGCGGTGGCCTTCGTCCCCAACGAGAAAATATTCCAGTACCTGTACATCTTCCTCATTGCCCTGGCTATTCCGCTGGCCTTCTATACCAATATCGATGCCATCCGCCGTGGCAATGTAACGGCCGTGGTACACATGGCAGCAATCGGCGTATTCCTCAGCGGCGTTATTATCCTGATGCTGCTGCAACTGTGGCCCGGTTTTCCGAGTAATACATTTACGGAGAATGCCTACAACGTGGGTCTCGTGGCCCAGGCCCTGCTGCTTTCTGTCAGCCTCTCCTATCGCTACAACCAGATCAAGCAGGAGAAGGAAGACGCCCAGTTGCTGGCGATCAACAACCTGGTCCGTTCCGAGCAGATCAAAGATGACCTGCTGGCCAATGTCTCCCACGAGCTGAGAACGCCGCTCTATGGCATCAACGGCCTCGCGGAAACAGCCATCGCCGAGCTGGAGAGTGATAACAAGGACCCCCGGCTCGTGGTCCAGAACCTGGAACTGATCCGCGCCAGCGGCGACAGGCTTACCAAGCTGGTCAACGACCTGCTGGATTTCTCGGCCGCCAAAGAAGAAGCCACCTATGTGAAATTCCGGCCGGTCGACCTGAACAGCCTGGTTACCCTGGTCATTGCCGTCTGCCGGCCGCTTATCGGCGAGAAGAACCTGGAGTTACGCTCTGAAGTTGACCCGGACCTGCCCCTGGTCGCCGGTGATGAAGATCGCCTGCAACAGATCCTGGTCAACCTGACATCCAATGCCATCAAGTTCACCTACAGCGGTGAAGTAGTGATCTCAGCGGAACTCACTACAGACTACAACGTCACCGTATCCGTGCGTGATACTGGCATCGGCATCCACAAGACGGATCACGACACGATCTTCAAGACTTTCGAGAAGCTTCCCTCGCAGCAGATGAACGCCAGCGGAATCGGCCTTGGCCTGCCCCTGGCCAAGCGTATGGTAGAGATGCATCGCAGCAAACTGAAGCTGGAGAGTGAATTGGACGTGGGCTCCACGTTCAGCTTCGACCTGCGCGTCTCGCTCGACCAGACCCGCGCAATCAAGTCGCCAAACATTCACAAGCAGATGATTCGCCGTGCCGACTTCCTGGAGCAGGCCAACAAGGTCGCGGACGTGCCGAAGCTGCGCAGTGAACAGGAAGTTACCATCCTGGTGGTGGATGACGACGAGATCAATCGCGTGGTGATGGGGCAGCAACTGGAGGAATACAACGTCGTCAAATGTTCAAACGGCCTGGACGCATTGAATGCCATCGAGGAAAGCAAGCCCGACCTGGTATTGCTGGATCTGATGATGCCGGGACTGAACGGCTACGAGGTATGTCAGAAGCTCAGGCAGAAATATAACCATATCGAGCTGCCCATCATCCTGGTGACCGCCAAGAATCATCTCGAGGATCTCACCCAGGGTTTCCGCACCGGTGCCAACGACTATCTCGCCAAGCCCTTCCACAACGAGGAACTGAAATCGCGGGTCGAGAACCAGTTGCGCCTTAGCATGCTGCACCGGGTTAACGAAGATAACCTGCGGCTGCGAACCCAGATTGAAAACTACGCCGCGGCCGATGCGGAATTGCGCAGCTCCCGCCTGCGACTGCAGCAAGTCCTGGAAACCATCGAGGCTGGCTTCATCGCCTTCGAACTGCCCGGGCGAATCTTCAGCGCGAACCTGCGCGCAGCGGAACTACTGGACACAGATCGCAGGAGCCTGCTGGAAAAAGACATCACATCCATACTCTCTGATGCCGATGTGAATGACCCGGCCCGGCAGACCCTGGCCCGCTGGGAGAGTGGCGAGGATGAATACGGTGAAGTTGAGGACGATGCCAGCTTTATCAGCCAGGCGGTGGAGATCGAACTCGTAGTGCCCTACAACAGCGCTGGCAGGCCGTCGAGCAGCACCATCAAGCTCAACAGCAAGCTGTGCCTGTTCGGTAATGACGATGGTACCGGCGTGCTGTTCCTGGAGGACACGGAACCGTTGAAGAAGATTACCGATTCCGCCCTGGCCAGGGATACGGTGGAACTGGTGAGCTTTCTCGGCCAGGCGCAGCAGAATATTCGTCGCATCGGCACCCGCCTCAACGTCCTCACACCGGATGAGATTGCCGAGAACCCGGAACTGCTGGACAAGCTTTCTGGCATCGAAGATCTGGTGGACTACATCGATGAACACTTGCCAGCCGTCAGCAGTGAGAGCGAATATAGGCAGCAACTCGTCACACTCATGCGCTCGGCATTACACACCTGGGAGGTAACTACCCAGAAATCCAAGATCGAACTGGCTGAAGAGAGCAATATCTGGGCTGTAAACATAGACGACGGTCGCTTGCGCACACGGACTTTTGATCGCTATCTGCGCCTGGAGCAACTACCCAAGGTTCCGCGCTGGCGGGAGGTGGTTCGCACGGCTTATTTCGTACTCTCCAACCCAACCATCGAACCTGAGACCCGGGCGCTGTTGGAAGCAGAACTGGAAAAGACCAAGACAATACTGAAGAAAGCAGCCATCAGCTGATCGTGAGCGAGATCTATGCAGACAAGCGTGAGCATAGCGTCGTGAAATTTGATTCCGGCAAACCGGTCTGTTGCTAAGCAACCCTAATTGGCAGACATACAATGTACCTCGAACACTTTGGTCTGGCACAGTATCCCTTCTCCCTGACGCCTAACACGCGTTACTTTCTGAAGCTGCCCAGCCATCTGCGAATATTCGAAGCCGTTGTTGCCTCGCTCAGCCAGCCCGGCCAGTTTTGCAAGATTGTTGGGGAAGTTGGCACGGGCAAGACCATGCTGTGTCGGAAAATGCTGAATGCACTCGAATTCCACAAGGACAAATTTGCCACCGCTTTTATTCCTCACCCCATACTCAGCGAGGAAGCCTTACTGTCAGCGCTGGCCGATGAACTTGGCCTGGAAGATTATTCCGGCAAGAAATACCGGGAACTACTCAAGGACATCACGTCGGAAACCCTGCGTCTGGCCAGTACTGGGCGCCAGTTGATTCTCTTTATTGACGAAGCCCAGGCGATGCCGGAGGAGTCCCTCAATGCCATCTATCTGCTGACCCAGGCGCAATCCGGCAGCAAGCTGCCCATGCAGGTCATCCTGTTCGGGCAGCCGGAACTGGACGAACTGCTGGACCGCCCCGTCCTGCGGCAACTCCGCAATGAAATAGAGAATGCCTTCACCCTGCCAGCACTGAGTGCCGCGGGCGTGGAGGCCTACGTGCAGCACAGACTGGCCAAGGCGGGATACAGTGGTAACCACATGTTCACCAACAGCGCGCTCAAGCTGCTGGTGGAAAGCAGCGGCGGCGTACCCCGACTGATCAATGTGCTTTGCCATAAGGCCCTGCTGGTAGCCTATGGCAAGGGCGAGCGCGTGGTGGATGAGATTCATATTCGTCGAGCCGCGGAAGACACAGAGTCCCTGCAGAAGAAGAAATCCTGGAGCGACCGCTTCTTCACCTGATCGCGCTTCAGGAATTGCTGGTTAACGGTTGTATCGATTCTTGCGCACCGTATAATTCCCACTCCTCGCCCAAGGAAGTCCATCATGGCACCGGAAATCTGGCAGCAACTCCGCAGCGAAGCCGAACAGATGATCAGGAGAGAGCCGCTCCTGGCCAGTTATGTCTATGCCTGCGTACTCAATCATGACAGCCTGGCATCGTCACTCAGCTTCATCCTGGCCAACAAGGTCTCAGACGATGTAATGCCCGCGGTAACCGTGAGGGAATTGTTTGATGATGCCTTCGAAACCTGCCCGGAATGCATCGAGCATGCGGCCGCCGATATTGTGGCGGTCTACGAACGCGATGCGGCTATCAATGCCTATTTACCGGTAATCCTGTACCTGAAGGGATTTCAATCTATCCAGGTACATCGCCTCGCTCACTACCTGTGGCAGAAAGACCGCAAGGAACTGGCGCTCTTTATCCAGAGTCGCAATTCGGAAGTCTTTGGGGTCGACATCCATCCAGCCTGTGTCATGGGCAAGGGCATAATGTTCGACCATGCCACCGGCATTGTCATCGGCGAGACCTCGGTCATCGAAGACAATGTGTCGATCCTGCAACAGGTTACCCTGGGTGGTACGGGTAACGAGAAAGGCGATCGCCATCCCAAGATACGCTCCGGTGTACTGATCGCCGCCGGTGCCAAGGTGCTGGGTAATATCGTGATCGGGGAAAGAGCGAAGATCGGAGCAGGCAGTGTCGTACTGGAAGACGTGGCACCTAATACCACCGTGGTCGGCGTGCCAGCCAAGGCCGTCGGCAAGCCCTGCAAGGAATCGCCGGCACAGACCATGAACCAGAGTTTCCAGTCCGACTGATGCGATGAAACCGTGCGCCCCCAAGCCGGGAGCGCACAGTATGACTGATTACAGGTTTTCTTCTGCGAAGGCCGCGAGCACGGAACGCGGCACGCCCTGCAGCAACACATTTCCACCGTATTCGAAGCTCTTGAATCGCTCCGTCAGGTAAGTAAGCCCCGAACTGATAGGAGTCAGATAGGGCGTATCGATCTGCGCCAGGTTACCGAGACAGATTACCTTGGAACCATTGCCCGCCCGCGTCACTATGGTCTTGATCTGGTGAGGCGTCAGGTTCTGTGATTCATCGATAATGATCAGGCTGCTCTGGAAGGACCTGCCCCGAATATAATTCAGGGACTTAAACATCAGGGGCACCTTGTTCAGCACATATTCCACGCTGCTGCTACAGTTTTCATCCTCCCAGTGCAGGGCTTCCAGGTTATCCGTGATAGCCCCGAGCCAGGGTTCCATCTTCTCCTCTTCCGTTCCCGGCAGGAATCCAATGTCCTCATCCAGTGCCTGGGTGCTGCGGGTAACGATGATGCGCCGGTACAGTTTATTGGCAACGGTCTGCTCGATAGCCGCCGCCAGGGCAAGGATAGTCTTGCCGGAACCGGCCGAGCCGGTGAGGTTGACCAGGTGAATATCGGGGTCCATCAACAGGTTCAGCGCCATGGCCTGGTAAGTGTCGCGCGGCTTCAGGCCCCAGGCTTCTGTTTCCATCAGGCTGTTGAGATTAAGGTGCAGCAGGGTGACATAGGTCGCCGTGGTTGAGAGGATTCGCGCCACGAAACCCTCTTCGTCGAAGAGGAACTGGTTCGGGTAAACATCCTGCCCAAACACGCCACGACTCAATGTGTGCATGGTGCGGCCCCGGTCCTGCGTAGTCTCTACCTCGTCTACCAGTTCCCAGAATGATCCGGGAAACTCGATATAGCCCTTGTTGAGGTGCTCTATATCGTTCAGCATCAAGTCACTGTGGTAATCCTGGGATTCAATACCACAACCCCTGGCCTTCAGCCTCACATTGATGTCTTTGGTAACCAGCACGACGCGCCGGTCGGGATAGCGCTGCTTCAGATAACCGACATCATTCAGAATCTTGTTGTCATTCAAATGCGTGGGAAGCATGACGAGGTTTTCCGGCGTCTCGATCATCATGACCGAGAGAATGCCTCCCTTATCCAGGCCATCGGGGCGCTGGATCGCCACACCCGACTCAACTTCCGTGGGGGAAGCTCTGCCGAGTTGCTTGTCTAATTCTCTGATGGCCTGGCGGCAATCCGCTGCAATGGCATGGCGACCGCTTTTGAGTGAATCCAGTTCTTCAAGAACCGTAATGGGAATGACTACGTGGTGTTCGTCGAAATTGAGTATTGAGGTGGGATCGTGAATTAATACATTGGTGTCTAGAACATAGAAGACCGGGTTAGAGGAGGTACTGCTGTCAACTGAGCTTTTGACAAGTTTCACTTCGCTCATAATTATTCGAACCCCTTTCGAATGCTGATTGTGAGATTTTGGATTTAATGGCCAAAGCCGGTGGTCGCCCTCCCTTGGTAGTGGTTAATTGAAGTGTCTATTACTAGCTTCGGCCATAAAGCTACAAAGCTTTAGACGTGCCCTACACTAATTGCCGGAAATGACATTGCTATGACAAAGGAAACACGACAAGCAACGCCACCGCGCGAAAATCTGCAGCAGATTACCGCGATGAAATACTTGTGCCGATGCCGAATCGACAGATAACGGCAGTGACTAATTGAAAGTCAGGGCAGGCTGATAGAGCAGCGTCGCCTCGGTTTCGATGGGCAGTCCATTTTCGAGACGTGGGCGAAAATGCAGCCGCTCCAATCGGCGCCTGAATTCTGCCTCCACGCCCGATGATGCAGGCACATCGGGTTTCAAAAGCGTCACATCCAGCAACTCGCCAAAGGTCTGCACGCTATCCCGATTCAGCCAGCGGCTCATCTCCGTTACGCCAGACAGGTTGAAGGAAAACAGCGCAAAGTTTGAATCCAGTTGACTGCCATGCTGCTGGTAAGGAGCTCGAACATGGGGGAAGCTGGGGCTCCACTCGGCGAAATATAAAGATGCCTGGGCATTATCCAGGTGGCTGATTTCCCCTGCGATATCCGGCACCCTCGACTGCTCCGCTTCCTGCAGGCTTGAGTAGAATGCCTTCTCTGGCAGCAAACTGGGAGAGGCGAAGAAGCGTTCTCGCTGCAACTGGTCGACATCGGCCAGGGCGAGATTGCGATAGGCCACTTCGTAGGAATGCAGTGCTGGCCGGGGATTGTCGAAGACCACATCCCAATCGGCCAGATACAGATTCGCCATGGCCACGGCCTCCAGGTTCACTGGCGTGGCCTCCGCATAGATTTCCCGAATCTGGCTGAGCAGGCGGCGACCCGTTTGATAGAACATCGCCCGCATCACGCTGCGGTCGCGAACCAAATCGGCTCCCGGCACTATCTGCCTGAGCTCATAGCTGGTGCGACCACCCATGGCAATGGCTTCTGCCTGCAAATGGTTCTGTTTTACCAGCTCATAGAGAATTGGCACCAATTTGGTGTCAAGACTGCCCCAAAGTCGTTCACCGGCCGCCAGCGCGAGCCAGTTGGCTGCCGATGCCCGGCGGAAATGAAAAGCCTGGAATTCCAGGGAGTCCTCGCTGATACCCCGCAGATGCAGGCGGGACAACTTCATGAAGTCGGCGATCAGGTCGGCGGTGATGTAGCGCGTCTTGCTGCGATGCAGCCACAGCAAGTGATCCTGCAGGGTCCTGGCATCCCCCCACTGCTGCCAATCCGCGTAATTGTCTATCTTCTCCTGGATATAGGGAATCTGGGCCTGGGTATACAGGCCTTCATTCATGCGAATTATCTGCTGTCCGCGATCCAGGGCAGCATGGGCATCGGCATAGCGGCCACTATCACGAAATTCACGGGCCAGCTGGAACAAGGGTTCGGCGAGCCGGGGGTCGGTGTTGCTGACCTCGACTTCCAGGCTCTGCAAGTCCTGCAGGGCCATGGCCAGCGTGTCATCGGGGTCGACGGTGACCTGGGCACAAAGTGGGCCGAACCCACACAGGCCGGTGAGCAAGAGGAGGGACTTGAACAGCGTGGATGGCTTAATCATCGTCTATTTCTGAATGATCGCAGGATTACATTAGCACCAAAGCTGGCAAATTCGCTACTGCTGATGAGCTGACAATGCAGGTTCCATGCCATACATACGTCGGGGGTAGCCAACTGGACCAGTTCGCCTTTGCTGCAGGCCTTGATTATACTGACCGGCCTTCCATCTTTTCCGCTGCAGGAGAACGCTGTGCGCAAACTACTCAAGAACTCCATCATCCCTCTTCTCGCTCTCGCCGTAGGATTTGGCTCCGGATTCCTCGCCCAGCTTTCTGCCCAGGGCCAGAAGGTATTCGAGCTGCGTACCTATACGGCAACGCCAGGAAATCTCGATAATCTCCACGCCCGGTTTCGCGATCACACGACGCGCATTTTCAACAAGCATGGCATGGAAGTGGTTGGCTACTGGACTCCCACGGATCCGGAAAAAGCGGACGACACCCTGATCTACATACTCGAGCACGCCAGTCAGGAAGCGGCCGATGCCTCCTGGGCTGCTTTCATCGCCGACCCGGAATGGCAGCGGGTTGCAGACGCATCCAATGCCAATGGCCAGATCCTCGGCGGGATACAACGGGAATACATGGTTGCGACGGACTACTCCCCCATGCACTGAGTGACTCCTGAGAACCGCAGGGCAAAACGCAAAGAGCCGGGCAATGCCCGGCTCTTTTTTGCCTCTCCTGTAGGTTCTGAGGATTAGCCGTAGGCCAGCGCCAGCAACTCCCGCACCGATTCGATCTGCAGGAACCAGTAGATGGCGGAAAAAATGATGAAGCTCTGTGCAACCAGCAAGGCTGCCGCTTCGTCATCTTTCAGTTTGGTTTTTTCTTCTCTCATGTCACTCATGCCTGATTCTCCCCCTACCCACTAAACCCGATCCAGCGACCCGTAGCTGCCACCAGGAACCACACCAGGATTGATGCAATGGCGACCAGGCGCGTGACCACCGGGTTCAACTGCGAAAGGTCGTGTCCCAACAGGGGCTTGCGGATATAGAAATGGAACAACATGCCCGCCCCCAGTGCCAGCATCTTGTACCAGTACACGGGCAGGTAATAGATCTTCGTCGCCACACCGCAGGCCATGAACACTCCCGTGGCCAGCAAGGTGACCAGGGCCCAGACAAAAACCCTGTGGGTTCTGTCGAATACTGTCTGGGCGGGCACATCCGTCAGCACCAGATTAAGCAGACGCCCGTCGCTGGCAATCACACAGCCTCCCAACACGGCGAGGCCGATCAGGTGTATGGCCTCGACGAAGGCGAAGGCCGCACCCCAGGTCTTGCCGATGTAGCCAAAGGGAGTGGTTTCCAGCCATTCGAAAACACCCAGCAGACCAGGATAGACACTATCCATCCAGCCGCCATAGGTGAATAACAGCAGCAGGACTATGACTGCCGCTGCACTTACTGTTCTTGAGTACTCTGATAGAAATGTGGGCATCGCTTGTCGCCTCAATAATCGTTTTTCAATTATCTGTTATCTTTTTTCTTCGGTTCTGCTGTTCTTCTGTTCGGTTTACAGCGCACTACTTCAGGAACGGTATCTGGCTAGAATCGCGTCTGACCATCCACACAGCCTGCCAGGGTACTCATGAGTGCCCCCGGGAAGGTATCGCAGTCGAACCAGTCGTAGGCGATGAAACGTCCGCAGACCACGATGATCGACCAGAAGCCCAGCGACAGCATTGCACCCATACGAATCCCCGAAGGTGCCCTGGTGTCTGTATCCCAACTGGACACTGACTCGTTCATACGCTTGTGGAACAGGTACGCATTGATCGCACAGGCCACGAGCAGCACCATCTTGATCCTGAACCAGATGCTCTGGGATGTGCGCACAGGAACGGCGTAGAACAGCAGAATGCCCGTGATGAACATTACGGTGAAGCCGACCAGCATCGGCACGTTCAGCCTATGGGCGATCTTGCTGGCCGGTACATCCGGCAAGGCAAGCCCCAGCATGCGCAAGTCGATGAGGAACAGCATTCCCAGGCTGACCATCAGGGTCAGCACATGAGTCGACTCCACCCAGTTATACATATAGTAGGATTCATGCAACATGGTGCTCCACTGCATGTCGTCCAACCATACGGCAAAGTTGTAAACGAGTTCGTTCAAAATGGATAACCTCCCCGCTGTATTCGGGTTTATTAGTCTGATTTTCCCCGATTTTATCGCCTGTACCGCGTTGCAGTGTACGTTTTAACCGTTACTCAACATTGAGATCGATCAATATCAACGCAACTCGTCGCGGCACCAGTTCGCGATCCTTAGTCTGTTTTCGATCCAGTGAGCAAGGTCTTTAGCAGGATCAACAGTATTGGTTTTTAGCTGAATGCGGGCGCAAGAATAACGCATCGTTCCCCGGAGAATCCAGCGTCTTGGGCTCATGCTCAGAATACCGCGTCAGGTGAGATGTTGCTTGCGGTATTCGGAGGGGGTCACGCCCTTGATCTGGCGAAAGGCATTATTGAATGGGGTGATGGACTGGTAGCCCACCGACAGGGCAATGGTGAGCACAGGCAGGTTCTGACTTTCCGGATCACAAAGTGCCTGACTGGCATCCTCTATGCGGTACTCATGCAGCATGGCATTGAAATTTCGAAACCCGAGCTGCTTGTGGATAAATGAACGCAAGCGATACTCCGGGATATTCAGTTTCTTGGCCAGCATGGAAATAGTGAGACCTGCCTCCCGGTAGAGCTGACCATCCTTGAAGGCCCGGTTAAAGATCTCCACATCGAATATCTGTCCACCTTCCAGTTCCGCCTCCTCGGCAGGCTCTGTCACTTTGCGGATCGCCTGACTGAGGGAAACGAAGTCGAAACGCATGGCTGCGAGCAACATGCCCAGGGTCAGTATGGCAATGCTCATCACGATGACTGCCTGCAAGGTCGCATTGCTGGAGGAACCGCCGGGAATAAAGAAGTTTTCCAGGAACACCACGAGGAAGATGAGCGCGCCCTGCACCCCGATAATAAACCAGCGAAATATGCGCCGGTCTTCCACCAGGTCCGCCCGCCACCCTTTCAGCGTCCAGTAAATGGCGAATCCGACGAAGACCAGCTGCAGAATATCCATGCAGGTGGCCAGCAGGGCCGAGCCGCCACTGAGGCTGAGCAATGACAGCGCCAGGTCCAGCGTGACCTGCAGGGCGAAGGCGGCACCCAGGGTAATCGGAAACTGTTGCTGCTCCTGGAAGATCAGGAAGCAATAGATCATGAACAGGCCGCAGATCGCGCTGGTGCTGACCGACACGAGAACGGAAATGCTGCTGAGGTCGATGCGAAATTCGGGGGCGATGTTGCTGTTGGTCATGCCATTGAGGAGATAAAACACCACAAACACCGCCATGAGGCCAAACACCCTGGCGCTGGCAGCTCCAGGATCAGTTTTGATATAGCCGGCGGCAAGTAGCAATACCGACAAGATCGCAGTGATCTGCGCGGCGAACAGCATTAAGGGATTAGTCACTGGGTGAATCCTGAGGCAGCGTCATACAGCATCTCTGAAAATACCCGAACACCCGCCAAAATACAAAGCAGGCGCGTCTGAAACACTCGCGTTGCTGTATTCAATACCGCTCTCTCAGTTCTGCCAATAGCGCATTTTTCTGATCAGCATCGATCCACAGCGCGCACCATCACGGGGCGCCACCAGCTCAGCATAATTCACTTATTTTTCATATGGTTAGACATCCGAAAGTTAACGAGCAATCGATCGATTTTCGTTGCGTGTCACTGTCTATGTAACTATACTGCGGTGGACAATAATTATAGCAGCGGTCCGCGGGTAGCTGTGCTGTGGACTCGCTTTACCGCACTGTCACTAGAATAAATCTCTAATAAAAGAAGTAATCAAGGGAGAAACCATGCGCAAGAACTTTCCGTCCAAAAAGCAGGGCCTGGCCCTGGCTATCATGCTGGCCAGTGCCGGCACCTCAATCCAGACCTTCGCTCAGGATGATGGCGTCGAAGAGATCGTGGTCACAGGTTCATTCATCCGGGGAACTCCTGAGGATGCACCATCTCCAGTAACCGTCATTGATAGAGCCGCAATCCAGGACCAGGGCGCTTCCCAGATTTGGGACTTGATCCGCAATCTGGAGGTCAATCAAGGCTCGGATACCAGCGTCGCTGGCTCCAATGATTCCAGCCAATTGCAGGGAACGGCCTCGGTCAACCTCCGAAACCTCGGTGGAAACTCGACTCTCACCCTCATCAACGGCAAGCGCTTTACCCCGGCTGCTGTGGTAACCAGTTCAGGGCAGGAGTTTGTCGACCTGAACACCATTCCGCTGGTGATGACAGATCGAGTCGAAGTGCTAACAGATGGTGGCTCAGCATTGTACGGTTCAGATGCGGTGGCGGGTGTGGTCAACGTCATCATGCGCACCGACTTTGAGGGTCTTGAATTATTTGCGGACACGCAAGGAATTGAAGAGTCCGGCGGCACGTATGAGCAAACCTTCAGCGGTATCTGGGGCACCAGCTTCAATGACGGCGCTACTCGTCTGGTCCTGTCTGCGGAGCAGTTCGAGCGCGACCCGGTGGGTCTGTCGGACGCCCAGTACTTTGATCCAACCCGTATCGTGAACAACGGTGAGGTGGGCGCCTTTAGAGTGAGCAGCCCACTGGGCGCTGGCTTCAATACAGACTACATCGACATGGCCCTGACTCAACAGCAGACCGCTGAAAAAATTGGACTGGGCGAATCTGTATCAGGCACGCGCGGCTTGGTCTTCTCTGACCCATTGTGTACATCTCTCTCCGGCGACCTCGGTTCCTTCTATCAGGATAACCGGTTCACAGGTGTGGGCCGACGTAATGGTTATTGTTACGAAGACAACACCGCGAACCAGTTCATCGCCATAGGCCAGGAGCGGACCAGTGCGGCAATGAGCTTTGAGCACACCTTCAGTGATAGCGCCGAGTTCTACTCGTTCTTCACTTACTCTGACTTGGAGACAATCAGGGAATGGGACGGCATTGCATTTTCACGGACTGCGCACCTTGTCCATGCTCCAACCACCCTGGGTGCACTCTCCACCTACATTGGCAATCCAGCGGTCACTGCGCCCGCCGCCAATAATCCACATCTCGCCTCCAACGGCGGCTTTGGCCAGGGTTATTATGGTGGCGGCGTGCGAGTTGGCTGGCCGCGATCAACCGAAGACATTGCGACGACTAATACCACCTCCGGTGCCCAAATGGGCTTGCGCGGAGAGCTTGACGGTATGGGTTTCAATGACACCCCGCTGAGCTACGACGTGAGCTTTGCCTGGAGTGATTCCAGTATTGAGCAGGATTATGCGACGCTGATGAGAGACCGCACAGAGATGGCTCTCTACGGGCTTGGAGGTCCAAACTGTACGCCTGACGGCACGCCTAATTTGCATTTCGAGGCGATCCCTAGTTTTGCAGCGATGACCCCGCTGTTCGATACTGTATTCCCGGGATATGTACTCAACACCAGAGAGAGCACCTCCTATGCACTGACTTCGACAAACCATGGTCAAGGCGGTTGCCAGTTCTTTAACCCCTACCTGACCGCTCTCACCAATCCAGACCTGGCAAATTCTGAGGAACTGGTGGACTGGATGACCGCCAGAATCAATAGAGCGGACAAACGCAACCAGCTCCTCGTGTTTGATGCCGTGGTATCGGGTGAGATGTTTGAAATGACCGGGGGTACAGCGCAATTTGCGGCCGGCTTCCAGCGCAGGGAAAGAGACGCCTCGGGTATCGCACCTGACATCAATCTGCCAGGGCTCACAGTGATCAAGGGCTATGAGCCAGGCTTATTTGGCGCGCCTAATCAGTTTGAGACAGGCATCACCAACAACCTCGAGTGTGCAAGTTGTATCTTCAACTTCGATGATTCCCGATCGGTGAATGCCGCCTTCGTGGAACTATCCTTGCCGTTTGCTGAAAACGTCGAGACACAGATTGCCCTGCGTTATGAAGATTACGGCGGCAACATCGGCGGGGATCTGTCTCCCAAGGTAGCTCTAAGCTGGCGACCCACCGAAGAACTGTTGCTGCGTGGCTCTTATTCACAGTCGTTCCGTGCGCCAAACATTGGCGTTGTGAATCAGGCCTTCGAGGCCTTTGGCACGACTGTCCAGGATCCGTTGCGTAATCAGAAGGTCCGTGCAGGCTTGCTGCCCGCTACGGATGAAAACGCGATTGCAAATAGCTCCTACACAGCAGGCTCACCTAACCCCAACCTGGGTAATGAGACTGCCGACACATTCAATCTGGGCTTCCAGTGGACGCCTGGTGGTTCTCTTGAAGGTGTGAGTGTTGGTGCCGATGTCTGGAGATTCGAGGTTAGCGACCGCGTATTACCGCTGATCCCAAGAGCCGCCCTGAACCCCGAAATTGCAAAGTTCAACTCTGTGGTGGGCGACAAGTCCAACTATATCCTGAATGACTCACAGCCACTCGACGCCCGTGGACCAGATGGCAATGTGATCGCTTGTGATCCTGATGCTCTGGCTGCGCAATACGGCGCCGATTCTGACGAGCGTTTGAATTGCGTAGTGAATCCGGCTGCGTATAAGGTGGATGGTATTCAACGCTCACTGAACGACGAAAATGCCGGCCTGACAACCATCGTTTTGCCAGCTGTCAATGCCGGTAACATCCAAGTTCAGGGCATCGACATCAGCCTGGGCTATCGCTGGAGTACCGACTTCGGTAACTTCAGGCTGGCAGCAGACTACACACACGTTGATGAGTACCTCGTGCAAGATGTGCCTGGCCTGGAATTGGGACTTCAGGAAACTGGTCGCTTTGACGCTGCCGGCGTCGATGGCGAACAAAACATCGTGCGTGAGGTTCCCGACAACCGGGGTAATATTTCCCTGAGCTGGAGCAAGGACAATCATCGCGTGACTGTGTTCAATCGCCACACTGGATCGTTTGAGGTGCTGGGCCATGCCGACTATCTGGCTAACCCCAACACACCACAAATTGAGAAGGACTATGCCAGAGGCAAGGTTGACAGCTACAACACCTGGGATGTGCAGTACGTGTATTCACACGACTGGGCGAACAGCAGTCTGGGCTCGTCTACCTTCACCCTGGGTGTTATCGATGCCACAGACGCAGACATCCCGCTGTATCGACGCGCATCCTACAACGCTTCGGTCTTTGACGCTCGAGGCCGACGCTGGTATGCCAGGTTGCTGTGGCAGTTCTAGACAGCCAGGCTGCCTAGCTTAGAAACGAAAAACGGCGATGAGTGATCATCGCCGTTTTTTTATGCCTTCGATTTCTGCGATTCCGGAGTCTAGCGGCGCAATTTGTCTTCCACGTCGCGCAGCATACCATCGATAGAATCGCGTCCCTGGGTTGCCGGGTCATGCTGTTCGAACAGGTTAATGGCTTTCTCCGTGCGCCTGCCCAGGGCCAGCACCTTCTCGAAGTAGCTGTCTGCCCTATGCTGCTGAAACAGCACATCTATTACAAAAGCGAAGAACGACAGGGCGCTGAGCAGCAGGTCACGAAAAGCGTCGACATAGAGCTTTATCTGGAAAGTCACGAAGCGTTTGATCTGGGGCCAGAGCTTGATGGATTTCACAGCTCTCACCTGCCTCTCAGGGGGATTGGCAGATTCCTTTTCCATAGGTTCACATTGTCAGTTGATGTTTTAGCGATAGGGAAATAGTAATGGGAAGCACGCCATGATTCGAGCAAAAAAGGGATCAACTGCGGACCCCGGGGATGAGGCCCGCAGTCGAAACCAAGCGCAAACCCGGCACATGAAAACGCGCAACAACGGCGCATTCGGGGTTTCAGTGAATAGACGCGGCAACCAGTAAATTGGTTACCCCCCAACCAGCGGAAACCCGATCGACCTCTGAGAACTACCATTCACAGAACGTGCCAAGCTCCAAGCGCCTGATTTTCCGGGCTTTGAAGGCGAGATGCATGGAAAGCGCAGGAAAAACCTGCTGGAATGGCGAAGAATTGGCGAGATTAGTCACCGAAAGGCACCGCTCACCTGGAAGCAGACAGCGCACCGGAGCGGGCGTAAACCCCGAGCGCAACAGCCAGAGGTTCAGTGCCTGCAGACCACGCTACTCCGCCGCGTCAACCGCAGCAGTGTCATCACTGGCCTCGATTTGATGTGCAGCGGGCTCAGCTTGCTTGATCTCCAGCACCTCAAATCCCAGTCCGGCATGAGCCTGCAGCCGCTGCATGAGTCCATCACCAAACACCGAAGCCGGTGTCCAGAAGCCACCTCCGATTGCCTGTTTGTCCACGTCCCGGTGCAGGCTGATCGCAGCCTGGGACAGCATCTTGGCTGTGGATCCATAACCGGGATCGCGATCCCCCGTTACCTTGACCATGATGGTGTCACCCTGCCCGGACTTGCCGTGAAACCGGATATCGAAGAATCCATTCAGCTGTTCAGCCGGACTGGGTCCCTGTCCGGGTTTCGGGAGAAAGAAAGTCCTGGCGAGCCATAGCAGGGGTGGAATGGCGAGCACAGCACCTGCAAGCGTCGTTCCGAAGCCCAGGCGCTTTGCCTGCTTCTCGCCCGCTTTGCCATCCCGGGTAAGCACCGCCTCGTCATACACAAATTCCGGGGCATAGGGCGTGTGGCGCAGGGCATTGCTGCGAAGAACGACACGGGTATTGATCGCCGCCATGATGAATGGCCCCACCCAGGACTTGAAGTCCTCATCGTATTCCACGCCAACCATGCGCTGCTTCGCCTCGTTGTTGAGGGGGCGGGGGCAGATGGAATACCAGTCCCGCATCTGGGCGGCGATTTCCGGATCTTCGGCAGCTTCCTTGCGCGCGTTAATGCCGCTGGCGATCGTACCGCCTGAGGCGCCACCCCGGGTCGCCTGCACCCGCATCTTTACCTGCGAGCAATAGCGGCCGAATGTCTTCAGCGCCTGATCCTGCAGGAATTTCACACCGAGATCGGATGGGATGGAATCGAAGCCACAGCAGTTAACGATACGGGCGCCGCTGGCGCGTGCCGAGTCTTCGTAGAGATCGATCATGCGCCTGGCCCATTGTACTTCACCGGTAAGGTCGCAATAGTCGGTGCCGGCCTCGGCGCAGGCCTTCACCAGCTTCTCACCATACAGCGCATAGGGCCCCACGGTGGAAATTATCACTTCCGCTCGCTGGCACAGACCTGCCATGGCCTCATCATCGCTGGAATCGGCCACGATCACCGGAATGGCTGCCGCCTTCTCCCCCAGTTCTGATTTCAGCGCCTGCAACTTTGCCTCCGAGCGGGCCGCCATCACCCAGGTAAAATTCGGCTCGGTGTATTCATGCACGAGATAGCGACAGAGTATCTGGCCGACGAAACTCGTGGCGCCGAACACGATCATGTCGAATTCCTTGTTGCTTCTCGGTTTGCTATCCATGGGCGGAGACTCCTGTGGTGAATCTGAACTGGGCCGCACTACCCCTGTAACGGTAAGACTGCGGCAGGCGCGCTATGTTAACACCATTCTCTTATGCGCCCAGCAGACGACAGGAGTCGTTGAAAGCCTCGCTGCTGAGGATGGCAAGCATTGCCAGGCAGGGGCGAAACCTCGTTATACTCACGACATCAACCACGCCTGCCGGGAGACCCTCCATGAGATGCACATTCAGTAACAAGGCCCACCTGCTGTCCCCCCTAGCCCTCGTCCCCGCTGCTGCCATTCTGCTTGCTGCCTGCAGCGAGCAATCAACGCCCGCTGCCACCCTCTCCGATGCCACCGATACTACTGAAGCCGCTGTCAGGGCACAGAATGCTGCCGCCATCACCGGCCAGGTAAGCAGTGCAGCCGGACCCGAGGCGGGCGTGTGGGTGGTTGCCGAAACCGGCGAGTTCGACACGTTCTTCGCGCGCATCGTGGCGACTGACGACGAGGGACGCTTCGCCATCCCCGACCTCCCCTCCGCCCGTTACGAGATATGGGTAAGAGGCTACGGACTGGCCGACAGCGCAAAATACAGTGCCGAACCCGGTACGTCGATGCAGATTGAGGCGACGCTTGCGCCGAATGATGCGGTTGCCGCACAGGTCTATCCTGCCGCGTACTGGTATTCCATGATGGGACTGCCCGATGAGAGTGAACTGGCAAACATCGATGGTGGCCTGAATGCCTACCTGACCTGGATGAAGAATATGGGCTGTGTGGGTTGCCATCAGCTGGGTCAGCAATCCACCCGGACGATTCCCGAATTCTTCGGTGAGTTTGAAACCCATGAACAGGCCTGGATGCGTCGCGTGCTCTCGGGTCAGGCGGGGCAAGGCATGTTCAGCCAATTGAGTGAACGCCTCGATGGAGTGCCATTCAGGTACCTCGGCGACTGGACCCAGCGTATTGCGGATGGGGAACTGCCCTTCGCCAAACCCCAGCGTCCCTCGGGGCAGGAGCGCAATGTGGTGGTGACGGTACGCGACTGGTCCAATCCCCGGGCCTACATGCATGACCTGTCGGGTACCGATCGCCGCAATCCCACGGTGAATGCGAATGGTCCGCTGTACGGCGCCCCCGAACTCAGCACCGACGAATTTCCGGTGCTGGACCCGGTCAACAACACCAGCTGGGTGATCAATGCCCCGGTTCGCGATGCGGATACGCCGACTACCGCGGCGACACCGCCCTCCGCTCCCTCAGCCTATTGGGGCGATGAGATACTCTGGGACAGCAAGGCGAACGCCCACAACCCCATGCTGGATCAAGACGGCAGGGTCTGGTACACCGCCCGCATCCGTGCTGCCGACAATCCGGATTTCTGCAAGGAAGGTTCCGATCATCCCTCCGCAGAGTTGTTCCCAAGCAACCGCTCCGGACGCCAACTCTCGGTCTACGACCCGGCAAGCGAGGAATATACCTTCGTCGATACCTGCTTCAGCACCCACCACCTGCAGTTCGCCTATGATGAGGACAATACGCTCTGGACCAGCGGTGGAGGCAACGTGGTGGGCTGGCTCAACACCCGGGAGTTCCTTGAAACCGGCGATGCGGCCGCCGCCCAGCGCTGGTCGCCACTCATCCTGGACACCAATGGCAATGGCCAGGTGGATGCATGGACCGAGCCCGGCGAGGCCATGGATCCTGCGAAGGACATGCGTGTGCCGGCCGGCTTCTACGCCGTCATGCCCAATCCCGCGGATGGTTCGGTGTGGGGTTCCAATGCCTTCGGCTATCCGGGCGCCCTGGTGCGTTTCGACCCGCAGACGGGGCTCGGCGAGAAATACAATGTGCCGCTGCCGGGGTTCGGCTCCCGCGGTGCCGATATCGACAAGAATGGTGTGGTCTGGGTCTCGTTGGGTAGCGGCCATCTCGGCGAGTTCGACAGACGCAAGTGTGAGGGCCCATTGAACGGTCCCCAGGCAACCGGCGATCATTGCCCGGAAGGCTGGACCTTTCATCGTCTCCCCGGCCCGGGCTTTCAGGATCTGCCTGAATTCAGCGTCGAATCCAGTTATTACACCTGGGTGGACCAGCACAACAGCCTCGGCCTCGGTGAAGACGTGCCAATTGTCACAGGTAATCTGTTCGACGGTGTGCACGCCTTCGTGGATGGTGAGTTCATCACCCTGCGCGTACCCTACCCGCTAGGCTTTTACACCAAGGGCTTCGAAGGCAGAATCGATGATGCCGATGGCGGCTGGAAGGGACGTGGTCTGTGGGTGCCCAGTGGCGACCGGACACCCTGGTTGAAGGAAGGTGGCCAGGGCACTAAACCGCTGGTTGTTCACTTCCAGCTACGGCCTGATCCGCTGGCGCTGTAAGCGAGGCCCTGTCGGACACCAGCCCACCATCACGGGCGTGGCGATAACTCATCCAGATCAGGAACTGCAGGCCAAACAGCAAGGTTGCCGCCAGCAGATGCAAGGGCTGCACCAGGGCCGGCATGCCGAGATGTCCCAGGGTTGCGCCGGAAGTTACCGCAACGCCAATGATCACGATCATGCCTATGGTGAGTCGGGTCAGGGTATGCATCCAGCCCAGCGAGTTGATCAGCAGGCGGGCGAGCCACAGGTTAGCGAACAGGACGAAGGCAGAGAAGCTGCGATGTACGTAGAAGAACCAGGGCATGGCTTCGATCCAGGCGGAGCGTAATTCTTCGCCCTGGGAGACACGCAGGATGTCAGTCATCTCCCTGACCTGGGTACCCATGGTGACTTGCAGGATGGTCATCCCGAGTACGATGTAGAGCCACTTTTCAAAACGCGGATCGATACTGGTGACAGGCTGCGCCACCATCAACTGGCGCCGGGACTGCGCCAGGGCATACAACAGGGTTCCCACGATCGCCAGAGCCATCAACATATGCAGGGTAATCATCCCCGGCTGCAGGTTGGAACTCACCACCCTGGAACCTAACCAGCCCTGGAAGCCCACCATCAGGAAGGTGGCAATAGAGGCCCAGGTAATCCGGCGATTGAGACGCCGCAGCGGCCATGAGACGGCGGCCGTGGCAAAGATAAGCAGGCCGATGGTCACACCGACCAATCGGTTCATGTATTCGGTCCAGGTCTTCACCACATTGAAGCGGGTATCGGCATAGCCGAGCTCCGAGTAGATTTCCTGGTAGTTTGCGGGCAGTTGGGATTCATGGGTTGGGGGTATCCAGCTACCAAAGCATGTTGGCCAGTCGGGGCAGCCCATGCCGGCCCCGGAGGCGCGCACACTGGCACCTACCAGGATGAGAAAATAAACCGCGAGTAGCGTGATAGTCGCCAATCGTCGAAAACGGGGAAGTGCCGAATCGGCTGGGTAAGTGGTTGCCATGGCTTACTGCTTGATTACCTGTTTAATTGATGACTTGTTCAGTCACGGGTTTGAACGTCGACTCTGCGAGTCACAGCCTGCCGGATTGATTATACCGTGAGCACCCGCTAGTTGCTGGCGCGCAGGACCGCCAATAACTGGCCGGACGCATAGCCGTCCATGGGCAGGCCAGCGCTGTCCTGGTAGGCCCGGATGGCTGCCCGGGTCATTCTGCCTACCCGGCCATCGGGGGTACCGGAGTCGAATCCACGCTGATTCAACAATTCCTGCAACTCCTGTACCTCGACAACACTCAGTGCCTGTTCGTTTTCCGGCATATTCTGTATGGCTGATCCGCCGGCAAAACGGTCTGCCAGATGACCAACCGTCAGGGCGTAGAAGGTGGACGGATTGTAGGCCATGGTAGCGCGGAAATTGCCATAGGCCAGGAAGGCCGGGCCATTGGCCCCAGCCGGTAATATAACCGACGCCTCCATGCCCGCCACCACCGGGAACGGGTTGCCATCGAGGGTAGTGACACCCATGCCACGCCACTCGTCCAGGGGCTTCCTGACTCCGGTTCCGGATTGCCTGTAGTCAAAATTATCCGGCAGAAGCACTTCCCTGCCCCAGCGCTGATCGCCACGCCACCCGGATTGGGACAGGAAGTTCGCCGCTGAATGAAATACGTCGGGAAGGCTATTCCAGATGTCTATTCGCCCATCACCATCGCCGTCTACGCCATAGCGATCGAAGACACTGGGAAGAAATTGCAGCTGACCCATGGCCCCGGCCCAGGAGCCGCTCATGCGCTCCGGCGCGATGTGGCCATCATCGATAATGCGCAGGGCTGTGAGCAACTCCCGCCGAAAGAATTCTGAGCGCCGCGGGTCGTAGGCCAGGGTGGCCAGCGCCTCCAGCACCGAGAATCCGCCCGTGGCACGACCGAAGTTACTCTCAATAGCCCAGAAAGCCGCCAGATAGTGAGGCTGCACGCCGTAACGCTGGCGCACCTCGTCGAGCAATACCCCATGCTGCTGCAATAGCTGCTGGCCACGACTCACCTGGCCGGGTGTGACACGCAATTCGATGTAGCGGGTGAATGTCTGGACGAACTCGGGTTGGCTATTGTCCAGTTCCAGCACGCGCTCCAGGGGAGCGATATTGTCCAGCGCAGCCAGTGTGGAGGCAGAGATTCCCAGCAAGGCGGCTTCGGCCCGCAGGTCGGCGAGCCACTCGTCGAAAGATTGAACCTGAGCCTGAAGGGGAGATACTGCCAACAGCAGTATTACTAGCAGAATTCTGAAAACCATGGCGCCAATGATAATCCATCGACGGCAATTTTAGAATCTGCGGGAAACGGGATGCGTGGGTGTGCTGGCCACTCAGGCAGCGGCCGAATGCTCAATATAGTCGCTCACCCTGGCCTCGTCGTTTTCAGACAGGGTGATGAAATTCAGCCCCAGATGATACATATCCTGGCTCAGACGACGGCAGCAGGAAACATTGCAGACGGACTTGATCGTTTCATTGCCGGTGTTCGGCATGCTGAACTCCAACTCGAAATGCGGATACAGGCCTGCTTCCGACTTGAATTGGGACAACTGTTCAATTAGTTGATGCTGGCACTCAATCTGAATGCCGGATGGAGAAATATTCATGAGGTGCCCGCTGCGCACCACATCTGACAGGTACAAGCTTACATCGCCATCGAGGGAAACCCGCGGGAATTTTCTTCTCTCGTTGCTCATGACGCCCCTAGTAATGTTCCACACATGGATTTACACTAATTCAATATAGTAATTTTCTCATCAATTTCACGTGCTTTTTTGATCTAATGCACATTTTTCTTATAAATGCCTTACACCAGATAACAATAAGTTAGAACTGGCTCTCAGTTTAGGACCGGTTGCCATTTAAGCCAGATAAATGTGCAGAAAGACAGAGCAACCGTTTCTTCGGGTACAGAATACTCTTACATTTAAATCGAGAGGGAACCAGGCAGGTCCCAGGCAAGACGAGACGAACAGTTTCAGTGCTTCAGCTTTTCTGATGACCTCGAACCCTGCTTCCATGGCCAGAATGCCGGAAGCGACTTAGCGATGAATTCACGACTGAAAATCGACCCGTCCACAGCAGTCAAGCGAACACGTTCAATATATGGAGAAAGAGTGTGAAACCAGCAAAAAAAGAAGACCCCTTTCGCACCCACAATGACCAACTCACAGGATTCGAGTACTAGCGGCGTGAACTGTCTGGAGTAAACCGCCACTCAAATTCTGTGACGTCCGGCACCACTTTGACACCAGAACTGAATTTCAAGGGGACATCGATACCACTGGGATAATGCATCTCGATGTAATAGGCGGTATAGCCGGAAGCCGGCGCGTCAACTTTTGCCTGATAAACGCCTGGCGCCACTTCCGCCAGCACGGTGCTCTCGTAGGCACGGCCGATCATGGCCTGGGTGAAGTTCCTGGCATCGGGATTGCTGGCCTGCCAGAACAGGACTTCGAGTGGTGCGTCGAGACTGTGGACAGTGAGGGTTCCATCCTCGGCAAGGTCCCAGGCGTATCGAGGCATGCTGAGGTTGTGCACGATGGCGTGGTACCAGGCGTCCACACTGTCAAGCACATCGGTTCCGCTCATGCTGTGATTGGAATTGGGAACATAGCGCAGGTGTTTCTCACCCACCAGGTCATCCCAATAAAACTGCCAGCTATCCGGGAGGAAAAACTCATCGCCGGTGGAATTCAGCAAATATTTGGGCAGGTTCAATCGATCGCGATATTCATAGGGCTCGACTATTTCCATCAATCCATCCCACTGGGGAGTCCCGATCCAGTTCACAGACTGATTGCTGACGTAGTCAAACACCGCCAGCGAATAGGCGCCATAAACGGAGAAATGATGCTTGAACGACTCGCCCAGGTTCAGTAGGTCGATAACGACGGGCATTATTGCGACCACGCGCTTGTCGACGATCGCGGTGGTCCAGGTAGTCCAGCCACGCTTTGAACCTCCGGCGACGACAAATTCATCCACGACAAGACCGCCCCTTTCTGGCGCCGCCACCAGGTCTGTCACCGTATCCATGGCTCTCACCGCCGCCTTGGTCATCGGCAGTCTCAAAGGCCATTTATCGTCGGCGGTACGGAAGTATTTGTCCCAGGTATAGGCGATGATGCTGTCCTCGCTGCGGGACACGCCATCGTCGGTGAAGACCAGCGGTTGATTGGGCACCATGTACAGGCTTGTCACCACGGTGTTCGTACGCAAGGCCCTGCGAATGTCTGCGGCTTCAGCCGCCTGCGGTGCATCGTTGTTCTTGCTGCCGCCGGTGATATAGAGAAAGCCGATATTGCTCTCTACTGCATCGGGCACGGTGACCGCCATGTAGTGTTCCCACAACGGCAGATTCACCTCGGCTTCGGTGAGCCAGCTCTGCGATACCATTTCCAGGATATAGCTCCGGTAACCCTCGCCTTCCACGGTGGACAGCAGCGTATAGCGATAGGCAGGATCCGGAGCGGCCACGTAGCGGTCCAGTGCCGTCAGGCCCAGCCCATGGCCTGCTGTCTGCGCCTGTACCAGGACCGACAGGCCAGTTGACAAGAACATGGTAACGGTCAACAAGACCTCTTTTACTCTAACACCTGACATTTACTTCTACTCCGTATTTGAATTGCCCTGCTGAGGACGACTCTGCTGCCCGCTAATCGGCGCTGCGTAATTTGCCGATGACCGTTTCCATGGCGCGGTCGATGAGCGGGGCTTCACCGATTATCTTCACGCTGCCAGCCTTCATTTCACGCGCCAGATCCATCCTGGATTTCTCCACCACCTTGATGCCCTGGGCATTGACGAAGACAAACTTGTCGATCGTGTCTATCTTCGCGGCCAGCGTGCAACGCACAGTCTGTTCGCCTTCGGCAAGGAATTCCATCCAGATCCCGATCGGCAATCGTTCAACTTCTTTCACATGCTCATCGCTGTCTGCAAGCTCCAGCAGTGATTTGGCACTGGAGGGCCTGGCGTCCGCCATCCATTCATCGAATCCCAGGCTGGACTCGTCGCGCTGCTCCTCCGCCCTGGGCTTGGCGACGAAAGCCGCTTCCTGTACTTTTTGCAGCTCGGTGAGCGCCTCATCAATTTCAGCCTTCTCAAACCCGGCGACATCAAGCGCCTTGCGCAGGTTGATCAGCAGACGCGACTTCAGTTTGTTGAAACGCGGCTTGTCCTCGGGCACTCGTTCAGACTGTACGGTCCACAGCAGCACATCGATGGTAGTCATCACCGGACGCCAACTCACACCGCCGGGACCTTCCCGTAGCAGGATGTGTACCAGGAATCTGTGGAACATGATCTCCAGAAAGCCCATGACGAATTCCGGCAAGGCCGGATCCAGAATGCGCTCACCTATCTTGCGTCGGGCATACTGCTTGATCTCATCCAGTCGCTCTTCCCGCCCATCGGCCTGCAGGATACGGGTTTCGGCTTCCTGTCCGGCCAGCAACTGATGACGCTTGAAGTAGCGGAACTCTTCCAACAGGGACTCTATGTAGGAAGTGCTGCCGTCGAAACCCGTGGTCAACTTGTTCACGGTACTCTTCATCTGGGCATACATCTTGTCGTCTGCCAGATCTTCGGTCTCCGTCCAACTGATACCGGCCGTGGCGAGTTCATTGACCAGCACCCGCATGGGATGGCTGTCGCTGTCGAAGAATTCAGGCTCGGCCAGTGCGATCTTCAGTGCGGTGATCTGGGTACGACCGATGAGCTCCTTGATGGGAATGGGCACCGTGCTGTCATCCCAAATGGCTTCGTAGAGGAGATTGATCAGGTTGATAACGTCAGCCGACTGACTGTCGATTGCCTGCATCACACCCTTGGCACTCATCTGCTCGAGCTGCTGGGCGATGGACTCGGAGAGATTGTCGGCCGCAGAAATGCCCTGGCCAATCTCGTTGGCATTCAGTCTGTCCAGAAGACCGAGTAACTTGTCCGGCGCCAGCACCTGCAGTCGTTTACCGCCCACCATCATGCCGGACTGGGCCGCCCCGGACATGGCCAGATTATTGGATAGCGCACCAGACGCTTCGTTTGATGACACCTGGCCTCCCACACCATGCAGCAGGCCCTGCATCATGGAGAACAGTTCAGAGCCTGAGCCTCCACGTGGCCCCACTGTCTCCTCATCTCTTCCAAACGCACGCTCATCGGGATCTGTTCGCTTGCGGGGTGCGGAACGCTTGTTCTTGTGCTCTTCCCGGTTTCTCGCCGAAATGTCCAGATCGGGCATAACACCCCTGGCAATGAGCATGTCATTGGCTTTTTCCAGAACAGACTCGAGTCTGTGAAATACGGTGCCGTTGAAATGACGATAGGCCATCAGCAGAGAAGCAGGCTTCAGGCCCAGAGGCTGCAGGGCATCCTTGAAGGCCTCACCAATCTGCTCCGGATCCATGGGATTATTCGATTCATCGATGTGCGTGCTGACGAAGAGCGAGCCGAAGCGGGTGCTGAAGCAGAGGTATTGGTGGATATCAGTATTGCGGGCATGTGCGATCATGCCCTCCATTGCGATCATGGCCTCCAGGTCGGCTTCTTCAACAAGCTTCAGGTTGCCATAGTCGAAGACGGACGCCGATTTCTCCTTGAACTCGACCAGGCAGTCGAATGCGTCAATCAATAGTGTACTGAAGCGATCCAGCACGCCCTCAACGCCATCAAGCACCTTCTGGCCGTCAATCGCGGTTGCCGTATGGTTGCGCATGGATTTACCGGCGTCCTGCAAGCACTCGGCGATAAGAGGACGCAACTCCTTGTTCATCGCATCTCTAATGCTGTAAACGATTTCTTTAACTTCGGACAAGTGCTCTTCCCGCGCTCAACTTGAAAGATGAATCTGACTAGCGAACCCTCTGCCCACAGGCAGTACGGGGCCGGGTGATTGCTGCCTGTGGATACCAGTGGCCGATGACAAACCGCTACGATGATTGATCAGTGGAAGCTGCTTATTCGCTGGCGGGTGCGTCGCTACAACCCCTGATCTCATTGACACAACTAATGTCTGCGACGACCTCACCATCGATCAGCTCACCGACCCAATCCACGAAGCCTATACCTTCCACTGCATACTGGTAGAAAACCGGAAACCCCAGGATCGTGTGGAAGTCGCCACCCGCCGTGTAGGAATAAAACTGGTCCACGGCGCTCTCAATCTGCAGGTAGTTATTAAGAATACGCTCCGGCAATTTGAAACTCGACGGCGCATCACCCAACAGGTACGTAAAGTTTTTCTGCACATCGTCTTCGGCCGAATTGTATTGGGCGATTGTGAGGTTGGCGTTATGCAGCGCGCTGGCAATATAGAAGTCTTCAAAGGTCAGGCTCTGGTTGGTCTGCCCCGCGTACTCTGGCCATGCAGGTAGAATTTCACTGACATTCCAGGCTTCAAATACCCGGTGCAGGTTTGCTGAACTGTAACCGCCGGCACCGTCCGCCAGCAGAATTACCGGAGTCTGCGGATAATGCTCGGCGACAAGCCCGGCGTAGAACGACGCACCGATAGCCCCTGCACTACTCCCACTCACAATTACCTTCGAGGGTGCCGGAAAATTTTCGTAGACCCATTGCAGTGCATCCTGGCTGTTCCGATAGCCATCGTGGTGGGTTGTCACGGTCACATCGACCCGGTCTGCATTACGATAACTGTAGTCACGCGGGCCGGAGCCTATATGTACATCCCCATTGCAGTAGGAGACAAAAACCATGCTGTAATCTGCGAAGGGATTACGGGGATTATCGAGATCGAAGATACCATCGGCCACAGCCGGGTTATTGGCATCGCTATCCGCCAACGGCGTGTGCACGTTGGGCTGTGCGTTGAGGTCACAGGCCTGGCCAAACCAGCAAGCGCCACCACCGTTAAAGAAAACCAGCAACTCACTGTTGTCGACAGATGGCTTCACATAGAACTGGTACGGCGTACCTGCCGAACAGACGCCGTCGGTCGCCATGGTATTCCAGCCCGCATCCAGGGAGTCCAGACCCGGCAAATCATTCTGCGCGAGCGTCGCTCCTGATACGATCATCAAACAAGAAAACAATAAAACCAATCTGGACATGATACTCCCCCCAATCAGGGCGAATGCTACCTGCTCGCCGCAGACATGTCGAATGACAAGCCCCCTAACACGCCCCTGAAGACGGCGAAATTACTGCTTTTCGAGCCAGGTTGGCAGCGCTTCGCCGGGGCATTATCATGATCCAAACCCGACCCTCACTGAATAACGAGAAAAGACCCGGTAACATGAAAACACCCCCCCTGCTGTCACTCTTCCTCCTTGGCCTCAGCTCTCTCCTCTCCGCGCCGCTGGCCGGCCAGACCACCGTGGGCGACAGCCTGACCCGTGCCAGGAGCGCCGATGGCCGCTACATCAGCTGGCGCGAGCATATTATCGATGATCCGCAGGGTGCCGGATTTGCACTCAGCGGTAGCGATGGCCTGGTGGTCGCGGATATCGATCGCGATGGTTTCGAAGACGTGATCTCAGTCCACGAGTCAGATTCGGAATACGATTCCTCCCAGTATGACCCGAACTTCGTCCCACCCCCGGAGGGGCATGTGCGGATCGCCTTCGGCTCTGGCGATCCGGATCAGTGGATGAATATTACCGTGGCGGAAGGTGAAGACTCGCCGGCACCCGAAGACGTGGACGTGGCAGACCTTAACGGCGATGGCTATCCGGATCTCGTGGTCGCCGCAGAACTCTCCCACCTCATCTACCTGCAGAATCCGGGCAGCACTGCCCGCACCGAACACTGGCCGCGCCTGATACTGCCGATGACCCGGGCCAGGGGTTCCTATATACGAGTCTTTATCGCCGATATTTTCGGAGATGACCGCCCCGAGATTCTCGCGCCCAACAAAGGTGCGCAACGACCCGGCCCCGAAGACTTCGCTCGCTCCACGCCAGTCTCTGTATTCGCCTTCACCGGCGACCCCCTGCTAGCGGATTCCTGGGAGGAGACAATCATTGGTAACTATTCCATACCCCAGAACAGTGAACCGGTCGACCTGGATAGCGACGGTGACTTCGATATCGTGGTTGGCACACGGGGCGAGAATCGGCTGGCCTGGTTTGAAAACCTCGGTAGCAGTTCCCTGCAGCTCAGAGAACATGCCATAGGCATCGTCGGCGCACCCATGGCCGGATTCAATCTGGAATACACGGACCTCAGCGGCGATGGTCGCCTGGATATCATCGGCGCAGCCGGAAGCGGCATCGGCTGGATTGAGCAGCCGGCAAACAAAGGCGATGCCTGGAATGCCTTCCCGATCGGTACATTCCAGCCTGACAGTACCACCGGCATGGAGATAGCAGACATCGACGGCGACGGCGATATGGATGTTATCGCGGGCAGTTACAGCCGCGGCCCCCGCACCGGCGATGGTGACGTCGACAGACAGGACGCCCTGGGCAGAATCGGCTGGTACGAAAACCCCGGTGATGCCAAATCCGAGTGGCTGCGCCACGATATTTCGCGCCGCAAGCGGGGCATGTTCGACAAGTTTGTCGCCAGGGATCTCGATGGGGATGGCGATATCGATTTCATCGGCACCCGCGGCAATAGCGCACCCTTCGATGGGGTATTCTGGCTGGAGCAGGTGCGTAGCAGCAATCCCGTAGCAAGCTTCCAGGCAGCAAGGAGCGATGAGAGCCCGGAGATGCCTCTGCCCTAGGCACTAGGCACATGAAGTCCATTCAAAATTGTGCGGATCCAGCATCGCCCTTTGACTAAAACTCGCCTGACCAGTGACTGGCGCATCGATCAAACAGCACCCAATGCAGAGGGATCCGCACAAAGCAACCCCCGGTCTGACTGTAGCGCCAGACTGAATTAATCAGTCAGGCAAACGATAGGCTACCAACGCTCCCGGAAACTCTGTGCGGGAGCTGCCGATCTGTACCACGATGTACTGCCGCCCGTTATGCATATACGTCATCATGCCGTATTGCCCCGGAGCTGGTAAGGGAACCTGGCCCAGAATCTCGCCGGTGAACTTGTCCCTGGCATTGAGGGTCAATGGCGCATCCGGTTCCATCTGCGCCATGCCTTCGCTGAGGGCACGGGTTTGAATCAGCAGGTCTCCTGCCACCATCTGGATCGACCAGCCTACGCCGCCGCTGTTCGGAATATCGATTCCCTGCAAACGGGGGTTATCCCTGATCTGTTGCAGGGTCTCGCCAACGGGCAGGGACCAGAGTTTCTCTCCACCGTTCATCTGATAGGCAGTCAACTGGTTGTTCATAGGCTTGTATACGGGAAGACCGTCGATGGTGGGCAGACCCCCACCACCACCGGGCAACCAGGCCGCAACGGTGACTCCTGTTGTGGGGGTGCTGTTAGGGGTAGCGCCTCCCTCGCCCGGTTCCGGGTAGTTGGGGTTATCACGATCGACACCATTAGTGGGACGCATGAAACCAGGGGCAAAACAATTACGCCGGTGAGAATTAAACATCAGACCGGTACTGGGGTCGGCAACCGGCGGGTGGGGAATGATATTACCGCCACCGAGACAACCGACGTTGTTGATGTAGTCCCCTTCGTAGTTGTTCGGTAGCGCCGGTACATAGAGGCCACCGATGCGATAACCATTGAGTATGGTGAGGGCTTCTTCCTTGAGTTCTGGTGTGTAATCCAGCACAAATTCCTCGGTAATCCCATCGACAACGATGGGATCGACCGGCTCCGGCCAGGTCGGATAGGGCTGGGTTGGACTCGTATAGTTACCGGGCACCTCAGTCTGGATAACCGGTCTATCTTCGATAGGCCAGATTGGTTCACCTGTTTCCCGGTTAAAGGCGAAGATCAGGCCCTGCTTCGTATTCTGGATGACCGCCGGAATGGTTTGCCCATCTACGGTGAGATCCATGAGCATGGGCGGTGTCGGCAAATCATAATTCCATTGATCGCTGCGATGAATCTGGAAATGCCAGCGCCTCTCCCCGGTCTCCACATCCAGGGCTAACAGGCTGCCGCCAAACAGGTTATCGCCGGGACGATGTCCTGCATAGGACTGCACGGTTGAGGCGTTGGTCACCAGGTAGACCAGACCCAGCTCTGGATCGGCTGACGCGGGCGCCCAGGTAGACATGTCACCAGAGAAACGCCAGGCATCGTTGTGCCAGGTTTCATGCCCTACCTCACCGGGCCTGGGGATCACATGAAACTTCCACAGCCGCTCACCGGTTTCGGCATCGAAGCCCATGATGTCACCCGGCACATTCTCTATACGGGTCTGCCCGTAGCTTGGCTGATGCCCGACAAGCACCACGACAACGCCGTTGACGACAATGGGCGGAGCTGAGGCGGTAACCATGCCCAGCTCGCGCGGGATACCGTAGTCGGGGTCATAATCACCACCGGCCACCACGTAGTCTTCCCAGGGACCCCAGCCCTCTACAAGATGTGGTATCAGATCGATCGATCCAGTTTCCGGGAAACCACCAACCGGGAACTCGCTACCCCAGTTCTCCAGAGGCCGGCCCGTCTTGGCATCCAGCGCCCACAGGAAAAAACCGGGGGTTGTTATGTAGATGACGCCGCGACCATTGACCTCGGCATAGGCGACACCCTTGCCATAGGCCTGGCGTGGTGAACGCTGATGGCGAATGGTTTCAGGCTCGCGAAAGGTCCACAGGTTTTCACCAGTCGCGGGATCAATTGCAACCACCTGGCGCCTTGGTGTGGCCACGGTATAGAGCACGCCATCCACATAGATGGGTGTAGAGCGGGAGAAGTAGTCCAGGTTCGGGCCGAAGTTATCACTGCGCCAGACCCAGGCCTGCTCAAGGTCAGAGAAATTATCGGCATTGATCTGATTAAGTGGTGAATACCGGGTATGCCCCGCATCCCCGCCCAGGTAACGCCATTCGCCGTTTTCTGTACCGGGTAATCCCTGCGCTGCTACGGCGCCTGCGAATGCCATGAGCAAGACGCTCATCACCGTACGACAGGATTGTCCGATTGAGAGTACCGCTTGGCCTGGCTGAATCATGGCGCTTCTTCCTCTTATTATTTTCATGTTCTACGGAGGCTCTGAAGACATCCGGGCTGTTAGCCGGGCGACACTGGTCGTCTGCTGAATTCAGGCTGCACGAGAAGTAGAGTAAAAGGGATTGCGCTCGAAGTCCATCCAGCCCGCTATGCTAGCGGTGCTTTAGACTCAGCATGATCGGCTCGCTGGGCAGGAGTGTGACCTGGGCGTCTGGCTGGATGGACTTGTCCCGGGATTGGCTAAGCTCATAACTCGGTAATGATGATGAGGGGCTTGTGAAACAGCCTGAATTTTACGAGGCCATGGCCTGCGATGCGCTGCAGAAACTCGTGGGGGGCGCGCTTGAATTCGAGCACACTGCCCAGCAGCCAGTGCCCGGGCACCGCAGGTATCTCCCTCGCTCCCGGTGTATTCTCTATCTGTTTGCTGGCGGACGTCATTGGCGCCAACAATATAATGAATTACGTGGGGATGTAAAATACACCGCTATTGCACTATGCTCTTGCGACAGTGCGCTGCATCTGCGCGCCGCTGAACTCAAGCCAATAATCAGAAAAAATCACCGGAGAATGCCATGCGCTTTATTCCTGCTCGAGCCGGTCTGGCAAACCACCCTGCTGCGACACTGAGCCTGTGCCTGCTGCTGGCACTGGCAGCCTGCTCGCCCCAACAACCGCAAACCACAGTCGTCACCCCAAGCACAGCGCCGCCAGGCGCCGCGCTGGAGTTTGCCAGCCCGGAAGCGGTGGGCATGGACAGCCAGCGGCTGAGCCGGGTAAAGGATGCCATGCAGGCCTATGTGGACGATGGGCTGTTAGCTGGCGTTGTCACGATGGCCGCCCGCGATAACAAGATCGTTCACAGCGAAGCTGTTGGTTTCCGCGACCTCGAAGCCCAGGCGCCAATGACCACCGACGCCATCTTTCGAATCTATTCGATGAGCAAGCCGGTAACAGGCGTTGCACTCATGATCCTCTACGAAGAGGGCAAGTTTCGACTCTCCGACCCGGTCGAGATGTATATTCCGCAGATGAAGGATCTGCAGGTGTATGCCGGCACGGATGCCGAGGGCGGCATGATCACCGAGCCACAAAATCACAGGATGACAATCCGCGAGTTGATGAGTCACACCGGCGGCCTGACCTACGGCATCTTCGCTCAATCCCCGGTAGACGAGATGTATGTGCAGGCGGGTCTACTGGATAGCGGCGATACCCTGGAAGAGTTTGCCAACAAGCTGGGCGAGATCCCCCTCAAGCACCAGCCCGGTTCCCGTTGGGAATACAGTGTCTCCGTAGACGTCCAGGGCTACCTGGTAGAAAAACTCGCGGGACAATCCTTCGGTGAATTTCTGGAAGAGAGAATATTTGATCCCCTGGGCATGACAGACACGGATTTCCATGTGCCGGAAGAAAAGGTGTCCCGATTTGCCCAGGTCTATGGCTATACCGAAGCGGGCGAGTTAGTTGCCCAGGAGGGATTCGCGGATGCCAATTTCCTCATCGATCCGGTATTTGAATCCGGTGGTGGTGGCCTGGTGTCCACGGCAATGGACTATATGCGCTTCAGCCAGATGCTGCTCAATGGCGGTGAGCTGGATGGCGTCCGCATTCTGGCACCACTCACCGTTGACCTCATGCACCGGGACCAGACACCAGACAGCATGGGTGGCTCCATATTAGGGGCACGTGGCACTTCTTTCGGACTTGATTTCGCCATCATCGATGACCCCGTGGAAGCCGAAGGCTATTCCCAGGGCGAGTACTACTGGGGTGGTGCCGCAGGCACCTGGTTCTGGATTGATCCGGTGGAGAATCTGGTCTTCGTAGGCATGATTCAACAATTTGGCAGTCAGTTGCCCAATGTGAGAGCCACCTCCAAGCGCCTGCTGTACCAATCCATCATGGATCCATATGGCATTTGACGGACAAGGGAGCAATAAGACTATGAACAACAAGCATCGACTCCCAATCCTCCTGCTCTCGACCATGCTGATTGGCGCCCCCGCCGTGCTGGCACAGACCGGGGCGCCAGCGGCCATCTACATGAGCGACGCGGAAATCATGCGTTCCCTGGATGAAGCCGCCCGCAACTCGACCTCCGCAGCCGGCGTCTCGGTGACGGTATCCCCCGGCATCTCGGTGCGCCGCCGCATGAGCGGCGTGCTGCAGTATGCGGTCCTGCATCCCTACAGTGTGGAGATATATCGCATACTGGAAGGCAGCGGCACTTTGGTCACCGGGGGCATCCTCAACCTGCCCCTGGCGGATTCACCGAGCGACGATGTGGTGCGCACAGAACACGGCGTGGAAGGCGGCCTGTCGCGCCAGGTGAAAGCCGGCGACGTATTGGTATTGCAACCCGGCACTCCACACTGGTTCAGCAACATCGATGGCGAATCCATCACCTACATGGAATCCAGGGTACGCATAAGCACTGCACCGATTCGCTTCCAGTAAGATGGCACTAACAAAGTTAATTCGCAGATTTCCGGACATTGGCAATTATGTGGGGTGCGAAGGCTCATAGAAGTAATTCTGTGCCCTCGAGCGCAGCTGAGAAAATAGGGACAGATTTATTTTTTAAAAAAATAAATCTGTCCCTATTTTCTCATTTTCTCCAAAAAAAAAGCCCGGGCCTCACGAGAAGCCCGGACTTTTTTGGTGCGCTGAATTAACTACTGGACCTTGTCCGCGATACCTTCCAGGGTGCTGGCAAGAGCCAACAGACGCTTGCCATGCTGGCCACTGCTGTCACCGCCCTCATCGGCAAAACCCTCTGCCAATTCACGCAACTCACGCGCGGTGTTGGGATTGCTGTCCTGGCGATCGAGCAACTGTTGTGCGCGATCGAGTACCCGGGTCAGCTCCACCGAGTCGCTGTTGGAGAGGCGGTTCTCTCTCAGCAACTGATCCTGATAGGCACGGGCCACCACCGGCACATCGGGCCACACCACCCTTTCCTGGGTCTGGGCATTTACGGTGCCTTTCAATTCGGGCAGGGACGCAGCCGCGATTTCATTCTCTGTCATGTAATCGCTGGTTTGCATCTCAAATACATCCAGGCCGCGGGAGATTTCCGTGCCATAGATGCGACCGTTATACCAATAGGTTGACCAGTAGCCCCCAGTAATCAACTCCTCGGTATCGATAGGGCCGCGATCGAAGTAGGCAATCTCAACCGGGTTGGAAGAATCGGTAAAGTCCACCACAGAGATACCGCCCTGGTACCAGGCCTGTACAAACAGGTCCCTGCCTGGCACTGGAATCAGCGAACCATTATGCGCCACACAGTTTTCCGTATCGGTCTGCGGTGCCGACATCTTGTAGTGGCTACGGAACTGCAGCTTGCCATCCACGATGTCATAGAATGCATCGGCTCCCCAGGTGAGAGGGTCCTGTGCACGGCAGCGCGGTCGTCCACCGCCACCCCACTCGTCGGTGAAGATGACCTTGGTGCCATCGTTGTTGAAGGTTGCCGAGTGCCAGTAGGCAAACCCGGGGTCGATCACCTGATCCAGGCGTTGCGGATTGGCGGGGTCGGAAATATCCATCAGGATGCCATTACCCGAACAGGCTCCGGCAGCCAGTCCGATCTCGGGATAGGTCGTGATGTCATGACACTGGTTGGTCTGGCTGGTGGTCTGGGTTCCCTCACCGTGATCGCCGCCATCCCACAGGCCCGCGAGGGTTCCGGAATTCGGATCGGCAAAGATGAAGGGGCGGTTCACGATGCGAGCCGATGCGGGATCGTCCCGTGGAATCTCGATAATCTCGATGCGGAACAGGGCCGAATTCGGATCCTCGAACGGGGAATCATCGGAACAGCCTTCGAGTTCTTCATCGTCCCGTACCCGGCTGGTACCGGATACGTACACATAGATGTTGTCCTCTGTCGCCATATTCTGGGCAACGGTGTGGGTATGGGAGCCACGGCAGGTCTGCACCGCGGCCACCTGCAACGGATTGCGGATATCGCTAACATCGAAGATGCGGATACCCTGGACTCGCTCGTTGCTGACCGATTCCGGCACACCCTGCAGTCCGCAGTCGAGACGGCCGCGTACTTCCTGCACCGACATGATCAGCAGATCGTCTACCAGTGAAACGTCACCCTGGCCGCCGGGGCACACGACGGAGCCCACATGCACAGGATAGGATGGATCACTGATGTCGTAGGTATTGAAACCGTGGTAGTTACCCACCACAACATAATCATCTGCAAACAGCAGGTCGGTGTTGGAGAAACTCAGCAAGGCAGGACGGGGATCGGCATTCTCATCTTCCTCTTCGTCCTCGGTGGGTGTCTCCGGGGCATTGCCTGCCGCAGCCGCGGCCTCGGCTTCCAACTCCTGCAGGCGCCTGGCAGAGAGGCCGGAAGGACGGTCCGGATCGAAGAAACCGGCCGGTTTCGGCAAGGATGACACCAGGGTCATATTCAGGGCCGCCTCCCCGGCATCGCGAAAGCCTGCTGCAAGACCAACCCGCGGATCCGGGTTAAGACTGGCCAGCACGGCATCCATGCGCTCAATTTCCGAGGTCTGGTCAGATGTCACATCGGATGTGAATTCGTAGAGCTGGGGATCCTGTGCCGAACCACGCTGGTCCAGCAAATTCTCCACCATATCCAGGGCACCCTGGTGATGATCGATCATGAATTCCAGGTACAGGCGATCGAATTCCGGACCGCTGGCCGCAGCCAGCTGCGCCATATTCTCTTCCGATAGCATGCCGGGCATTAACATGAAGCCATCGCCGTGGTGGGCATCCTCGGGTGTCACCTCCAGGCCGCGATCTTCCAGCCAGCCCTGCATCATGGCGATCTCATCGTCCTGGGACAGGGTAATGCGTGCCGCCACCGCCAGCACCGCATCGTTGTTGGTGCGACCCTCTGCCAGGGCCGACATCTCCTTGGCCTGGGCGTGGTGGGGAATCATGCCCTGCAGGAAGCGGATATCTCCCAGGGAATACTCCATGTTCGCCAGATCCGAGGCTTCCTCCGCTGTGATCAGGCGGCTCTGCTGCCCGGGCGCGCCCGGCTGCACGATTGGCACTTGCGCCAGGGCACTGCTACTTACAAACAGGACTGCGGCGGCGAAAGCAGGACGCCTGGCCAGGTAGTTCAAGATTGTTGGGTAATTCATTAAAAGACTCCGAGTGTCGGAAAATACGTGAATACCCCGTCATTGTACCCATTGCGGCGGGATTGTGAACGCCTCGGGACGCGCCTGGCGAGCATCCGGTAATTCGCTGAGAAAACCGCTGTAGCGCAGGGGAACCAGCCTGGTGCACGCACTTATTCTCACCGTTAGTTGATATAATTGCTTCTCAGTCTGCAGGATCCGCTGCAAGGCTAACGACCTGAATGGAAACCGGAATTGGCCTCATCTGCATCGAACAAGATCGACCGTAACAACCTGCGCCCGGTGCGCTCACTGAACCTGTTGTCCTACCGGGAGATACAGGCGCTCATGTCCTCCCAGGATCAGGTGCACAAGCTATTCCGGCAATGCGCCCTCGCGGTCCTCAACGCAGGGAGCCACCACGATGACGTCACCACCCTGATGGAGGCCTATGCCGACTTCGAGATCAAGGTCATCCCCCAGTCGCGAGGCCCTATCCTCTCGGTAAAGAACGCCCCCGCATCCGCCTTCGTCGACGGCAATATGATCCGCGGCGTACAGGAACACCTGTTTTCTGTGCTGCGGGATATCGTCTATGTGAATCATGCCCTCACCGGCACCTATGACCTGGATAGCCGGCGCGGCATAACCGATGCCGTGTTCGACATCCTGCGCAACGCCGATATCGTGCGCCCCAACCTGCGTCCTGACCTGGTGGTGTGCTGGGGTGGACACTCCATCAGCCGGGAAGAGTATGACTTCACCAAGGAGGTAGGTTACCAGCTTGGGCTTCGTGGACTGAATATCGGTACCGGGTGCGGGCCAGGTGCCATGAAGGGGCCGATGAAGGGCGCGGCCATCGGACATGCCAAGCAATTGCACGAACTGCGCCGCTATATCGGCATCACGGAACCGGGAATCATCGCCGCCGAGGCACCCAACCCGATCGTGAATGAACTGGTAATCCTGCCGGATATCGAGAAGCGCCTCGAGGCCTTCGTGCGCCTGGCGCATTGCATCATCGTATTCCCCGGCGGCGCGGGTACCGCGGAGGAATTACTCTACATCCTCAGCATCCTGCTCCACGAGCGCAACAAGGATCATCCATTCGGCCTGGTGCTGGCGGCGCGAGAGGAAAACCGCGATTATTTCGAAGCCGTGGACAAATTCATCCGCACCATACTCGGTGACGAAGCCGCCGAGTACTATGAAATCGTGATTGGTGATGCCGAAGAAGTCGCGCGCCGCGCCAAACAACACGTTATCCATAGCCGTAAACATCGCATGGGCTCTGGCGCATCCTATGGCTTCAACTGGGAACTCTACATTCCCTCGGACCTTCAGTATCCGTTCGAGCCAACTCACGAGAACATGTCCGCGCTGGCGCTTACGCGCTCACTGCCGCCCGATCAATTAGCCTCCAACCTGCGTAAGGCGTTCTCCGGCATCGTGGCTGGCAACGTCAAGTCCTTCGGTATCGAACAAATAGAGCAACATGGCCCCTATTTGATGCAGGGCGATCCAGACATCATGGACAAGCTGCAGACGCTGCTGGACGATTTCGTGGAGCAACGCCGCATGAAGATAGATTACGAGAACTACCAACCCTGCTGGAAGATTCAGCAGTAGCAAAGCATCATTAACTCACTGCGGAGCACGACTCCGGGTAGTGTGATCGCGAGGCATCTGACGATCAGATTGTGAACCGCCAGTGTCAGACGGCCTTCAGCCGCGTACCGATTCAATCCAGCGGTCGATCTTCGCTTCCAGCGCCTCCATGGGGAGCTGGCCCGATCCAAGCACGGTGTCATGAAAGGCCTTGATATCGAATACATCTCCCAATGCTGCTTCGGCCTTGCGGCGGTAATCGATGATCTTCAGCATGCCAATCTTGTAGGCGGTGGCCTGCCCCGGATTATTGAAATAGCGCCTCACTTCAGAACGCACGGAAGGCTCGGGTCGCGGCGAGTTCTCCAGGGCATACTGCACCGCTTCCTGCTCGGTCCAGCCGAAAGCATGGATGCCGGTATCCACTACCAGCCGCACCGCGCGCCAGATCTCGCCGGATAGACGCCCCATGTCTGCATAGGGATCGTTGTAACCGCCCATCTCCTTGCCCAGCAATTCCGCATAGAGGCCCCAGCCTTCGCTAAAGGCCGTGTACCCGCTGTTGGCACGAAAGCGCGGAATATTCTCCAACTCCTGCTGAATGGAAATCTGCATGTGGTGTCCCGGCACGCCCTCGTGATAGGACAGATTTTCCAGCCGATTCACCGCGGCCGCGCGCATGTCGATCAGGTGCGCATAGAAGGTGCCAGGCCGGGAACCGTCGGCCGTCCCCCGGGCATAGTGCGCCGCCCCACCAGCGACCTCACGAAATGGCTCAACCCGCTTAACCTGCAGGCCTGCCCTGGGCAGAATCCCAAAGAAGTCGGGCAAGCGGGTGTACATCTCATCGAGGATTTCAGTGGCCAGGGCCAGGTATTGCGCCCTGCCCTCATCCGTATTGGGGAAATAAAACTGGTCGTCTTCCCGCAGGAAATTGAAGAACTCCTGCAGGCTGCCCTGAAAACCAACCTGTAAGCGAATCCCCTGCATCTCTTCCTGGATACGGGCCACTTCAGACAGCCCCAGTTCATGAATCTCCCGCGCCGTCATGGGCAGCGTGGTCATGGCCTGCAGGCGCTGGGCGTAATAGGCCTCGCCGTCCGGTAGCTCACTGGCCCCAGTCGCCACCTCCGGCACATTAACCCTGTCTTGCTGCAGCCAGGCGAGGATCTCATCATAGGCCGGCTTGAAACTCTGCAGCAGCGCCTCTCTCGCCTGCGCTTCCAGAGACCTCGCCGCATCCGCACTGGCAAAGCCTTCCTGCACCAGGTTCTCAATCTTGCCCGTGATGTCTTCCCAGATCGCCGACATGCCAGCATCGCTGAAAGGAGCGCCAGATGTCACCCTTTGAATTTCACTCATCGCCCGGTCGTAATCGAAATAAGGCGCACGGATACCATCCGCCACCGAGAGCTGCGCCCGCTCCAGGTATTGCAACATATAGCGATTGGATTGATTGAGGCGGGATATATAGGCCTCCATATCCGCAATGGATTCCACATTGTGATAATTGATGAGCCCATTGGGCAGGCCAGTCTGGGGACCGTTACGACCGAAGATGTACCCATGGCGCCGAAACGGCAGCGCCCGCTCCTCCCTGGCCAACTGGTACTCCCACAGATCCCAGCTCAGTTTGCCCTCGGCGTCCAGCGCCTCATAGTCAAACCCGGCCTGCATGCGGGCCACGCTGTCCCGCCGCCAGGCCAGTTCCCGATCCATGGCCGCCTCCGACACATCGTCCAGTTGCCCGTAGTCGCTCTTGTCGCCGAGGCGTGTCTTGGTGAGGGGACTGAAGTCCAGCAAGGTGGCAAATTCCTCATCCAGCCAGTCGGTCAGGCGCTCCGATTCTGTCATCGCTGGCGCAGCGTCTGATGCTGTCAAGTCATTGGCTGGAGGCGTGCTTTCACTGCAGGAGATGAGCAGTAGCACCAGGCTGAGGAGTAGTGGATTTCTCATACAGGGACCAGGATTGATTCAAATGTGTGCTTAGTTTAGCAATAACTGAGCGAATTTGACCCGAACCCTCAAGTTCTGCCCATTAAGTCAATTTTGCTGTTGTTGGGGTAATGCCTTTGCCGCGCGACGGCCTCATCTGCACATACCTGCCTCTCAACCCTTTGATGTTCAGAGAAATTTTCCACCGGGGCTATCGCCCCGATTCACAGAAGCTTGTCTGCACGGGCTAGATGCGTATAATACGCCGCCTCGGCTGTGTGCCTCTGGCACCGCCGCTGAAGAATCAGCTCTGCAGCTCAGATGTTTAGCTGATCTTCGGTAAAGAGCAGGGTGAGGTCTCCGACCGGCCCAGCTCAGAGTAAATGCAGGAAACAGATTGGGTCTGTAGCTCAGTTGGTTAGAGCGCACCCCTGATAAGGGTGAGGTCGGCCGTTCAAATCGGCCCAGACCCACCAATACTTCCCCAGTATTGGTACTTCTCTACCTCAATCAATTCCTAGGCGATCGCCTTCTTCCGGCTTTTCACGACCCTGAACCCCAGTAAAACCGCCACGATAAGCCCATACAAGGCGGCTTCCCCCACGTCTGTGCGCAGAATCCAGAGCAGGTGGATAAGCCCGAGAATGGCCGCCGCGTAGATCAGGCGGTGCAACTTCTTCCAGTTCTTGCCGAGTTTGCGCAGCATGAACTGAGGTGAGGTGATGCCCAGGGCCAGGAGGATCATATAGGCGGCGAACCCCACCGTGATGAATGGTCTCTGTACCAGTTCCTCGCCGATGGCGACCCAGCGGAAGGCCAGCAGGAAACTCATCCAGACCAGGAAATGCACCGTGGCATAGAACAGGGTGAACAGGCCCACCATGCGGCGTATGCGCACGAACTGGGGTTTGCCGGTGAGCTGGCGCAGCGGGGTCAGGGCCAGGGTCAGCACCAGGAAGCGCAGGGTCCACTCTCCGGTTTCCTTGGCCAGTTCCTGGGCGGGGTCGGGTCCCAGGTCATTCTGCATGACCCGCAAAACCAGCACGAAAAAGGGAATCAGGGCGGTGACGAACACCGCCGGTTTGAGCAATTTTTGCATGGGCCTGCCGGGTTATCCGGACCTAGTAGTACACCGACAGGTCCATGTCCTTGTACATATGCGCCACCTGATCGGCGTAGCCGTTAAACAGCCGCGTCTCGATGTACTGACGACTGAACAGGGTCTGCGGCAAGCGACGCTCCATGTCCTGGCGCCAGCGCGGGTGATGAACCATGGGGTTCACGTTCGCATAGAAGCCATACTCCTGGGCCTGCAGGTCATTCCAGGTCGTGTTGGGCTGGGTCTCGCGGAAATTGATGCGCACGATGGACTTGATGCTCTTGAAGCCGTACTTCCAGGGCACCACGAGACGCAGCGGCGCACCGTTCTGCGCAGGCAGGTAATTCCCGTACAGGCCCACCGCGATAAAGGTCAGTGGATTCATGGCCTCGTCCATGCGCAGTCCTTCCCGGTACGGCCAGTCCACGATGGCGAAGCGGGAGCTCACCGCCGGCATCATGTCGGGATCCACCAGAGTCTCAAATTCCACGTATTTCGCCTTCGAGGTAGGCTCGAAACGGCTGATCAGGTCGGCCAGGGGAAATCCGGTCCAGGGAATCACCATGGACCAGGCTTCAACGCAGCGCAGTCTGTAGATGCGTTCCTCCAGGTCCAGGGGCTTCATGATGTCTTCGAGGTGGTAGGTACCGGGTTTGGCCACTTCACCGGCAATTTCAACTGACCAGGGATCGGCCTTGAATTCGCTGGAGCGGCGCGAGGGATCGGACTTGTCCATGCCGAATTCATAGAAATTGTTATAGGTGGTGACATCACGGTACGGGGTCAGGGACTCACCCGTATAGAAAGGCTCGCTGTCCGGTGCCGGCTTGATGTTGGCAAATTTTGCTTCCCACCAAGCGGCTGGCGCCGAACGACGCAGCTCCGCTGGTGCCCTCGCCTTAAGGGCATCTCCATCCTGCGCGAAGGCGTTCATCGGTAGCGCACTTGCCGCGGCAGTTCCGGCCACCAGGGTCGCACTCTCCTTCATAAACTGGCGTCGGTTTCGATAGACGGATTCCGGAGTAATCTCTGAAGGTTTGATGTCTGCAGGTTTTTTAATCAGCATGAGTGAGTCTCTGTTTGGCTTTCAATGGGCATTCAATCGAGCGCGTTTGATTGTTGTGGCCTATCACAATAGACAGGATAGCCAGCGCTTCCTTTTCTGACTTTATCGGCTTTTTTCAACAAAGCCATGATACCTCTGCTTATTCAGGCAGATAGACCAATCACTACTACGTCGCGCCTACTGATCCCGATTCACCTGGGCGGGCTTTGGCTTGAATTGCCTCCGATAGACCCAGCTCACCGGCCCGGAGGCCGCATAAATCACACAGATCGTGAGCAATACTTCATGTGGGTTCTGGGCGATTACGACCAGCAATACTACCGTAAACAAAAACACCATATAAGGAACGGTGCCCTTGAACTGCAGTTCCTTGAAGCTGTAATACTTGTAATTGGAGACCATTAACAGGCCGGTGAAAACCGTCAATCCCGCCGATAACCAGGATATCAGGGGCGTGACTTCCACCCCGTAACGGAACGCGACCCAGGGCACGAAGGTCACAAGCCCCGCCGCCAGCGGGCTGGCCAATCCCACGAAGAAGCGCTTGTCCACCGTTCCCAACTGCACGTTAAAGCGCGCCAGACGCAGGGCAGCACAGGACATGTAGATGAAGCTGGCAGCCCAGCCCACATTGCCCAAGGAATCGAAGGCCCAGCTGAACATAATCAGGGCCGGGGCCACCCCGAAGGACACCATGTCAGAGAGGCTGTCGAACTGGGCCCCGAAGGCGCTCTGGGTATTGGTCAGGCGCGCGATGCGGCCATCCAGGCCATCGCAGACACCGGCAATCATGATCGCCCACCCGGCCTCATTGAAATTGCCCGCCATGCCAGCGATCACGGCATAGAAGCCAGCAAACAGCGCGCCAAGGGTGAACAGATTGGGCAGCAGGTAAATTCCGCGGCGGCGGATCTGCTGCCCATCCTCATTCACGAGCTCTTCGTGCTCGTCGATTGGCAGCAGGGATTCTTCCGAATCCTCCACTTCATCCAATTCCGGGTCTGTATTGATATCTTTAGGGTCCATTAAATTCAGACTTCTTCATAGCTTTCCGCTGTAAGTTGCCATTATACAGGGCATTTTCCGTCTCGTGGCCCTAATTGGAAAGATTTTACGGAGGTACCCGAATGCTTTATGATGCGCGCCTCCGCGGAGAATTGAACCCTTGGGCCCCCGGCCACCGATGATGACTGAGCGATTTGGAGCGACTCGATGAACTACTTTAATACCCTGCCTTTGCGACTGCAGTTGGATCAACTGGGCAAATGCCGATTCATGGACCGTAGCGAATTTGCCGACGGTGTGGAGAAGCTGAAAGGCAAGAAAGTGGTCATCGTGGGCTGTGGCGCCCAGGGCCTGAACCAGGGCCTGAATATGCGCGACAGCGGCCTGGACGTGTCCTATGCCCTGCGTGCAGAAGCCATCAGCGAACAGCGCCCCTCCTTCAAGAATGCCACCGAAAACGGCTTCACCGTCGGGACTTACGAGGAACTGCTGCCGAGTGCAGATCTGGTGCTGAACCTGACACCCGACAAGCAACACACCCCCGTGGTCACCCAGGTGATGCCCCTGATGAAGAAAGGCGCCTGCCTGGCCTACTCCCATGGCTTTAACATAGTAGAAGAAGGCATGCAGATTCGTGACGACCTGACCGTGGTGATGGTGGCACCGAAGAGCCCGGGTTCGGAAGTGCGCGAAGAATACAAGCGTGGCTTCGGTGTCCCCACACTGATCGCCGTCCACGCGGAAAACGACCCCAACGGTGACGGCCTGGAAATCGCCAAGGCCTATGCCGCCGCTACCGGTGGGCACCGCGCCGGCGTGCTGGAATCCTCCTTCATCGCCGAGGTAAAGTCCGACCTCATGGGCGAGCAGACCATCCTCTGCGGTATGCTGCAGACTGGCTCCATTCTCTGCTATGACAAGATGATCGAGAAAGGCATCGACTCCGGCTACGCCTCCAAGCTAATCCAACACGGTTGGGAAGTGGTTGCCGAAGGACTCAAGCACGGCGGCATCACCAATATGATGGACCGCCTGTCCAACCCGGCCAAGATCGTGTGTAACGAGTTGTCTGAAGAGCTGAAAGAGCTGATGGCGCCCCTGTACCAGAAGCACATGGACGACATCATCACTGGCGCCTTCTCTTCCGGTATGATGGAAGACTGGGCCAACGATGACGCCCTGCTCCTGGGCTGGCGTGAAGCCACCGCGGAATCCAACTTCGAGAAATCCAGCGCCGGCGATATGGATATCTCCGAGCAGGAATACTATGACAACGGCATCCTGATGGTGGCCATGGTCAAGGCGGGTGTGGAACTGGCCTTCGAGACCATGACCGACAGCGGCATCATCGAAGAATCTGCCTATTATGAGTCACTGCACGAAGTACCCCTTATCGCCAACCTGATTGGCCGCAAGAAGCTGTACGAGATGAACAAGGTGATTTCCGATACCGCCGAGTATGGCTGCTACCTGTTCTCCCATGCCTGTGTACCGCTGCTGGAAGACTTCATGAAGAAGATCGACGTGGACGTGATCGGCAAGGGCCTGCAGCTTGCAGACAACAACGTGGACAACGCCGAGTTGATTGCAGTGAATGACAGCATTCGCTCGCATCCTATTGAGGTGGTTGGCAAGAAGTTGCGTAGCTACATGACTGCGATGAAGAAAGTTATTTAATTCTGGGCTTCTTTTGACCGGTGCGGAGAGCGGAAAAGCAGTATTGCTGCGGCCGCTCTCTCCCCGTCACCTCAAGCTCATGCATCACCGCCAAGCTTCTCTACCACATAGGGCATGATGCCACCCGCCAGGAAGTAGGCTACTTCCAACGCCGTATCCAGTCGTGACTGCAAGCTGCAAGTCTTGCTGCTGCCGTCTGGATACTTCACTTCCATGACCACTTCCATACCGGCAGTGATGGCTTCGAGGCCGCTGAGGGTGATGGCTTCATCGCCTTTGAGCTGCAATGACTTCCGATCTGTTCCCTCAGGGAATTGCAGTGGCAGCACGCCCATTCCCGCCAGATTGGAACGGTGGATGCGCTCAAAGCTCTCGGCGATGACCGCGCGTACCCCTAACAATCGCGACCCCTTCGCCGCCCAGTCGCGACTGGAGCCAGTACCATATTCCTTGCCGGCCACCACGACGAGTGGGATATTCTGCTGTTGGTAGTGCATGGCCGCGTCGAACACGCTCATCGCCTCACCCTTGCCGGCTATTCGCGTGTAACCGCCTTCGATACCGCCGAGCATCTCATTCCTGATGCGCACATTGGCGAAGGTTCCGCGCATCATGACCTCGTGATTGCCGCGTCGCGAACCGTAGGAATTGAAGTCACGCTTCTCGATGCCGTGTTCTTTCAGATATACCCCGGCAGGACTCGCCTCGGCGATGCTGCCCGCGGGTGAGATATGATCGGTGGTGACGGAATCCCCGAGCACCAGCAATATCCGTGCGCCTTCTATGTTGCCGGAGGGCTTCTCGAGATCGACAAATTCGGGCTTGCGTATGTAAGTGGATGCGCCATCCCATTCATAGGTCGCTCCACTACCCACAGGCAAATTTTTCCAGTCAGCATCGCCCTCGAAGACCTCTGCATAGTTCTTCAGGAACATGTCTCTCTCGACAAGTTTCACCGCCCTGGCGATTTCGTCGTTGCTCGGCCAGATGTCCTTCAGAAAGACCGGGTTTCCATTCTGGTCCGTACCAAGCGCATCCTTGCTGAGATCGATGTTGATGGTGCCGGCCAGCGCATAGGCCACGACGAGGGGCGGAGACGCCAGCCAGTTCGCCTTTACCTTCGCATGGATGCGCCCTTCAAAATTGCGATTCCCCGACAGCACCGAGCACACAGTGAGGTCGCCCTCTTCAATCGCCGCTTCGATGCTGTCAGGCAAGGGGCCTGAGTTGCCTATGCAGGTGGTACAACCGTAGCCGACGAGATTGAAGCCGAGCCGATCGAGACTCTCCTGCAGTCCCGCCATGGCGAGATAGTCGGACACCACCTTGGAGCCCGGTGCCAGCGAAGACTTCACCCAGGGTTTTCGGTTCAGGCCCAGGGCCAGGGCCTTTTGGGCAACAAGGCCAGCAGCCATCATGACGGCAGGATTGGAGGTATTGGTGCAGGACGTAATGGCCGCGATGACCACGTCGCCATGACGCAGCCCATGCTCGCTGCCTGTGACAGGGACTTCCTGCGACTGGGTATCTCCCAGCAGCGCCTCGAAGCTCTGTTTGAGTTGGTCAACCGGCACGCGATCCTGCGGCCGCCTGGGTCCGGCGAGAGAAGGCACGACGGTATCCAGCGCCAGTGCCAGCGAACTGCTGTACTGCACCCCTTCATCTTCCCTGCGCCACAGTCCCTGCGCCTTGCTGTAGGCCTCAACCAGGGCAATGGTATCCTCATCACGGCCCGAAAAGCGCAGGTAGTCCAGCGTCTTGTCGTCGACTGAGAAGTAGCAACAGGTCGCGCCGTACTCCGGGCTCATATTGGCCAGGGTGGCACGATCGGCGACGGTCAATGACTCGAGTCCCTCACCGTAAAACTCCACGAACTTTCCTACCACCCCATGCTCCCGCAGCATCTGCGGACAGGTGAGTACCAGATCGGTCGCGGTCACACCTTCCTGCAGGGAACCGGTGATCTTGAACCCAACGACTTCAGGGATATTGATCGAGATTGGCTGCCCCAGCATCGCCGCCTCTGCCTCGATGCCACCGACGCCCCACCCCAGTATGGCAAGCGCGTTAATCATCGTGGTGTGGCTGTCGGTACCCACCAGGGTTTCTGGGTAAGCAAACAACTCACCGTCGTGCTCAGAATGCCAGACCGACTTGCCCAGGTACTCGAGGTTTACCTGGTGACAGATACCGGTGCCAGGCGGCACCACATGGAAATTCTGAAACGCCTGTTGTCCCCAGCGCAGGAACTGGTAGCGCTCCCGGTTGCGCGCCATCTCAATGCGCACGTTTTCGGCGTAGGCCTGAGCACTGGCGAACTTGTCCACCGTCACGGAATGGTCGATCACCAGATCGACACGATTGACCGGGTTGATTAGCTGGGGGTTTTTACCGCGCGCGGCCACGGCATCGCGCATGGCAGCAAGATCGACCACGGCAGGGACACCGGTGAAATCCTGCATCAGCACCCGCACCGGCGTGAACATGATCTCGGTGCTCTGGTGCTGGCTCTGCTGCCAGTTGATCAGGTCGTTAACATGGCGTTCGTTGACGGTAACACCATCACAATGACGTAGCTGGTTTTCCAGCAGCACTTTAATCGAGGCTGGCAATTCGAGCACCTGACTATTGCCGCTGTCTGCCAGGGCCTGAAGACTGAAATAGCTGTACTTTCTGCCATTAACTTCGAGACTGCGTTTAACTTGCTGACTTAACTCGCTGATTGCCATTGACCGAACCCCCTGACTCGCCGCACCGGTAAATCGTGAATTACCTGGAGAGTATAGGAAGTCCGGGGGTCATAACCAAGACTGAATGCGGGGAGCTGTGGTGAGATGCGAGGAGATGCGAGGAGATGCCGGAATTGCTGGGCTATGGCGTGAAGAGACTGGCCTGGCAGTGTGGCCGGGGGCTTGAAACTATGCCAGGGAGCCAGGCCAAATGGCGCCAATCCGATCGGATCGACCGCTATTGCATCAGAACCTGTTGATTGGCCCGGAGAGGACCGCTACGCGTCCAGGGCCGGCCCGCGGCGGCGATACCTTCCCGCCGGTAGCGGATACTCGCCCGGCCATCTGCATCGGCACAGGCTTCTATCTCAACGCCCTCTGAGGCGCGCAAGCGAACATCGCGGAGCCCGCGACTGCACACCAGGTCATACAACTCAAAGGTCACAGTATCCTGCCACCCATTCATGACATAGAGTGCTACTGTGGGCTGGTTGGGATCCATCGGAGTGACGCAGGCAGACAACATCACGCCTAGCGATAGCGCGTGAAGTCTGGGATTTTTAAGACCGTTCCAGCGCCACATTCTCAAGGGCTTACCTTTGCCGAACAGGCGCTTCAGATAGTCTAAAGCGCCAGTGTCTTTTCACCACGGGCAATACCCGATACCCCGGTACGCGCCACCTCCAGCACCACGTTGTCACCCAGTGCGGTGATGAAGGCATCGAGCTTCTCGCCTGTACCTGTGAGTTGGATGGTAAATACATTTGGTGTGATATCTACCACCTGGCCGCGGAAGATGTCCGCCGTACGCTTGATCTCCGCGCGCTGGGCACCGACCGCCTTCACCTTGATCAGCATGAGCTCACGCTCGATGTGAGCGCCTTCGGTCAGGTCAACCAGCTTCACCACATCGATGATCTTGTTGAGGTGCTTGGTGATCTGCTCGATACGCGCATCATCACCGCTGGTGGTGAGGGTTAACCTGGACAGTGATTTGTCCTCGGTTGGCGCGACAGTCAGGGAATCGATGTTGTAGTTGCGTTGAGAAAACAGGCCAACTACGCGTGACAGGGCACCGGGTTCGTTTTCCATAAGAACCGAAATAATATGTCTCATTATGTGCGCTCCGTCTTGCTGAGTACCATGTCCTTCATCGCCCCACCCTTAATGGCCATCGGGTAGACGTGCTCGGAGGGATCCACCAGCACATCCACGAAGACCAGCTTGTCTTTCAGGGCGAAAGCCTTCTCGAGCCCGCTTTCCAGGTCCTCGAGCTTCTCGATTCGCATGCCCACGTGGCCATGGGCCTCGGCGAGCTTGATGAAGTCCGGCAGCGATTCGGCATAGGTACTGTGGGAATGACGCCCACCGTACTGCATATCCTGCCACTGCTTCACCATGCCGAGAGCCTGGTTGTTCAGGCAGACGATCTTGATGGGCAGTCCGTATTGCAGGCAGGTCGTGAGTTCCTGCTGATTCATCATGAAACTGCCTTCACCGGTGATGCAGACCGAGATCGCATCGGGGAAGGCCAACTGCACACCCATGGCCGCGGGAAAACCGAAACCCATGGTTCCCAGGCCACCGGAATTGATCCAGCGCCGAGGCTTGTCGAAGCCATAGTACTGGGCGGCGAACATCTGGTGCTGACCCACATCGGAAGAGACATAGGCATCACCCCTGGTGACCTTGTGAATGGCTTGCACGACCTGTTGCGGCTTGATGATGCCGTCTGCAGATGACTTCACCGCCAGGCATTGCTTGGCCCGCCACTGCTCGATCTGCTTCCACCAGGTCTCCAGGGCTGCCTTGTCGATATGCTTGGCTTCCTTCTTCACCAGATCCAGCATCTCCTGCAGGACGGCTTTCACCGGGCCCACGATAGGCACATCCGCGGACACCGTCTTGGAGATGGATGCCGGGTCCACATCGATATGCAGGATCGTGGCATCCGGACAGAACTTGCTGGTATCTGAATTCGTTACCCGGTCATCGAAACGGGCACCAACCGCCAGCAGCACATCACAATAATGCATCGCCATATTGGCTTCGTAGGTACCGTGCATACCCAGCATGCCGAGAAACTGCTTGTCGGAAGCCGGATAGGCACCAAGGCCCATGAGGGTATTGGTAATCGGGTAGCCAAGTTTCCGGGCGAGATTGGTGAGCTCTTCGGAGCCTTCACCCTGAATCACACCACCACCGGCGTAGATCATGGGACGCTTGGCAGCGACGAGCGCTTCCACGGCCTTCTTGATCTGCCCGGAATGACCCTTGCTGGGCACCTGATAGGAACGCAGCTTGATTTCTTTCGGGTACTCGTAGGGATGCTTGATTTTGGGATCGGTGGCATCTTTTGGGATATCGATCACGACAGGGCCAGGTCGCCCTGTTTTGGCAATATAGAAAGCCTTCTTCACCACCATGGGAATTTGCGATGCATCCTGCACCATGAAGCTGTGTTTCACGACCGGCCGGGACACACCCACCATATCGGTTTCCTGAAAGGCATCCGAACCGATCATGCGGTTCTCGACCTGTCCGGAGATCACCACCATCGGAATGGAATCCATATACGCAGTAGCGATGCCGGTGATGGCATTGGTCGCACCGGGACCTGAAGTCACCAGCACCACGCCGGGCTTGCCCGTTGCCCGTGCGTAGCCATCTGCCGCATGGGTAGCCGCCTGTTCATGCCGGACAAGAATGTGTTCAACCTTGTCCTGGCGAAAGAGTGCGTCATAGATGTGTAGCACCGCACCGCCGGGATAGCCGAACAGTATATCTACACCCTCATCGTGCAATGCACGGATGAGCATTTCTCCACCCGATAGTTCTTCCACTTTTACAGCCTCTGAGTTTCTCTGATTGCCTATTTACCTGGCGCAGATGCGCAAATCTGCTGGTATTCCCCGGACTAATTAAATCTACTGAATGCCAAAGGAACCTTCGATGCGCACATCATCATAGTAAAACAGCCCGTGCCTCACCGAGGTCACCAGCTAGAAAATTGTTCCAAATTGAATTTAACGTAACACGATGCAGAAGACTTCTTGCCAGACAGTCCTTTGCTTCATGTCGGCCCTGTTCGCGATAACGTGATAGGGACCATGGCTGGATGTTGTCCTACACCTGGGTAGCAGTCATTGAGTGGGCCAGGTCTTGGCCGTCAGAATCACCACCCCGACCAGATTGCGGGGCTTTCGCTCTGTAGACTGCGGGCGGGGCTAGTGGGATTGACCTTCTGGCCCTGCACAAACACCGCGATTTTCCCACTTTCATGAGGAAAGTCAAGCTCTTATGGGGGATGCAGGGCCACGGGAGCCAGGCGCTCAGGCGACCGCCTGCTCCGCAGGCGCCGCAATCTTGCTGAATTGCAGCACCTGCTCGTCGTCGATATCCACGGCGATGGTGTCGCCGGGGCCATACTCGCCCTGCAGTACATGCTGGGCCAGCGGGTTCTCGATCCAGTTCTGGATGGCCCGCTTCAGGGGCCGCGCACCATACACCGGATCGTAGCCAACACTGGCAATATGATCGAGCACGGCATCGCTGCACTTGATCGCCAGCTCGCTGTGAGCCAGGCGGCGATTGAGCAGGTCGATCTGGATGCTGGCGATTCCCCTGATCTGGTCTTTCATCAAGGGGTGGAACACCACGGTCTCATCGATGCGGTTCACAAATTCCGGCGAGAAATGCTTCACGACGGTATCCAGTACCACCTTCTTCACCTGCTCGTAGTTATCACCGCTGAGATTGTCTGCATTCATCATCTCCTGGATGCGATCGGACCCGAGGTTGGAGGTCATGACAATCACGGTATTACGGAAATCCACGGTACGGCCGTGGCCATCGGTGAGACGGCCGTCGTCCATTACCTGCAGCAGGATGTTGAACACATCCGGATGCGCCTTCTCTACCTCATCCAGCAGCAGCACGGAGTATGGTTTGCGACGTACGGCTTCCGTCAGGTAGCCACCCTCCTCGTAACCCACATAGCCAGGCGGCGCACCGATGAGGCGGGCCACGGAGTGCTGCTCCATGAACTCGGACATATCGATACGCACCATGGCCTCTTCCGTATCGAACAGGAATTCTGCCAGGGCCTTGCACAGCTCGGTCTTACCGACACCGGTTGGCCCGAGGAACAGGAAGGAACCGTTGGGGCGGTTCGGGTCGGACAGACCCGAGCGCGAACGGCGTACAGCATTGGACACGGCGGTGATCGCCTCGTGTTGCCCGACCACACGCTTGTGCAAGGCGTCTTCCATCTCCAGCAGCCGCTGGCGATCGCCCTGCAGCATCTTGCTCACGGGAATCCCGGTGGCGCGTGATACCACATCCGCGATTTCTTCCTCGGTCACCCGGTTTCTTAACAGTTTCTTCTCGGCGGCTTCTGCCTCGGCAGCCTGCGCCAGCTTCTGTTCCAGTCCGGGGATGACGCCATACTGAATCTCTGACATGCGTGCCAGGTCACCGGCACGGCGAGCCGCCTCCATATCGTTGCGCGCCTTCTCCAGGCTGCTCTTGATCGTGGCCGCACCCTGCAGGGATGCCTTCTCTGCCTTCCAGATTTCCTCGAGGTCGGCATACTCCTTCTCGAGCTGCGCGATATCTTCCTTCAGCTTCTCCTTGCGCTTCTGGGTCGCTGCATCGTCATCTTTCTTCAGCGCTTCCTGTTCGATCTTCAATTGGATCAGGCGGCGCTCGAGGCGATCCATTTCCTCCGGCTTGGAATCGATTTCCATGCGAATAAGGCTCGCCGCCTCATCCACGAGGTCGATAGCCTTATCCGGCAATTGCCGGTCGGTAATGTATCGTTGAGACAGTCGCGTTGCCGCGATGATTGCCGAATCCGAGATATCCACCCCGTGGTGAACCTCGTAGCGCTCCTTTAGACCGCGCAGGATGGCGATGGTGTCTTCCTCCGTGGGCTCATCCACCAGCACCTTCTGGAATCGCCGTTCCAGCGCCGCATCTTTCTCGATGTACTGACGGTATTCATCCAGGGTCGTGGCGCCCACACAATGGAGTTCACCCCGGGCCAGCGCCGGCTTCAGCATATTGCCGGCGTCCATGGCACCCTCGGCCTTACCGGCACCGACCATGGTATGTATCTCGTCTATGAACAGGATGATGGAACCTTCCTGTTTGGAAAGCTCATTGAGGACGGCCTTCAGTCGCTCCTCGAATTCGCCGCGGAACTTCGCGCCAGCGATAAGCGCACCCATGTCCAGCGCCAGGATTTTCTTGTCTTTCAAACCCTCCGGCACTTCACCATTGACGATGCGCTGGGCAAGGCCTTCCACGATGGCAGTCTTGCCGACACCGGGCTCACCGATGAGCACAGGATTGTTCTTGGTGCGACGTTGCAACACCTGAATAGTACGGCGGATCTCGCCGTCACGCCCGATGACGGGATCCAACTCGCTGTTTTCTGCCCGCTCGGTGAGGTCGACACAGTATTTGCTGAGCGCCTGCCAGGACTCTTCCGCCTCCGGATTGTCCACGTTCTCACCGCCGCGCAGATTGACGATGGCATTTTCCAGCGCCTGGCTGGACACCCCAAAGCTGTTGAGTATCTTGCCAGCGCTGCCTTTGTCCTGCATCGCGGCCAGCAACACTGTTTCACTGGAAATGAAACTGTCACCCTTCTGTTGCGCGAGTTTGTCAGCCTGGTTAAGCAGCCTGCCCAACTCAGGAGAGCCGGAAACATCGCCATCGTTATCCGGCATCTGGGGCAGATCATCCACTGCCTGCTGCAACTGCTTGCGCAGTTCAGGAATATTGAATCCTGTCTGTGACAGCAAGGGGCGTACGGAACCACCCTTCTGGTCCAGCAGCGCCAGTAGCAGGTGAACAGGCTGGATCAGGTTGTGATCCTTGCCTACCGCAAGTGACTGGGCGTCCGAGAAAGCCGACTGGAGCTTGCTTGTAAGTTTGTCGAATCGCATATTCATAGTCCTGCCGGCCCAGGCCTCCACAACGGATTTCCGGGTACGACGTATTATTCACTGACTCTATTTATTGGGTTGGGGGCCGGGCATTTCAAGCGTCCGGGAGATTCTCACCAGAATGACTTCGGCAAAGCTTGATCCAGCTCAATCCCGCGGTGATGGGCTACAGGCCGCAGGCTAGCGGATATAGATGGCGTTCAGCATGCGACCAGTCTGGCCGTCGCGACGGTAGGAATAGAAATTGTCAGCATCGCCGAAGGTGCAGTGATCCCCGCCGCTAACCCGGCTCACGCTGGCTGCCTCCAGTTGCAGGCGCGCGATGCCAAACAGGTCTGCGAAGTACCTGTCACCCACGGGCCGGAACTGACTGGCCATAGCTGGGCTGCCGTCTGTCCGCAGAAAGGCCTCGCGCACCTCGGGTCCCACCTCGAAGTGCTCGGGCCCAATGGCCGGACCAAGGAAGGCGCACAGATCTGCGGGTGAACTGCGCATGCTGTCGACGGTTGCCTGCACTATGCCTGCTGCCAACCCGCGCCAGCCGCCGTGGGCGATGGCCACCTCGTCCCCGGCGCTGGATGCGAGGAACACCGGCAGGCAATCCGCGGTCATCACACAACAGGCCAGCTTGTTCTGGCGGGTGACCAATCCATCACCCTGCAACTCGCCAGTGACTTCACTCACCGTATGCACCGACCTGCCATGAACCTGGTCCAGCCACTGCCAAGCGGACACCTCTTCGAATGCCGCCTGCACTATCTCGCGGTTCCTGTTAACCCGCGCCGGGTCATCACCTACATGTTGCCCCAGGTTGAGGGACGCAAATGGCTTCTCGCTCACCCCGCCCCTGCGGCCGGTCACGAATGCCACCACTCGCGAAGACACTTCCCAGTCCGGTCGGATTAGTTGCAGCTCACCCATGTCGGCTAGCACTCTGCCGACCGGTCGGCACGAAGCACTCTCAACAGCTCGGCAAAGTCTTCCGGCACCGATACTTCCCAGGACAGCTCTTCGCCTGATTCCGGATGCAGGAGAGTAAGGCGTCGCGCATGCAGGGCCTGACGGCGGAAATTCTTAAGCAACTCAATCAATGCCGGGGATGCAGCCCTGGGCACCTGCATACGGCCACCGTAAACGGGATCGCCCACCAGAGGATAATTGATATGTGCCATGTGTACCCTGATCTGGTGCGTGCGCCCGGTCTCCAGGTTCACCTGCACATGGGTGTGAGCGCGAAATCGTTCCAGCACCCGGTAATGACTTATCGCTTCCTTGCCATTGGCCTGCACGGCGCGTTTCTTGCGATTCACGGGATGCCGATCCAGCGGCGCATTGACGGTGCCACCCCCGGTGAGCACACCCTTCACCACCGCCTCGTACTGACGGCTGACACTGCGGGCCTGCAGTTGATCCACCAGCGACTTGTGGGCGAGCAGGGTCTTGGCCACCACCATGAGGCCGGTGGTGTCCTTGTCGAGCCGGTGCACGATGCCCGCTCTGGGGAGTGTCTCCAATGCGGGACAATGCTGTAACAGGCCATTGAGCAGGGTGCCGTCCCGGTGACCAGCCGCCGGATGCACCACCACGTTGCTGGCTTTGTTCAATACCAGCAGATGCGCGTCTTCATAGACGATATCCAGTGGCAGGGGCTCCGCCGTCCAGTTGTCGACGGGCTGCATCTCGGCCCGGATTTCCAATGAGGCACCGGCAGGCACCGGGTCCCGGGGCCGTTTCCCCTCGCCATCGACGGACAGGCTGCCGGCCTTTATCCATTCCTGGAGCCGGGAACGGGAAAAATCCGGAAACAATTTGGCCGCAATCTGGTCCAATCGTTTGCCGGCGAGTTCCTCGGGCACCTGGGCGCTGAGGTGAATTGAATGGCTGCTCTCTGACACTGGCGCATGATACTTGATTAGCCGCCCTGGCGTGTATTGGCAGGGGCGGGTATTCAACTGCGTCGACCTGCGCCGATATGGGTTTAGCCCCGCCGCTATGGTTTAATAGCGGTTTTGGGCAGCCAGGTCCGAACCGACTCACGAAACGTGGCTTGAAGAACGGGTAGAACGACTAAACAGCATGATCAACATTCCAGGCAGAATCCTTATCCTGTTCGCCTTATTGATGTCCCTCGGCGGCTGCGGCCTGTTTGGGGGCGGAGATGAAGACGAATTCGCCGGTCTCAGCACCGAAGAGCAGTTTTATATGCGGGCACTGGATCAGCTGGAGAGCCAGAACTTCCGTGGTGCCATCGCCACTTACCAGGCCCTGGAGGCGCGTTTCCCCTTCGGTCGCTTCGCGGCCCAGGCCCAGATCGAACTGGTTTATGCCTACTACCGCAACGGTGACAACGAGGCCGCGCGGGCGGCAGCGGACCGGTTCATCCGCCTGCACCCGGACAGTGACAACGTGGACTATGCCTATTATATGAAGGGCCTGGCCTCATTCACCGATGAGGGTGGCTTCTTCAACCGCTTCCTGCCCATAGACAGCACCAAGCGGGACCCAGGCCAGGCCAGGGAGTCCTTTAACGACTTCTCTACCCTGCTGGCGCTGTATCCAGACAGTGCCTACGCCGCCGATGCCCGGGCGCGCATGGTCTTCCTGCGCAATAATCTCGCGGCCTATGAAATCCATGTCGCCAACTACTACATGGAGCGGCGAGCCTACATAGCCGCCCTGCGCCGTGGACAGTACGTGGTGGAAAACTTCCAGGGCACCCCTGCGGTCGCCGACGGCGTGGCCATCATGGTAGAGGCCTATTTGCGCCTCGGCCTGAATGACCTGGCGGACACGTCCCTGGCCTTGCTGAAAGAGAACTACCCGGAGCACCCGGCTATCGATGACGATGGCGACTTCGTGGTGCGCACCGAGATCTCGGATCCTTCCCTGCTCTATACCGTCAGTTTCGGGCTGCTCGGTGATAACCGCGGCAACCCACCCCTGGCGCCTACCCAGCGCCCCATCAATTCCGGCAGCCAGCAAATCATCGAAGACCAGGTTGCACCGGAAGAGGAAGGACGCTCATTCTTCGACGTCATCACCTTCGGCATCTTCAACTAGGCCGTCGCCTGCCCCTTGCCGTGATCCTAAAGCTTTTTCTTTTACTACCAAACCATTAGCGCGCTTCTTTCACGCTGATAATAATCCCTGCTCGCGGGTAAACCGATCACTCGCACGCGCGTTATAGAGACTCAGGCACCGAAAATTACCCTGATCAGGCGCAGCGGCCAGAAATCCCGGCGCGCACAAGATCAGGAATGGAACGCCGACTAACTAACTGAATGCTGCCATAATCGATGAATCTTACTGCCAGCCTGGCTTCAAGCGAGATGGGGATCTCTGGAGTGGACAACTCAGTCCTGCTCGATACGTTTCTCAAGTCGGAGCAGAACCGTGCCTACCGCATCGCCCAGATTGCGACCCGCAACCCCGAGGACGCGCTGGACCTGGTGCAAGAGGCCATGTTCAAGCTGGTGGAAAAATACGCGCAAAGACCCGCCGAGGAATGGCCGCCCCTCTTCTACCGTATACTCACCAGCCGAATCAATGACTGGCATCGGCGCAACGCCATCTGGAGTCGGCACCGAAGCTGGCTCAGCCGCGACGAGGATAGCAATGAAGATCCAATCCAGACGGCGGAAGACCAATTCGGTCAACGGCCGGACAAGGATTCGGAAATCGATCAGGGTATGGGCAAACTGCAGCGCGCCCTGGAAAAACTTCCCCAGCGCCAGCAACAGGCGTTCCTGCTGCGGGCCTGGGAAGGTCTGGACGTGAAACAGACTGCTGCGGCCATGTCTTGCGCGGAGGGTAGCGTGAAGACCCACTATTCGAGGGCGATACATTTCCTGCGTAAAGAACTGGGTGAGCATTGGCCATGAACAAGCTAAGTGAAGAACAACTGCTCGCCGAAATCCGCCTGCGTCTCGATCGTAGCATCGAATCACTGGATGCCGGGATTGTCCTACGAATCGATGCAGCCCGGGAATCCGCTGTCAGCCTCTCTCAGTCTGCGCGACCGGTGCTACCTGCCGGCGACGAATCGCAACTGCCCGATGGCGTGCTGGACTCCCTCAATGACAGCCTGCAAGTAAGCCCAGGGATCGAAAAACGGCTCGACCAGATTCGGCGCCAGGCCATGACCCGTCTCTCCGTACAGCAGGAGAGTCGCAGGTCAAACCTGTTCATGCCTGGCTTGCTGGAGAGAGCGCGGGAGTTCTTGTCCAATAGCCTGGACTATCCACTCGGCATGATTGCAACAGCCTGCCTCACGGTGACAGTTGTCTCTCTTTTCTACCTGCGCTCTGTCACCGACCCTGCCATGGCCGTAGGAACCGAAGAGGAAATCCTCCTGCTCGCCTCGGCAGATGATATCGAACTGTATGAGAACCTGGATTTTTACCTGTGGCTGGAAGAAATTGAACAGGCGAACTAGTCAGCGTGCGGTTCGCCGGAGGAGGCACGCTGCCCTCAGGTCCGGGCGACTGTCTCCTTCGCTTACAGTAAGCGCCATACTCTGGATGAGTGCTTCAAGCTACAGCCTCGCGCAGGATGATGAGATCGGCGAGCCGGACCTGGAACTACTGGAATTTCTCGGCTCGTTTGAAACAGATGACGGAGAGTGGATCGCACCGGAAAGCCTGCTGGACAGTAATTTCCAGCAGTTGTTGAACATGGCGGCCCGCATGGATGAAATGTCCGGTACCGCGGGCAGCAATGGCAGTAACACAGAAACCAACGAAGACAGCAGTGATGACACCAACCCCGATCAACAGCAGGACAACTAGACATGTTTAAACAACTCCTGACGTCTCTAATCCTGACCAGCTTTCTGCTGGGAGGACCTGCATTTGCCCAGGACAAAATTCCCTGGGCCGAGCTTTCCCTGGAGGAGCGGCAAATCCTGCGTAGCGTGGAGAACCAGTGGGACGAATTGTCAGGAGAGCGCCAGCAGCGCTTGCGCCGGGGCGCAAACCGGTGGGAACAGATGCGTCCCGCGGAGCGACAGGAGGCAATTTCGCAGCAACGTCGCTTCCAGAACCTCAGCCAGCAACAACGTCAGCAGATCAATGACCGGTTCCGTCGCTTTAACAGCCTCAGCCCGGAACAACAGCGCCGCGTACGCAACATGCAGCGCCGCTTCCAAAACCTCCCGCAGGCACAGCAGGAAGAGCTGCGGCAGCGCTACCAACAACAGTTGGAGGCGCTACAGAGGGAGAATCGGATACAGCGGGAAGCTGGTCAGGAGATTCGGGATTCCAGGCGCCGGGTGCAGCAAATACTCAGGCAGAATACCAACAGCAACTAGGCTGTTACTCGCCCAGCGGCCAGGCATTGGTGATTGGGTAACGACGGTCACGGCCAAATCCTCGCCGCGTCAACCTGACACCCACCGGACTCTGGCGACGCTTGTATTCGTTCAGGTCCACCAGTCGCAGCACCCGCATCACGTCCTGCTCCGCGAACCCCTTGTTGATGATCTCATGCGCGCTGGCATCCTGCTCCACATACAGCTCCAGAATCCTGTCCAGCGTGTCATAGTCCGGCAGTGAATCCTGGTCGAGCTGGCCAGGCGCCAGTTCCGCCGACGGTGGCCGTTCGATGACGTCCTCGGGGATGACTTCACGGGGCGGGTCTTCGAAATGGGTGTTTCTGTATCGGGCGAGGCGATAGACCAGGGTCTTGGAAACGTCCTTGAGGGCATCGAACCCCCCTGCCATGTCACCGTATAGCGTGGAATACCCCACGGCGATCTCACTCTTGTTGCCGGTGGTAAGTACCAGGACACCCTTTTTATTGGAAATACCCATGAGCAACACACCCCTGGCGCGGGCCTGGATATTTTGCTCGCTGATACCCGGTTCGCTGCCGGCAAATTCCTCGGCGAGGGCATTCATGAAACTGGCATAGATTTCATTGATGGCAATCTGCTGATAGTTGACCCCCAGGACCTCGGCCTGCCGGGCCGCACAATCCAGGCTCAATTGCGAGGTGTATTCGAAGGGCATCATCACCGCTTCCACTCGGTCGCTGCCCAGTGCGTCGACGGCGATGGCCAGAGTGAGTGCCGAATCGATGCCACCCGACAATCCCAGGACTATTCCCTTGAAGCCATTCTTGTTGACATAGTCCCTTACACCCATGACCAGAGCCGAGTACACCTGGGCCTCGACGCTGAGCTCCTCATAGAGCTGCTGCGACTCGATCTCACAATCACCATTTGCATCTATCGTCATCTGCAGCGGGTAGAGCCCCTCCTCGAAGCCGGGTGCCAGATAACGGCACTCGCCAGCCTGGGTCATGACCATGGAGCCGCCATCGAATACCAGTTCATCCTGACCGCCTACCAGGTTGACATAGATGATGGGGAAGCTACCTTCCCGACACCGCGCCTGCAGCAATTGTTTCCGATCAGACAATTTGTTGATATGAAAAGGAGAGGCGTTGATGTTGATCATCAACTGGGCACCCGAATCCCTGGCCTGGGCCACTGGCCCGGGTTCCCACATGTCTTCGCAGATAGTGAAGCCCATACGCGTCCCGGCAATGTCCAGCACACAGGGTGAAGAACCCGCCTCGAAGTAGCGGCGCTCATCAAACACCTCGTAGTTTGGCAGGCATTGTTTGTGGTACTTGCCCAGAATCTGCCCCTTGTGCACTACCGCGAGGGCATTAAACAACTTGCCCTCGACATAGTCTGGATAGCCGAGCACACAAAAGACATCCAGCCTGGCATCCAGGATCTTCTGCAGCGCCTTCGTCACCCGCAGCCGCATGCTGGGCCGCAGCAGCAAGTCCTCCGGGGGATAACCGGTCAGGGTGAGTTCGGGAAAGACAATCATATCAGCCTGGTGCGTTTCCATGGCCAACCTGGCGCACTCCAGCACCCTGTTCGCATTGCCGTCGATATCTCCTACCAGGAGATTGAGCTGTGCCATAATGATCTTGAAATTAGTCATCGAAACCGGTTTCTTGCCTGGGTCTGGGTATGCTGTCCTGACCAAGCTGGACAGTTACTGCCAAAGAAGTTACTAACAACGGATTACGGGATGAGCATCAGCACTCACCCGACCCTGCTATTGTACGATAAATTAGATACAAGGGGCGGCCCTGTCGTGAAACGCAGCGCCGCACTCGCTGCTCGAAATCATTCTTCAGGGAACCCTACCCGGTAATTTAGCGATGACGAATAAAACTGCGGAATACAGGGAACAGATATCCAATGTATCCGTTGTCTACAACATCTACCGGATAGTCTTGCCGCTGGTGCTGCTGGTTACCTACATCACCAGCCCCGACACATCGCTGCTGGGTAACCTGGACCCAACGCTCTTCGTCCAGGTCAATACCGCCTACGCCATCTACGCGGTGGTAGTGGCCTTCGTTACGCCGAGCGCCCGCCGCATTATGCAGAACCAGTCCGTAATTACTGGCATGCAGTTGTTGGACATTCTCGTCATCACCCTGCTTATCTATACCAGTGGCGGGGTAGATAGCGGACTGGGGCTGTTCATGATCGTAACCATAGCCTCCAGCAGCATCATCATACGGGGACGAATCAGCACTTTCCTGGCAGCAGTCGGCGCGCTCGCCCTCATCTACACGGAATTCTACCTGGCCCTGGCCTATGAAAATGCCTCGGCGCAGTTTATCCAGACCGGCATCCTGGGCATCATTCTTTTTTCCACATCCCTGTACATACAGTATCTAGCCGACCGCATCTACAAGGCGGCACAGCTAGCGGACAAGCAAGCCAGTGACATTGTCGATCTCGAGAAACTCAATGATGAGATCCTGCAAAGAATGCGCACTGGCGTTATCGTGGTGAACCCGGCTTCGCGAATTATCAGCCTGAACAGTGCTGCCCGCTCTCACCTGGTGCCATTCAAGCTGGAGCTGCCCGAAGAAATTGAGAACACCAATATACCGCTGCCCGAAGCCATGGCAGAACAATTGACCCTGTGGAAGCTTAATCCCAAGCGTCAACCGCAACCAATCGTCATCCCGAACTCCAATAAGCAGATCCAGCTTAATTTTGCCTTCCTCAACCCCGAGCCAGACTCAGACATCCTGATCTTCCTCGAAGACAACCGGCAGATTGTGCAGCGTATCAGGCAAATGAAACTGGCCTCGCTCGGTCGCCTGACTGCCAGCATCGCCCACGAAGTGCGCAACCCACTGGGGGCAATAAGCCATGCCAGCCAGCTGTTGAAAGAATCGCAATCCATAGAAGCCGATGACAAACGGATGATCGAGATCATCCTCGACCACTGCAATCGCATCAACCTGATCATCGAAGACGTGCTGGATGCCTCCCGTCATGATGACACGTCAGCATCGCGCCTGGTGCTCAACGAATGGCTACCGAAATTCATCGACAATTACCGCTCCACTCATGAAGTCTGCGACACGGTAGATCTGAAAGAACTGCACCCGGATGTGCAGGTGAGTGTAATTTCTGGACAACTGGAGCAGGTACTCAACAACCTGTTTGACAATGGTCTGCGTTACAGCAAGAAAAAGACCGGCGAAGCAAGCCTGACAGTTGAGGTGGGTCTGGACAAGAGCAGCGGCGACCCGCAACCCTATTTGCACATCATCGACGATGGGGTCGGCATAGAGGAAGAGGCTGAGAGCAGATTATTTGAACCCTTTCACACTACCGAAGCAACCGGCACTGGCCTCGGCCTTTATATATCCAAGGAACTGTGCGAAGCTAATCAGTCGCAACTCGTATACAACCGAACCCCCCAGGGCAAGAGCTGCTTCAGCATCTATTTTAGCCACCCCGACCGTAGTGTTGCCTGACGCCAAACCACGATGACAGCCAAAGTATTAATCGTTGATGACGAACCGGATATCCGTGAATTGCTGGAAATCACCCTCGGCCGCATGTCTCTGGACACAGTCAGTGTTGCCGATCTGGGAGAAGCCCGAGACGCGTTAAACAACGATCACTTCAATCTCTGCCTGACTGATATGCGCCTGCCCGATGGCGACGGCATCGAACTGGTTGAATTCATCAACAGCGACTTCGACGAGATTCCGGTGGCTGTAATCACCGCCCACGGCAGCACGGAAACCGCCATCAAGGCCCTGAAAGCGGGTGCCTTCGACTTCGTATCCAAGCCCGTGGACCTGCAGAAATTACGCGACCTGGTGCAATCCGCCCTGCGCCTCAGCGAGGGAGAGGAAACGAAACCGTCGACATTGGATGAGTCTGGCAGTGAGGCCATCAGCACTATTACCGGACAGTCGCCAAAGATTCGCGCCCTCAGGGAACAGATCGGCAAGTTGGCGCGCAGCCAGGCACCCATCTACATCAGCGGTGAATCCGGCGCCGGCAAGGAACTGGCCGCCAAGGCCATACACCAGATGAGCTCGCGTCGCGAAGGGCCGTTCGTGGCAGTAAACTGCGGCGCCATCCCCACAGAGCTGATGGAGAGCGAACTGTTCGGCCATTTGAAAGGCAGTTTCACCGGCGCCGACCACGACAAACAAGGTCTGTTCCAGGCAGCCAGCGGCGGCACCTTGTTCCTGGACGAAGTGGCCGACCTGCCCCTGCATACCCAGGTGAAACTACTGCGAGTAATCCAGGAGAAATCCGTGCGCCCAGTGGGTTCCCAGAAAGAGATCGCCGTGGATGTGCGATTGCTTAGCGCCACCCACAAGAATCTCGCCAGGGAGGTCGAACAGGGGCGTCTGCGACAGGACCTGTACTTTCGTATCAATGTCATAGAACTGACTGTACCCGCCCTGCGGGAGCGCAAGGAAGACCTACCTGCCCTGACGACGGCCCTGCTGGAAAAAATAGCCATGGAGAATGGCAGCGAAGAATGCAAGGTCAGTGACAGCGCATTGCAGGCCCTGGCCGAATACTCCTTTCCGGGCAATGTCAGGGAACTGGAAAACATTTTGCAGCGCGCCGCTACCCTCTGTGAGAACAGTACCATCGAGCGTGAGAACCTGGAGTTTATTTCTACGCCGGGTGCCGGCCACGCCAATCTGCTGGTCGAACCCGTGCCGACTGTCAGGGAAGAGGCAGACGCGAGTGATTTTGCCGCCGAGTTGGAATTGGCCCTGGATGAGGATTTCTCCCTGGAGAAACACCTCGAAGCCATCGAGATCGAGGCTATCGAGAAAGCCCTCGAAGAGACACGCTGGAACAAGACTGCTGCCGCCAAGAAGCTGGGCATGTCATTTCGTTCGCTGCGTTACCGTCTGAAGAAGCTGGGTCTGGAATAAGCCAGCACATCAATGCTGACCGAACGCCTGTCTCGCGGCCGGCAGATAAGGCTCAGGGTCCAGCAAGGGTTTACGCCCCAGGATCAGGTCTGCCAGCAGCCGCGCCGACGCCGGCGCCAGCACCAGCCCGTTCCGGAACTGACCCGCATTGATATAGAGGTTTTCCCATGGCGCAATCGGCCCAATATAGGGTATTCCCCCCTTGCTACCCGGCCGTAATCCAGACCACTGTGCGATCGGCTCCATCGAGCCGAGTGCGGGCAGCAACCCGGAGGCCGAATCCGCGAGACCGGTGCGGGCTTGTGTGCTTATGGCTTTATCGAAGCCGGTGTATTCCAGAGTACTTCCCACCAGCAAGTGACCATCGCGACGCGGAATCAGGTAGCGGCCATTGTGCAACAGTATCGATTGGACCGGCGGGGAATCAAACTTGTACAACAGCATCTGGCCCTTGACCGGCTCCACTTCTATGGGGCTTTCCATGGCAAGTCCCGAAAGCAGGCGTCTGCTCCAGGCTCCCGCACAGATCACCGTGGTTTTGGATTCGAGCGTGATCGGATTACCCCCGCGACTGGCGGTCACCGCGCTCACCCTGTCACCCTCTGTCTGGATTTCGCGAACCTCCGTATTTTCCAGCACCCTGATCCGGGCATCTAAAGCGAGGCTCGCCTGCAGTGCGCGACACAGGCGTGGATTTCTCACATGACCCACGGCGGGCATCCACAGCCCTTCGCTGAACCCGGGAGCCAGGCTTGCCTCCTGCCTGTAGCAGTCCGCGGCAGACAACACTGCCATGGATTGACCATAGTGTGCCGCCCAGGCCAGGGCCGCATCCCTGTCGGCAGCATCCAGCATCAGCAGACCGTCTCGCTGATACTGCGCATCGACTCCCGTTTCTGCCAGTAAGCTCTGCACGAGATCGGGGTAGAACTTCTGCGCCCAGCCCACCAATGCGGTCACCGACGCACTGTAACGCCAGGGATACAGGGGCGAGACGATACCGCCACCGGCCCAGGACGCTTCCCGACCGACCGCCCCGGCATCGACGAGGGTAATCTCGGCGCCCGCGGAGGCCAGTTCGCGACTCAACAGGAGGCCGTTGATTCCGGCGCCAACTATCAGGACATCACTCATTTACTGCGAAATTTGGTGTCTTGCACCCGCCCAACTAAACTCAGCGCGCACTCTAACCTGTTACACAAGGAGGTGAAAGGATGGAGTGGCCGAAGGACAATAGACCCAATCCCATTGGGGCAGGCTTCACGCTTCTCGAGCTGCTGTTTACCCTGGGGATACTCGCCACCTTGCTGGGACTGGCCCTGCCCGGTTTCAAGGAATTGCACCGCAACACCGAGATGGATATTCACGCCAGGGAGCTGGCGCAACTGTTGCAACTCGCCCGCGTTGCGGCTATCACCCGCAACAGCCTCGTCACGCTATGCCGGTCGCGCGAGGGTGAAAACTGCAGCGGACGCTGGCAGGACGGCATCCTGGTGTTTGCCGACTATGACGGCGACCGGCGAATCGATGCCGAGGATGAGGCGATACGCTATCACCAGTTTACTGGCTTCAAAGGCGAGATCAGCTGGCGGGCCTTTCAAAACCGCCAGTATCTGCAGATTACACCCCAGGGTTTTACCCGCTACCAGAATGGCAATTTCACCCTGTGCCCGGCGAACGGGGATGCGGTGTATGCCCGGCAACTGATCGTCAATCGCAATGCGAGGGTACGCTTCGCCCAGGACCGTGATGACGATGGCATTAGAGAAGACAGTCGGGGAAGACCCCTGCGCTGCCGCTAGGGCATGCAGGTGTACCAGGGCCACTACAGGCTTGCGGGGTAATTGGCAGCCGGGAGACTAGCGACCCCAGCACTCGTCCACGGTACCACCTGTGGCGCCGCGCACTCCGGTGCTGCTGATAGTCAGGGTAGTGCAGGCATCATTGGCCTGATTACCCTGGGGAGTTGCCGTGGCGACAAAACTGGTGGCAATGGCACCGGTACCACCCGCGGCCACGGTGATGGCATAGTGGCCATTCTCGGTAGTGCGGGTAGTCAGATTGACGGGCGTCTCGGCAACCAGCGGCGTGGCATCCGTGCTATAGGAATTATTACTGGAGAAGAAGCGCTCCTGGTCACCGGCAACGATCAACAGTTCCGCCTTACCCTCGGCGCGATTGGAGCGAATCACACTGTCCTGATAGGCCGGCAGGGCAATACTGGCGAGAATGCCGAGGATCGCCACCACGATGAGAATCTCAATCAGGGTAAATCCATTTTGATTACGACGGCTATCTTGGTATCCGTTCATAGTGAACACTCTTCTAGCAAGGGCACCTGCATCTACCCTGATTTTCCACTATCCTGATAGAGATGATGCTTATTCCTGTTTCAAACTAATTTCGACCGCAAACCGCAATTCCTGAGCCTGGTTGAACAAACCAGACTGACCGTGGCAAGCGGACGATCTCTCTTCCCAACCCGTTTTCAGCGGCTCACTGCCAACAAACGATTTAGTCCAGTGCTCCCAGAGGGGCAATACCCTCGACCAGGTTATTGGGTCCCAACACTTCAACTTGCTGCAGAATTCCATCGCGCACTGTGAAGCGTACAACCATACCCAATTCCAAATCGGCGTCCGCTATCGGATCCCCTCTCAGGGTGAAACGGGTAAGTTCATTATCGTAGTTATAGAGCGTCCCGGATATCACAATTTCACCGGGACCATTTCCCAACAAATCCTGAATTACACCCGTCTGTCGGGTACCCAATGCATTCTGGGCATGCGCCGGTAAACTGACGCTAATTAGCAGCAGGCATACAGAGAATAGTCTAATCACTTTAAGGCACTCCCTCTTTGGGACTCTTGATTCTGAAATCATAACTCTTGAGCTATTGCGTCGCGCATTGGACTCTTCCGCTATTCGAGCTGCCGCCAGGACTGGCGGCCATAGGACTGGTCGCCCACACTAATCTGAATCACATCGATATCGCCGCTGGCACCGGATCCGAAGGCCACGTCCTGAGCATCGTCGGCCAGAATGCTTACTGTAGGCATGATACCCACATCCGAGGCTCGACCCGCTGCCAGGGTGTCATCGGCATCGTATTCACCGTCGCCGTTGAGATCGAATGCCGGGAATTCCAGGGCGCCACCGTCGCGGAAATCCAGTTCCATCAGGAAGCTGGTACCACCAAATTCACATTCCACTTCCGAGGGCACCAGGGTGGTAAAAATAACCCGGCCGTTACGCACGATGGCATTACTGATCTGGCGCTCGCCAAAGTTACTGACATTCGCGACACCCTCGATCTGGTCTGGCACCAGATCCAGATACCAACCCTGATGCGAGCTCCAGTCAATCGCATTGTCTGACACGTCCCTCAGAGTAAATGTTTCATCATCCAGACCATCGTCGTTGGTGTCAAAAGCCTGGTCATATTGGTTGGTAATGGATTGCTCCAACAGGTCACCCGTGGTGATACTTGGCACTGCAGACGTGTTCACGTCCCAGATGCCGTAGAAAGTCTGGTCAGATTGGCCGCTGCCCAGGTTGTCGTCTTCCTCAATATAGGCACCCGTGCCGAAGTAGATCATGAACCCACCCAGGTTATCCGGATGGAACGTAGCCTGGGATTGTGAAGTGATCTCCTGTCCCGCCGGGGCACTGAACAGGGGTGCCGGTGAGCCGCCAGATTCCCAGGCAACATCCCAGTTCGCCGGATTCGCACTACTCACATCGAATTTCCACATATTGCCTTCGAAGTCACCCGCGTAGATATAATCCGCGATCTGGTCAGAGTCTTCATCGATCAGCAATGGAGTGGCCAGCCCATTCGGCGTGGCCGCTGATCCCACCTCGGTGTCGATCTTCTTGAGCACATCACCGGTCTCAATATCGACGATGTAGAGCACTGCATGTCCGGTAGCACTGGCGGCGCCATCAGCCTCGGTATTGTTGTAGCCATTACCGAATACCGCCGCCCAGGTGCCATCGTTCATCTTGGCCATCTGTACCTTGCCGTAGGTATACCCCAGATCCTCGTCATCATCGTCTGTGAATTCCCACAGAACTATGTCATCGGCATTGGCCTCATCAAATGTGGTGGGGTCTGACACGTCCAGCGCAAAGATGCCCTGGCCTCCTCCCGCCAGGCCGCTCGCCAGCACAGTTCTCCACAGCCCGTTCGTCGCACTGTCCGGGTCATCCATATTGGGCAGGAACACATCGATGATGTTGGGCCCGCCATCGACAAAGTACCTGTGGATGTAGTCGCTTTCCGCCAGTTCAGCCAGATTCTCGTAGACCGGGGATGGAACATAGGCAATCTCTTCGGTGCCATCATCGGCGTTGAAGCCGTGCAACATACCGTCGTTAGCGCCCACGTAGACTATGCCCTGACGACCAGCATTGTCGGTGACAAAATCATTGTAGGATTTGACCTCCATGCCGTCGTCGTAACGGAAGTTGGGCACATCGACGAAATTGGGGTCGCTGTTCACGATGTCCCCGAGCACACTGTTCCTCAAGCGGAAATTCTGTCCCGCCAGTTCGTTATCATCATCGCCACGGAAGTAGTTTACGAGATCCGTGCCGTAGATTTGGTTAGCGGATATCTCACCCGCATCGACGGTCGCAAGACTGTAGGGCGCATTAACCATCAGATCGGTAACCTGGGCACTGGTGAGCTCTGAATCAGTAGGGCTGTTGTAATTGGCCGGAAACCTGAATGGGACACCCGCCCCCTCAACATCGCCACCAACGGGATTGTCCACAGTGGGATTAAAGGTAATGATCTCGCGGCCCGTGTCATAATTCTGGCTATTGATCACGGTTCCGGCGTCCCAGGCGGGTTCCGGCTCGATAGCGCCATCGAGATTGATCTGGAATGCAAGCAGTTGCCCCTTCCAGTCCGAGCTGTCGAATCGCGCCTGGAACAGTTTACTGCCGGCATTCAGGGATCCGGTATTGGTCGCAACGGAAGCCGCCGAACCTACTCGGTCCGCAATTTCCAGCAGAGCCTCACCGATCGCCGACGCCACCTCGGAGGGAGATTGTGCCGACACGAAGTAGGCCTTGCTGTTGAACGCGGCATGCCACATGTCATCAATTTTTTCCGGATCCGTGTTTGGATAACCATTGGTCCAGGCGTCGTCCTCGGCCAGTTCCGGATTCGGATAGCCGTCATCATCGGTATCCACCAGATTGCCTGTCACACCGAAGGCCACGGTGAAGCTCACCATGTGCTGATGTGAGCCCGGGTCGATGGGCGTCGTCGGCACCTGGTCATCCAGCGGACTCAGATCTTTGGTATAGAAGTAGTGCGCCACGTCGGCCAGGGTATCGGCCTGGCCATCGCCATCCTCGTCATCAATGGCAGATGTATAGGGACTGCTGCCACCCCAATAACCATCGGTAAATAGAACTGAATAATTCTGCTGGCACTCGGATACGATGGGATCTGCATAGGCGCCGTAATAGTTATCGTAATAGCGTCCGGCAACCTCGAGGCCACGGCGCAGTGGTGTACCCTGCCCCTGCCACTCGTAGCTGGCCATGGTATCGACGAGCGCTGCGTTGTGCGCCACGTAGTCATCGAGGGCAATATCCGGAACCTCAACGAACACATCTGACCAGTCATTGATCTGGCCATAGCCAAAACGGAAGCTGGGATTGGAGTTTACCACCAGGGCCACGGCACCTTTCGATACGAAATGACGCTTGCGGGCATACTGATACCAGTTAGCGATATTCTGCTTTTCCTGGTTAACGGTCCGCCCCCACTCATTGAGGCTTGCACCGCTGATCGTTGAGCTGCTGGTGGTAGTACCGAAGCAGTCCTCGTAGGGCACTGGGTCATCTGCGTCGCCATCGCTACAGTTACCGTCGGTAAAGCCCGAACCTGCCGCAGGCACATTGTATTCTGTTCTGACGATCTCAGACGCATTGACCGTATAGCGGACATGGGAATCCCACAGATCCACCGTTCCATCGGAAGGGTCGTCATTCGCCGTGGTGGGCCCTTCGACCTCCCCCTGGCCGTCGAGGTCTACACCATGATCATCCACCCAGACCGTGTAATCAAAGCCAGTCAAATTGCGGGTGAGGCTATAGCCATCCGTGTCATCATCGGGGTTACTGCGGGCATTGGTAAACGTCGCATTGCTGTATCCCACCCAGGGACTGTAGGAAACGGAGGGATCGTAGTACAGCACGTTGAGCGAAGAAGAAATGACTCGCCAGTCCCATTCCGATGCCTCTGGCTGGTCCTCGACGGACTCCCGGTCGCAGGTAGTGTCGTAGGTAGAATCCGTATTCACACTGGAAGAGAAGATGTAGTAATAGGTACGGGTGCCGGTGCAAACACCGGAGTTGGTCCGCAGAATCATGTTGCCGTCGCGAAGCAGCCCGTAGGTGCTGCTGGAAGACCAATAGTCGGTGAGCGGGTGGTAAGGAATCGTGAGTATCTCCCAGTCCATGGACCCCGAATCATCCATCATGAAAAATACATTGGGGTCGATCTGGGTACCCAGGAACAGGGGGCTTTCCGCCAGCGCCATTTCCGCTGCCTGGCTGGATGAACCGAAAGCCAGGGCCAGGACCGAGCCTAGCCAGCTTAGAAAGAGTCGAACTTGCAGTTTAAAACTCATTGCCTGCCTCCAGGGTCTTTACCCGGAATCCTTTGCTGGGAATTAATCGTAGGTTTGCACGAAAGTGGCTTGCACCATGGCACGGGTAGTATTGGCTATTCCCCAACCCCGGGCTGTGATGCGATGAAAGATACGTGGCACCGTTGTCTCACCACCGCCGATGGCGATGGACTGACCGGTATCCACTGTCTTGTATTCTTCGATGAGATAGCGAGGCTGCACGGATACACCCGGAACGTTGGCCGGTGCGTCACCGTTATTGGTCCACCAGGTCGCGTCCATATTGGCGTGATCCCACCAGTACTGGCCGTCGTCATTGCCTGCGCCTGCCGGGGTTGGGTCCATGGAGTCCTCTGCCCACACGGTGGTGGTGCCATCGGTGCTGGTGATGG
>Ga0181587_10000064_pt1 | contig 73006 bp, 70 predicted proteins | sample 071ome_27_FD_132463 | JGI IMG/M metagenome (GOLD analysis project Ga0181587, IMG submission 132463) | Coastal salt marsh microbial communities from the Groves Creek Marsh, Skidaway Island, Georgia - 071409AT metaG (megahit assembly) | ecosystem: Environmental > Aquatic > Marine > Intertidal... | reverse complement strand
TGCAGCATCGAGCCCATACTGGGGCGTTCGGCATAGGTCAGGTCGGAATGCCAGTGCTCGCCGGCATAGGCTGCGGTCGCGCCCGCGCTTTTTCCATCCACGACGCGGTTCGAAAGGATCAGCACATCCGGGAAGTCGGGATGCAGGAATTCGCCCGAGACGCGGCGGACCAGATCGCCGAACCTTCTGGCGAAGGCGACCTGCTCGCCCGCCTCCAGCGACTGGTTCCGGATGACCAGGACGAGGTTTTCGTTGAGCGCCGAGCGCAGCGTGGCGATCAGCGCGTCGTCGGCATTGCTGACATCGATGCCTGTCACTTCTGCACCCAGCGGCGCGTCGAGCTTTTCGATGGATATCGCCATGGGGGAATTACGGGATAAAGGGAGCCCGCCGTCAAGCGGTAGCTCACCTCACCTGACCCCTCCCCCTGAAGGGCGGAGGGAAAACGGATGAGGGGGCGGACTGTACTCCCTCTCCTCCCTTAGGGAGGAGAGGGCTGGGGTGAGGAGGGGGAAACTCCCTAGTCCGAATTTTCTTCCTGGTGCAACTCGCCCGCCAGGTGAAGCACCACCTGCCGTTCGGTGGGGTTGCTGCGGTGCTCCCAGAGATAGATCGCCTGCCATGTGCCTAGCATCATCCGCGCGTCAGATACGGGGATCGTGAGCGTGGTGTCGGTTAGCGCCGACCGGATATGGGCCGGCATGTCGTCCGGGCCTTCCGTTCGATGGCGGTAGAGCGACGGGTTCTCCGGCGCGAGGCGGGAAAAGAAATCTTCGAGGTCGCGCACCACATCCGGGTCGGCGTTCTCCTGTATGGTCAGCGAGGCCGAGGTGTGGCGGATGAACAGCGTCAGGAGGCCGATCCTGATTTCAGATCCTTCGACCCAGCGCGCGACCGGCGCGGTGATGTCGTGGAGACCCGGCGACGGCGCGCGGAAGGTCAGCGTGCGTTGCAGATGCGGCATGGTCGGATCCCCGCTCTCTAATTTCTCTGGCTCCAGCCGGCGATCAGCCCGGCGAGCTCCCGCTGAAAGTCCGGCTGGCCGATCAGGAAATGCGTTGCGCCCTTGAGGCTGTGAAGCTCCTGCCGCTCGCCAAGCGCTTCGGTCCACATTGCGGTGTCGCTCGGCAGCACGTTGGTGTCCGCGGTGAACTCGACATTGAGCACGGGAACGCTGGTCCGCGCGATGCAGTCCGGCCCGTGCGCCCGGGACTCCGTCGACCACTGGCTGAGCCACGAAGTCAGGGTGGTGAAGCAGGCGACATCCTTGGGGCTGAAATTGAGCTTGCGCGGATCGCCCCAAACCATGCCCGGCGCCCGGTCGTTGGGATCGAGTGAGACATCGAGAAAGCGCGGGTCGGCGACAGTGTGGTGGACCAGAAAGGCTTCGTCGCGCGCCCCGTCGGGCACGGCGCGGATTTCGGCCAGCCGGTCCTTCGCCCAGGCGGTGATGCGATGCCAGCGGGCATACTGGGCCTTTCTGACCTTCCCGATGAAGTCCGGTGAGAAGGGCGGTCCGTAATCCGGGTTGAAGATATCGAGGGCAGGGTCCCGGGAATCCGGATCGCGCTCGTCCGTTACGGCCGCGTCGAGCCATTTTGGCAGGATGATCGCACGCCCCGAATGGGCACCGAACAGGGCGATCCCATCTGCCGGCGGGAGGTCTTCGGGCGATAGCCGTACCGGATCGCCCGCCGGTGTGTCCGTTATCGTCAGCGTTTCAGCCTGTTCCTGGTAGAAGGCGACGGTCGATGCTCCGCCGGAATTGCCCAGCAGGACGATTTTTCCGTACCCCTCGTCACGCAGAAACCGCACCGCCGCCCCAACATCGGCGATCAGGAATTCGAAGATGAGCTGGGAATCGTTGCCGACATAGCGCGTATTCAGCGCCAGCAGCGTCACGCCGCAATCGGGCAGGGGACCCATCAGGTAGTGCCCCATGAAATCGCTGGTCGGGTGAACCACGATGGCGGCGATGTCGCGGTTTTTGGCGCGGCGCAGTGCGGCGTGAACGGGCGGGCCGCCGCGCCCGCCAGCTTGCGCCCGCAGTTCGATCAGTTCGGTGGCGGTCACAGGGCTGGTGTCAGTTGCCGGAATGCTCTTCCAGCCATTTCTTCAGATGGGCCGGCGCACGATCCGCATAGGCTTTCGTTTCTTCCGGCGTCGCCATCGAACAGGTAATTTCGAGCCGCAGATTGTTGGGGTCGAAGAAATAGATCGAGCGGATGAAGCCGTGATCGGTCGGACCGACCACGTCGACGCCGTTTTCTTCCAGCCGTTTCTTGAACCACAAGACCTGATCGTACTCGGCCACCTCGAAGGCGAAATGGTTGACCCATTTCGGATTGTCCGGGTTGGGCACGTAGCCCTTGTTGTCGCGCAGATCGAAGAAGGCGATACAGGATCCGTTCGCCATGCGGAAGAACAGATGCATGTAGGGCGCGAATTCCTTGGTCGACGGCACGTAGTCCAGCTCGATCGTGTGGACCAGTGGCAGGCCGAGAATGTCTTCGTAAAAATGCCGCGTTTCTTCTGCGTCGCGGCAGTGCCAGGCAAAATGGTTGAGTTTCGTGATCGGCGGCGGCGTTTCGGTGAGCGCCGCATCTCCGGGACTGGTTTTAACGTCATCGGGCATGGCAGCCTCCTCAGCGCGGCGTATAGCGTACGATCTTCTGGTCGATGGCGCCGAAGATCGATCCGCCGGCAGCATTTTTCATATCAATGGTAACGCGGTCGCCGAATTTCATGAACGGAGTTTTCGGCTCGCCCTGCTCGATGGTTTCGATGGTTCGTACCTCGGCGAGGCAGCCCGAGCCGCGCGCCCGGTCACGGTTCGAGACGGTTCCAGATCCGACGATGGTGCCAGCGCCAAGATGGCGCGTTCTCGCCGCGTGCGCGATGAGCTGTCCAAAATCGAAATACATGTCGGCGCCTGCGTCCATGTCGCCCAGCCGTTCACCGTTAATCGCGACATCGACGGGGCCGTGCATCTTGCGCCCGTCCCAGGCATCGCCAAGCGCCTCAGGCGTAACGGCGACCGGTGAAAACGATGTGGCCGGCTTGGACTGAAAGAACCCGAATCCCTTGCCGAGTTCGGTCGGGATCAGGTTACGCAGCGATACGTCGTTGGCGAGCAGCACCAGCTTGATATGGGATGCCGCATCCTCCGCTGAAACGCCCATCGGGACGTCGTCGGTGATCACGGCTATTTCGGCTTCGAGGTCGATGCCCCAGGCTTCGTCGATAGCCTCAATATCGTCACGCGCACCCAGAAGCGCATCCGAGCCGCCCTGATACATCAGGGCATCGGTCAGGAAGCTCTCCGGCAGTTCCGCGCCGCGGGCCTTCCTGACCAGCTCCATATGGTTCAGATAGACGCTACCGTCGGCCCACTGATAGGCGCGGGGCAGGGGCGCGGCGCAGGCGGCGGGATCGAAATCCGCGGCATCCGCAACGGTTCCGGCATTCAGTTCCGCAGCGCGGTCGGCCAGCCGGGGTGCAATATCGGACCACTCGTCGAGTGCAGCCTGCAGGGTCGGCGCGATATCCGTCGCGTCAATACATTGGGACAGATCGTCGCTGACGACCACGAGGCGGCCGTCGCGGCCGAGCTTGAGCGATGCAAGTTTCATGCCGTCATCCTATGAACGGGGTCGGCAAGGGTCAAACCCGTAGAAATGATCTCCTTCGCTTTTGATTTCACCCTTCGTTTTCCGTATTAACCTGCATTCCGGAACGCGGGAGACCACCAGTTTCATGGACGACATCGCCAGCGCATTTTCGCAAGCAGTCTCACTTGTCCTGGCAGCCGATCCCGCCATTCTGGAGATCGTCGGGCTCTCCTTTCGTGTGACGCTGTCGGCTGTGGTGGTTGCCTGCCTGATCGGGCTGCCGCTGGGCGCGTTACTCGCTGTGAAGGCATTCCCGGGACGAACGGCAGTCATCGTTGCCATCAATGCGCTGATGGGGTTGCCGCCGGTGGTGGTCGGGCTGTTCGTTTATCTGATGCTGTCGAACGCCGGGCCGTTCGGCGTGTTGCAGCTTCTCTATACGCCGACGGCGATGATCGTCGCGCAGTCGATTCTCGTTACGCCCATCGTCGCCGGGCTGGCGCGGCAGGTGATCGCCGATCTTCACGCCGAATATGACGAGCAGTTGCGCTCCATGGGGGTGACGGCGACGGGTGCGATCCCAACATTGCTCTGGGACGGACGTCATGCCCTGGCGACCGTGGCTCTGGCCGGGTTCGGACGCGCGGTTGCCGAGGTGGGCGCGGTGCTGATCGTTGGAGGGAATATCGACCACGTGACACGCGTCATGACCACCGCCATCGCGCTGGAAACGTCCAAGGGCAATCTTTCGCTGGCGCTCGGGCTCGGGATTATCCTGCTGTTTATGTCGGTGCTGGTAAACGGCGCGGTTATGGGACTCCGCGCGACCTCCGGACGGGTCGCGCATGTCTGATCAGTTAACGCCGATCCGGCTTCATGAGCTCGTCTATTCGGTCGACGGCAGGCGTCTGATCGACGGGTTGTCGTTCGAGATGCGGGCCGGCAGCCGGACAGTCATCATGGGGCCGAACGGCGCGGGCAAGAGCCTGACCCTGCGTCTGTTGCAAGGGCTGATGGAACCGGACAGCGGGTCGATCACCTGGGGAGAGCCTCCGAAGCATACGGTTGGACGACAATCCGTTTCGCTGGTTTTTCAGCGGCCTGTTCTGCTGCGACGTACGGTCGCAGCCAATTTGAGGCACGCGGTCGCGGTCTGCGGAATGCGGGGGCCTGCAAGATCGGAACGGGTAGAGGAATTGCTGGCGATGGGCGGGCTGGAAGCCCTGGGCCGCAGCCCGGCCCGTGTGCTATCCGCGGGCGAACAGCAGCGCCTGTCGCTGGTTCGCGCCTTGGCCGGAAGACCGCGTGTTCTCCTTCTGGATGAGCCGACTGCCAATCTCGACCCCGCCTCGACGCTCGCCATCGAAAGGCTCGTCAACGGTGCGCATGAGGGCGGGGCCAAGATCGTGTTCGTGACGCATGACCGCGACCAGGCCGCGCGGCTTGCCGACGACGTGGTTTTCATGCAGGACGGGAGGGCGGTGGAGACGGGCGCTGCTGACAGGTTCTTTTCCGCACCGTCAAGCGAGGAAGCGCGCGCCTATCTCGATGGCAGGCTCTTTGTTGGAGGAGATGGATAGGGAATGCGGCGTCTTGCCCTTCTGCTATCGTTTCTTGTGACGGTTGCCTGCCAGGCCAGTGCCACCGACCGTTTCATCGTCGTACAGTCGACGACATCAACCCAGAATTCGGGCCTGTATGGCTATCTGCTTCCGAAATTCCGCGCGAAGACCGGCATCGAGGTTCGAGTCGTGGCGGTCGGGACGGGCCAGGCAATCCGCAATGCGCGCAATGGCGACGGCGACGTGTTGCTGGTTCATGCGAAGGCGGCGGAGGAGGAATTCGTCGCGGACGGATACGGCGTGATGCGCTTCGACCTGATGTACAACGATTTCGTGATCGTCGGGCCGGCGAACGATCTTGCCGGCGTCAAAGGCTTGAAGGACGTGACGAAGGCGCTTGCGGCCATCGCCTCGAAGGAGGCCCCGTTCGCTTCGCGCGGCGACGATTCCGGGACCCACAAGAAGGAACGCGCGCTTTGGAAGTTGACCGGCATCGACCCGACGAAGGGGAGCGGCGCATGGTACCGCGAGCTGGGTTCCGGGATGGGCGCGACGCTCAATACCGGCATCGGTATGGGGGCCTATATCCTGTCAGACCGCGCCAGTTGGATCAGCTTTGGCAACAGGCGGGGCCATCGGGTTCTCGTTGAAGGCGATACGCGGCTGTTCAACCAGTACGGGGTGATCCTTGTGAACAGGGAAAGGCACCCGCGCGTAAAGGCGGCGCTCGGCCAGCTTTTCATAGACTGGCTGCTGTCAAAAGAAGGGCAGGCGGCGATCGCCGGCTTCAAGGTCGGTGGGCGGCAGCTTTTCTTTCCGAACGCGAAATAGGCGTCACAGGCCGTACCTGAATCTTAAAGCGGATAACTGTCGGTGGATTTTACAGTTCCTGCCCCCCGCCCGATTTCAGGTTTCCGTAAAATATTGATTTCTCTCAATTTAAGGATTCTGGCATTGAATTTGCTTGTCTGTAAGTTATCTGACAAATTTATTAAGGGATCTTAATGACTTGGCGCATCTTCAGGACCGGCTTTGTCAGCCTGACCTTGTTTTTTTCAACGATCGCGACTGCATCCCAGGCGCTCGTGTTTGGGACGGCAGATTTTCCCGGTAACGGGTTCCCGTTCGGTTCGACAGCAGGGTCGCGCTATCAGCAGGTTTACGCAGCGTCGGAATTTTCCGGACCTGTTTCGATCGTCGGGATCAGTTTCTTTGCGCAAAACGATCCGACGAACCTGTCGCGAACCTATACTGGGGGGCTCTATACCGTCAGCCTGTCGACGACGCCTCTCGGCGTGAACACTATAAACCAGTCCAGTAATTTCGACGCCAATCTGGGCGCGGACAACCAGTTCTTCGCATCGGTGACGTTGTCCGGGACCATAGATGAAATTCTGAATTTTTCCGGCACGGCATTCAGTTACGATCCGGGGCAGGGCGATCTTCTGATCGATATTCAGGTTTCGGGGGCGACTGTCGCCGGTGGCGCGCTTTTTCTCGAAGACAGGACGACAACAGTCATGAGCAAGGCGCACGATTTCGGTTCCGGGTTCGACGGTCGCGGCCTTGTCACCGAGTTCGCGTTTGGCGAAAGCGTAACCATTTCCGAACCGGCGTTCATGATGCTCGTCGCACTCGGTCTGGCTAGTATCGCTTTGCGTCGCCGTACCTATCCCAGGTGTTTTCGGAAGGACGCCGCCAGCTGTTCGAACGACGTCGGCGAATAGCGGCTTTCCTGCACGATATCGATCAGCTCGATTTCACCGTCTGCCTGTCTGTAGTCAAAACAAAAACTCTCGGGTTCGTTTATCTCGACCGGTGAGTCCGGGTCCTGGTAATCGTGTGGCGGGTCAGGCTGTCCCTGAACTCAGGCAACCCTTTCGCTGGGGTCTCAAATCGTTGCAGTAATTTTCATGGACGATTTCACAGCTTTGTGATGGGGGAGCATTCGGGTAACCTTTCGTTCATGTCCTGATCGACAGGGCAATAACAGGGAGGATTACGTAACAATGCATAAGATTCTCAAATCGGCGGTTTGCGTGTCAGCGCTTGCCGCGTTCTTGGCCCCTGGCATGGCGTTTGCCGCGCCCAAGACGCTCAGCCTGACCATTGCCGACGGCTATCCGCCAAAGGCGCTCCAGGTCCGGACCCTTATCGAATACTTCATTCCCGAGGTGAATAAGCGTCTCGCAGCCAAGGGCCAGTATAAGATTCGCTGGAACCAGGCTTTCGCCGGACAGATCGTCAAGGTGCGCCATGTCATGACAGGCATGCAAAAGGGGCTCGCCGATATTGGTGTTGTGACGACCGTGTTCCATCAGGACAAGGTGCCGATGCAGGCGGTGGCCTATGTTACGCCGTTCGTGACTGCGGACCCGCTGCTGCTGTCTCGCACGGTAGATGAACTCACGCACAAATTCCCGGAAATGTCGAATGCCTGGAAGAAATATAATCAGATCGTCCTGACAAGCTTCTCGGTAATCGATTCCTACCAGATGTTCTTCCGCAACAAGGTCACGAAGCTGGAAGACTTCAACGGCATGAAAATCGCCGGCGCGGGGATCAACATGCGCTATCTGACCAACACCGGTGCAACGCCTGTCGTCGGCTCAATGGTGCACTACTACAACAAGTTCAAAACCGGTGCGATCGACGGCTCGATGCTGTGGACCGATGCGGCCGTCGCCTTCAAGCTGGTCGAGGGCGCCAAGTATATGTGGAAGGCCGATCTCGGTACCGCCAACTCAAAGGCGCTGACGATGAATCTTGATGCCTACAAGCGATTGCCCAAGGCGGTGCGCGACATCATCCACGAGGTGTCGGTCGATTATCGAGACTATACGGCCAAGGCCGCGATGGCGGATGCCGACAAGGCCTATGCCAGCTATAAGGCGAAAGGCGGCGAGATCATCCAGGTGTCGGAAGCCGATCGCAAGAAATGGGCGAACAACATGCCCAACATCGCCAAGGACTGGGCGTCGGATCTCGACAAGAAAGGACTTCCGGGCACCAAGCTGCTCCAGGCCTATATGGACAAGATGCGGGCGGCCAAACAGCCGATCCTGCGCCAGTGGGACAAGGAATAATCCTTCTTGTCTGAACCTGCTGAGAGCAAAGACGTGGCGGGGCGCGAGGATAGCGCCCCGCTTCGCGTGTTCGGCGGAGTCGTCAGCGGCATGAATGCCGCCGGCTCCTGCTGGATCGTCGTGCTGATGCTGCTTATCAATATCGAGGCGATTGGCCGGTCGGCATTCAATTCCCCCATTATCGGCGTGATCGAGATGATCGAGATTTCGATCATCGGAATCGTTTTCATGCAGCTGGCGGATTCGCTCCGGCGCGGCGTGATGACGCGCTCCGATGGGCTGGTCAATCAGGTGATGCAGCGCCGGCCTGCGATCGGACATTTCATGGGAGTGATTACCCATCTGCTCGGCGCGATATTTATGATCATCATCCTGTTCGGCAGCATTCCCTATCTCGGGGAATCCTGGAGAAAGGATTACTATATCGGCGTCGAAGGCATGTTTACCGCGCCTGTCTGGCCCATCGCTCTGATCATTGTTGTCGCCGTATTCGTCACGATGGTGCAGTTCCTTGTCATGCTGGCGGGGAATGTCCGCGGCATGCTCGCACCGGCGCCGGTTGATAAGGGGAGAGAAACCCCATGATCGGCGTCGAGGTAGGGATCGCATCGGTCCTTCTTATTCTAGTCCTGATCTATACCGGGATCCATGTCGCGGTGGCTCTGGGGCTGGTCTCCTTCGTCGGCGTGTGGATCTATCGCGGTAATATCGATGTTGCGATCAGCCTGCTGACGGCGGCGACGCATGACACGATTGCGCACGAAGTATTTGCGAACGTACCCCTGTTCGCACTGATGGGCATTGTTTCGAGCGAAATCGGGCTGGGTGCAGATGTCTATAAGGTAGCCGACCAGATGTTTCGTCGGGTACGGGCCGGTCTCGGCATGGCGACAGTGGCGGCCAACGCGCTGTTTGCGTCGATCACAGGCTCTTCGATCGCCTCCGCGTCCGTGTTTACCCGGATAGCGGTTCCGGAAATGCGACGGTTCGGTTATTCGCGCCCGTTTTCCGTCGGCGTCGTGGCCGGTAGCTCTGTGCTGGGAATGCTGATCCCGCCATCGGCGATGCTGATTATCTTTGCGATTGTGGCAGAACGGTCGGTCGGCGACATGTTCATCGCCGGCTTCATTCCTGGAATCATGCTCGCTGTTGCCTTTATTCTCGGCATTCTGCTGATGTCCTACATCAAGCCGTCGTTCATCGGTGAAAGGCTGTCGCGGTCGGAAGAAGAAGCACCGCCTGAGATGAGTGCAAAGGAGATATTCGGGCTTCTGTTGCCCGTCGCAGGGCTGGTGGTTGTGGTTCTGGGCGGCATTTATTCCGGTTGGTTTTCGCCTGAGGAAGCGGGGGCCGCCGGGTCTGCCGGCGCACTCGCCATCGGGTTGTTGAAGCGCAGGCTGACCTGGCGTGGATTCTGGCGTGTGCTGGTGGAAACGGGCCAGATCACCGCCGCCATCCTGTTCCTCATCATCGCCGCTTCGATGTACAGCCGGATGCTCGGCGTTGCGGCTTTGCCGACGCTGTTCAGCGAATGGCTTGCGGACCTGAATTTGGGGCTGACAGGACTTATGGTGATCTACGTCATCCTGATGGTGGCGCTCGGTACGATCATCGAGACTGCGTCCATCATCCTGATCGTCGTACCACTGTTTCTCGGTTCGGTAGAGGCGCTCGGCGGCGATATCGTGTGGTTCGGGATCGTTACGGTGATCGGCGCCGAGATAGGTCTGTTAACGCCCCCGCTGGGCATATCGTGCTTTACGATCAAGAGTACCATTCGAGATCCGTCAATCACGCTTCGGCATATCTTCACCGGCGCGTTTCCGTTCGCGGTAATCATGCTGCTGGTGCTGATCCTGATCATTGCTTTCCCCTGGCTCAGCCTTGCGCTGCTATAGCGTTAGCGGCAGAATTCCGGCCATCCAAAGGAGGCGTACATGATCAAAATGAAGGGGCTGACCCATTTCACCATTCCGGTGAAGGACCTGGAAAATTCGAAAGACTTCTACGTCAACACGCTCGGGTTCGAGTTCGTCCGGGAGAACCCGCATATGGTGTTCTGCAAGTGTCAGAACGATTATTTCGTTCTGACTCGGTCGGAAAACCCGATCGATCCCAACCCGGGCGATAGTCATGACATCCACACCGCGTTCTATGTCGATTCCGACGAGTACGATCGGGCGCTGGATTACCTTGAGGGTAAAGGCATCCGGGTGTTCAAGTCAGAGGAACGCCACGGTGATGCTACCTTCACCGGCCGCAGCGCCTATTTCCACGACCCGGACAGGAACGTCCTGGAACTGCTGGATTCCGACAAGGGAACCCATCACGACTGACCGGTCGTCTTACGGCAAAAGAAAAACCCCCGGGCGGATGCCCGGGGGTTTTGTTTTTCGACCTGTTCGGAAGATCAGCTCTTGCAGTCGAGCTTCTTCGCCGTGGTCTTGTTGCCGTAGTAATGGAAGGTGCAGTTCATGCCCATCTTGATGGCCTTCCGCTTCGCTTTCTTGCCGTCTACGAGCACTTCGGTCTTGCTGCCGGAGACGTTGGCCCGGCGGTTCTTGCCCTTGTAGTCGATGGTGATTCGGCGGCCGTCGCGCTGGATTTTGACGACCTTACCGGCTTCGACGACGATCGGCAGTTCGACCTTCTCGACCGGGCCCTTGAACTTGAACATTTCCTTCAGGGCAGCCATCTTCTCGGTCGGGGTCTTGGACAGCTCCTTAAGAATTTTTTCGATCTCGTCGCCCGACACGAACTCGATTTCGCGTTTAATACGCTTGGCGTCGGCGAGGAATTCCGGGTCCTTGGTCATTGCCGCAAAAGCATTCTTCATTGCGACGACACGCGCTCTCGGCACTTCCGCCGCCATGGCGAACGGACGACCGAATACCGGCGGGATCACCGTCAGCTGGAAGTACAGCCTCGCGTCTTCCATGGTCACGCCCTTGGCGAGCTGGTCCTTGGTCAGCACGTCGCTCAGGAGCGGTACGCCCAGCTTTGTCATCTGCGGATCGGGATGCAGCGAAATCTGCACCAGCGGGACGATCTCGCCGCTATCCAGCATGTGCTTGGCCTGTTCCGCGAACGAAGCCCAGCTCTGGCACACGCCGTCGAGCTCGCCGCGACCGATCGCCAGATGAATCTGCGGCGTGGCCGGATAACCACGGATCAGCTTCATGTTGGCGCCCATCGTGTTGCGCAGAAGGGCCGGCCAGAACTCGGTCGAATTCGGTCCGGTGCCGCCGAATGTGAGCTGTTTGCCGAAAAGACCGCTGAAATTTTTCACGCCGGTCCGTTTCGCGACGGCGCAGACGCCGGCTTCCTTGGCGAGACTGCCCAGCCAGTTGAGCTCCGCTGCCTTGAACTTCGGACCCTTCTGGCCCATCAGCTGGACCAGCGGAACCGACCGCTGCAGACCGCCGACGATCGAGCCGTCCTTGGGCGCGGCGTTGAACACGAAGTTCGCGCCGATAATGCCGCCGGCGCCCGTCATGTTCTGAACGATCATGGTCGGGTTACCGGGGATGTGCTTGCCGATATGGCGCGCGACAAGACGCGCATACACGTCGTAACCGCCGCCGGCGCCGGAGCCGACGATCATTTTCAGGCGTTTGCCTTTGTAGAAATCCTCAACCTCGTCAGCGGATGCGGACGGGGCCGCGATGCCGAAACCGACGGCTACGGCCAGCGCCGCAGCGGAAATGCGTTTTATAGTTTTCATAAATTTACCTCCTGTTCAGGGCGGGCGACATCTTCTGCCCGCCCGTGGCCGGGAGATTAGCAATGCTAAGCCGTCGGGCCAATGGCGAATTTATGGCGGAAATCGGGCGATTGATTGCGGTTAGTGGCGATTGCCGAGGTCTCGTAACTCTTTCAGAACCGGCATGTCTTCGATATCCCGCTCCGTCAGGCAGGACCAGTCTATTCCGGCAGGGGCCGGAAGAGGGGAGGCGATTTCGAATGCGCCCTGCGGCGTCGCAATGGCGGAGAGCGGCAGGTCGGTTGGTTCGGACGGAAAATCGCCGACCAGACAGATATCGTGTACGGTCGTGGCGACCGGGACGGCGCGATGGCCGAGTTCGCGCAGGATGGCGAATTCGATGTCGCTATAGCCTTCTCCCTTGCCGCAGCGCTTTCCGGCGCGCGTGACCGCGACGGAGCCGGCAACGATGGCGTCGACCTGCGGCATATCCTCGAGGGCGACCAGTTCTCCCCATTGTTCCGAGCTCGATAGCGCTGCGGCCTCGTTGAACTTGTCCGGCGGAATGCGGGCAGGATCGAATTTCCTGAATCCCGCCTTGAGTCTCGGCGTCGGCATGAAATAGGTGATGCCGCGGCGCAGGGCTTCGACGCGTACCGGCTTTTGCGGAGAATCGGGGTTTATTTTGAGAAGCTTCGCATCGCGCCAGGGCGGCAGCGTGAACAGATGCCTTGCTGCCGCTTCCGCCCCCTTGAAGTTGGGAATACGGCCGCGCACGGGAAAGGGGAAACGCGCCAGTTTTCGTTCGGTCAGAGCTTGCCAGATTGTCTCGCGGGCGTCGGCTTTCGATTTGAATTTCCGGTCGCCGAAATCGTCGCTCATGATCGGTTGCTGCCTGACACCATCAGCGCGAACCCGTATGACAAGGCGATTTCCTTGAGTCGATCGAAACGGCCGGACGCCCCGCCATGCCCGGCGTCCATATTGATCCAGCACAGAATATCGGTGTTTCCCTGATTGTGATGGCGTAGCTTTGCCGCCCATTTAGCAGGTTCCCAGTAGGTGACGCGCGGATCTGTCAGCCCGCCGGTCGCCAGAACATTGGGATAGGCCTTATCCGCGATGTTGGTATAGGGGCAATAAGCGGCCATGTCGTTGAAGGCCTCTTCCTCGCGGATCGGATCGCCCCATTCTACCCATTCGGGAGGAGTCAGCGGCAGGGTCTTGTCCGACATGGTGTTGATTACGTCGACGAACGGGACCTCGGCCAGAATGCCGCGGAACAGGTCGGGCCGCATGTTCGCTACCGCACCCATCAGCATGCCGCCGGCTGACCGTCCCTGCGCGACGATGGAGCCGACAGAGGTGTATTTCCGTTCCACCAGCATCTCGGCTGCGGCGATGAAATCGCGGAACGTGTTCATCTTTTTCTTCATCTTGCCGTCGAGATACCAGCCATAACCGCGATCGGTGCCGCCCCGGATATGGGCGACGGCATGAACGAAGCCGCGGTCCACCAGGCTGAACACGTTGGGGGAGAAGGCGGCAGGGATAGAGATGCCGTAGGAACCGTACCCGTAAAGAAGCAGTGGCGCTGTGCCGTCGACCGGCGTCGATTTCGCGTGCAGGACTGTCACCGGAACTTCGATGCCGTCATGACTCTTGGCGTAGAGCCGCCGGCAGACGTATTTTTCGGGGTCGTGGCCTGACGGAATTTCCTGTTCCTTGCGTAACTGGCGCGTTCTCGTCGCCATGTCGTAATCGTAGATCCGTTGCGGCGTGGTCGGCGAGGAGTAGGCGAAACGCAGGATCGTCGTCGCGAACTCGTAGCCAGGCATCAGAGACAGGTCGTAGGCTTCCTCGTCGAACGCGATGGCGTGTTCCTCGCCGGTGGCGATCTCGCGGATGACAATGCGGGGCAGAGCGTCCTCCCGCTCTAGCCGTACGAGGTGTCGTTCGAACAGCAACATCGAACGGATCAGACGACCGGGCTGGTGCGGCACGACCTCCGTCCAGTTCCCCGGCGAGGGGTCGGCGATGGGGGCGGAAACGATCTTGAAATCCACCGCACCGTCGTGGTTGGTGCGGATGAAGAACGATTCGCCGTGGTCGCTGAAATCGCACGTGATCCCGGTTTCCTTCGCCCACAGCATACGGGGTGGATCCTCCGGTCTTGCCGCATCGATGGCAAGGACCTCTGTCGTGTCGGAATGGTCATGGGAGTCGATCAAGATGAAGCGCCCGCTCTCGGTCTCGCCCGCACTCATATAAAAAGCCGGGTCGCTGTCCTCATGGATGGAGACATCGGTCTGCGGGTCGGTGCCCACAACATGCCGCATCACCCGGCACGGTCGATGGTTTTCGTCGAGCACCGTATAGATAAGTGATGACGAGTCCCGCGAGAAGGACAGGTCGCCCAGCGCATCCTGAAGCAGGTCGGGCAGCGTCGTGCCAAGTTCGAGGTCGCGAATCTCAACCGTGCAGTACTCGGACCCGTTTCGGTCGATCGCCGCGGCCAGCAGTCGGTGGTCCGGCGCGTGCGCCGCGCCGTTGACCGAGAAGAATTTCTCGCCCTCCGCTTCCGCATTGCCGTCGATCAGGACCTGCTCTCCTGAGCCGTCAGTCACACCGCGCGGTCGGCGGCAGTATATCGGATACTGCTGGCCGGTCTCGAACCGCCGGTAATACTCCCAGTCGCCGTCGGGCGACGGCACCGTGGAATCGTCCTCCTTTATCCGTCCCTTGAGCTCCTCGAAAAGCGTTTCGCGCAGGTTTTCTATCGGTGCGAGAACGTGATCCGTCCAGGCATTCTCCGCCTCGAGATGGGTGCGAATGTCCGGGGCCAGCGCATCCGGTTCGCGCATGACGCGCTGCCAGTCCTCGTCCTTGAGCCACGCGTACGGATCGCTCAGCGTGCGGCCGAACCGTTCTTCCGTCTTTTCGCGCCGTTCGGCGCAGGGTGGTGATTCTTTTGTCATCGGTCCGTCTCGTGCCTGGGTAACGCGGCGCATCTATATCGACGTCGGGTCGATACAGGCAAGTCTCGGACCAACACAAAAAGTTCGAAATTATTCTTCGGCCAGTGACCCGTTTAGAGATTCGACCCGTACAGGGAACGCGTTCGTCGAATGCGGCGCAGAAGCGAGCAAACTTTCTCACAGGAGACATCAAAATGTTTGGTATCAAATCACTAGCACGGGTTGCTGCCTTTACGGCAGCGCTTTTCCTCTCAGCGACTGGCGCCAAGGCCATGGAGAAGGACATCGTCGACACGGCCGTTGCGGCGGGGTCGTTCAGTACCCTCGTAACCGCGGTCAAAGCGGCAGGACTGGTCGAGACGCTGAAATCCAAGGGGCCTTTCACCGTATTCGCTCCGACCGACGAAGCTTTCGCAAAGCTGCCCAAGGGTACGCTTGAGAATCTGTTGAAACCGGAGAACAAGGATAAGCTGGTCGCAGTTCTGACCTATCACGTGCTGTCAGGAAAGGTGATGGCATCCGACATCGCCGGAAAGAAGATGGACGTGCCGACCGTGCAGGGCAGCAAGGTTGCGGTCGACGCCACCTCCGGCGTAACGGTCGACAAGGCGAACGTCGTAAAAGCCGATATCGCGACGTCGAACGGCGTGATCCATGTTATCGACACGGTAATTCTGCCGGTCCAGTAACCGCACAAGCTCTGAAAACACGACGGGCCGGCATCATGCCGGCCCGTTTTCGTTTTTGCATATTCGACGGCAACTATGCCCGGATTCAGCCGTGAATTCGTGCGCGGGCCGGTGATCCATGTTCCTGCCAACCCCGTATCGGAAGTAGTAGCAAGAATGGAGCAGGCATATGGATTCACAAATTGATGCATCGAGGGACCGATCGGACAAGCTCAATGCTACTGCAAGCAGATTTCTGACAGCAGATGAGGAAAGACACCTGATCACCTGTTGGCAGGACGCGCGGGACAAACGCGCGCTCGACAGGATTGTTCGTGCCTTTGCTCCCCTGGTTGCACGGCACGCCCACGCATTACGGAAATACACCGATCAACGCGATGACCTGATTCAGGAAGGAAATATCGCTCTCATGGAAGCCATATCGCGCTTTGACTCTGAACGAGGGGCGAGATTCGGAACCTACGCCAGCTGGTGGGTGAAAGCGCGTATGCAGGATTACGTCTTGAGCAACCGGTCGGTCGTGCGTATTCCCCGGTCGCGCGAAAAAAAGAGCCTGTTCTTCAAGATGCGGCACCTCGAGGCAAAGCAGTTTCAGAACGGTACTGACGATCGGCAGGGAGTCGAAACTGTTTCCGCAGCACTCAATATTCCTGTCGGCGACGTCGTTCGCGTAGCAGCGCTGATGTCAGGCGATCAGGCCATGGAGGCGCCAGTTCCGGCAACCGGTATGGAGTTTGGTAGCATGCTGGCCGACCCGGCGCCCGGACCAGAAGAAACTGTTGCTGCGCGCCAAAGCATCGACGCTGGCCGCCTCTTGCTCGACGAGGCCATGGACGATCTATCCGACCGTGAAAGAGAGATAATCAAGGCCAGAAAACTTACGGAAGCCCCCCGGACACTGAAGGAACTGGCCGCAGATTTCGGTGTCTCGACAGAAAGGGTTCGCCAGATCGAAGGCTCAGCCCTGATCAAGCTACGCGAAGCTATAGAGACCTCATTCAGCTTTCCCGTAGATCTGTTGCCAGATTCCCCCTCCTTTGTAGCAACCGGAAGGTCCGGGACCGTCGGTCAGGCCCTTTATTAAGCGGTGCTGGAGGTGATTGATGTCACCGCTCGCCTTCGCCGTCTATCAGGATAAACGCCATGGTGCAGTATTCGTCTCCGCGGTTTACCCAGGCGTGGTTGGTGCCGCGCTGGACCATCACGTCGCCGGGCTTCATCACTACTTCGCTATCGTCGAGCAGCATGGTCATCTCGCCCGACAGGCAGATCGCGTAATCGACCGTGTCGGTACGGTGCATGAAGGAATGGCGGTTCGCCTGCGTTTCGTTGGCATTGTCTTCGTGCTGCAGCGCGCCGTCGGCGCCGTATTCCTCGAACGCCTTTTTCGCGGTTTCCTCGTCGACCGTGCCGACTTGGTTTTCCGGCGGGAACTCGATCAGGCGGAAAGTCGTGCCGTTGGTTGGCGGCGGCAGAGGAAGGTCCACGCTGGTCTCTTCCTCCGGTCCGTCATAGCGCGCAGGTGCGGATTTGGTGGTCCACATATTGTGAAAGATCACGCCCGGACGGTTGGGGGTGGTCTTGACTCCCGGCGTCGGGCCATCCGCGATGACGATCGCCTTTCCGCTGGAATCGTGTCCGGTAACGATACGGCGAATGCCGACAGGCTGTTTCTCGGTCATTGAATAATCTCCTGGTTTTAAAGACGGTTCAGGAAGCCCAGCAGGGCCTGATTGAAATCGGCCGGGTTCTCCATGTTGGAAATATGCCCGGCTCCGGGCACGACATGCAGCTCCGAGCCGGAAACCACCTGCTGCATCGGGCCCATCGTGTCGGCATTGGCTGCCGGGTCGAATTCACCGCAGATGAACTGGGTCGGTACCCGGATGCGGTCGAGGCGTGCCTTGTAGTTGATGTCCTGCAGCGCATTCGAACAGCCGATGAACCCGTCGAGCGAGGTCGTGGCGATCATGCCCTTGATCTTTTCCATCACGGGCGCATTGGCCGGGTCCGTGTGAAATTTTTCCGTAAACCAGCGATTGGCCGTTGGCTCAGCCATGCCGTCCATGCCGACTTCTTTCGCCATGGCGATGCGGTCGTCCCAGGCGGCGGTGAAATCGGGCAGGGACTCGCAGCGCAGGTCGCAGCCGATATAGGCCGCCAGTCGGTCTTCGTAATCGATGGCGAGGCCGAGACCGGTCGTGCCGCCCATCGACAGGCCGCAGAACACGCTGCGCCGTACGCCGAGCTCATCCCAGATCGCGACGACATCGGCGGCCAGTTGATCGAACGAATAAGGGGGCGTCGTCGCCTGGGTCTTTCCGTGGCCGCGCTGGTCGTAGCGAAGCACGCGCCAGTTATCCGACAGCAGCGCCGCCTGTTCGTCCCACATGGTGATGTTGGTGGCGAGCGAGTTGGAAAAGGTGATCCACGGCGCGCCTTCCGGTCCGTCGACTTCGCAATTGAAAGTGATGCCGTTCGCGGCAACGGTCGGCATGGCAAGCCCCCCGGCTGTTATCGATAGGGGACCTGATACGGTTTTTGCCGCAGGCGGTCAACGGAGGCAGCGGCGGGATAATATGCGCCCTATCCGACCGGATGCCGGGTTCCTATGATGGTTTGCAATAAAAGAGGTAACGGGAGGCGCCGATGAACGCTGACAGGAAAAAACGACTAATGCTCAAGGACGCGCTAGCGGCGCCTGACATTGCTCTGGCGCCAGCATGCGCTGATGTGTCGACGGCGCGTCTGGTGGAGCGTATGGGGATCGCAGCCATCCACGGTTCCGGCAGCACGATGCACCGCACGGCGGGCTACGCCGATGCCGGATACCTGACGATGACCGAAATGGCCAACCGCATCCGTTCGCTCAACGAGGGGATCGGCATCCCCGTTATCGCCGACGCCGATACCGGGTTCGGCGGTCCCTCGAATGTGGTCCGGATGGTCAGGGAGTACGAGCGCGCCGGCGCGGCGGCGATCCATATCGAGGATCAGCTGACGCCCAAGCGGCCGACCCATGCCGGCTTCGACGGTAATTTCGTCTCCCGGGCCGAAATGGTGGACAAGATCCGCGCCGCCGTCGATACGCGCGAGGACGAGAACCTGCTGATCATCTCGCGCTGCGATGTCGACGACTGGGACGAAAAGCTGGAACGGCTCGTCGCCTGCCGAGATGCCGGCGCCGATTGCGGCTGGATTGCGGCGCACGATCCGGAAAGGATCCGGGAAATCGTCGACGCGTGCGGCACGCCCTGTATCGGCGTGCTGCAGCCTTCCATGAGCGCCCAGGAATTCCAGGCCGCCGGCGCCGCGCTGGCGCTTATTCCCACCGCGCTGGAAATCGCCGCCCTGTGCGCGCAGATGGCGGTGCTGGAGTCGTTGAAGGCGACGGGAACCTTCGCCGAATGCCTCAACGGCCTGCCGAACATAGACGAGATGCGACCCTTCTATACCCAGCAGGGCACCGAGGAGCTGAAACGCGTCGAGGCGAAATATAACGGGGAGGGGTAGTCTAGCCCTACGGTCTGAACAATATTCGGGCGGCAGTTGCCGCCATGCGCCTGTTGATGTGCCCGACTCCAGGAACGGATTCCAGCCTCCATCCGAACTCAAAACGGTTCATGCGGGCAAACTCCTGAGACACTGAGAAAAAATTTCTGGCGCGTTCAAGGCGGTGACTTCCCTGCTTCCGGGTGTTGCTGTTCTGCCGCAGAGATTTCGCATACGGGTCGTTGTCGTTTTCGCCGATAAGGATTGTCAGGTCGGTTCCGAATACCGACCGCCAGTCGATCTGGTCTTTCTTTAGCAGTCCCGTGCCGTACGGGTAGTTCCGGTCTTCGTCCGGCCACAGATAGTATCCCGCGTTTGCGGCGACCGCGCGGATGATCCGCTTCCCGCCGGTAAGCATGACGTAGCGGTGTACGAACTGTGCGCCGGCAGAGTGGCCGTACAGATAGAATTTTTCGCCGTTTGCGCCTGTGGCTGCGGCCGCGATGGCGACGGCTTCTTCCATTGCACTGAAGCTCCAAACAGCCCGTGGCTTCTGTACGTTGCGGCTTTTCGTCAGGACATTGCCCCAGTTGTAGTGGCGGCCGGACGGCCAGTCCTGTCTGGCGAATTCCGGCACGAGCAGAATGACGCCCTGCGCGTTTGTGAACGGTTTCCAGACATCAAGATAATTTCCTGCCGTTCGGCTCTTGCCGTGCATGACCACAAGAATTCGGGAGTCGTCCGACCGCGCATCGGGAATATGGATATGCGCCCGGACGGTTCGCCGCCGCTCGACATCGTCTATTTCGAGTGTCTTCGTACTGGTTTCGCCGGCTTGAGATAAAGATAGGCTGCTCAGGGCAACGAAGGCCGCTACAGCGGACGCGGCCCACCGCGCCGGAAATCTTTTTCGATATGGCATCCGAAAGAGGCCTCTCCTGTTGACTGTCCGACCCTACCACCAGGAAGGGGCGGGACGTATGATGAAAGCAACAACAGCTGAGGGAGTCATTCATGCCCCGCAAAAACATGGGGAAGGCGTTCCGCGATCTGCTGGCGCAGGAGCGGATCATCGTCAAGCCGGGCGCCTATGACGCGCTGAGTGCGAAGATGATCGAGGCCGCCGGGTTCGAAAGCTGCGGCGTATCGGGCTACGCCGTGTCGGCAACGCTGCTGGGCAAGCCGGATTGCGGGCTGGTCACGCTTGATGAGATGGTGATGGTGTCGCGCTACGTGCAGGCGGCGGTCGATATTCCGGCCATCGCGGATGCCGATACCGGCCACGGCAATGCCATCAACGCGATGCGTACGGTCGAGGATTTCATCCGCGCCGGCGTCGGCGGCATCCATATCGAGGACCAGGTCGCGCCCAAGCGCTGCGGCCATGTCGCCGGCAAGCAGATTATCCCGGTCGAGGAAGCTGCCGGAAAATATCGTGCGGCCGCGAAGGTTCGTGATGAGCTCGACCCCGATTTCGTGCTGATCGCCCGGACGGATGCGCGTGGCGTTGCCGGCGGATCGGTGGATGCCGTGGTGGAACGGGCGAAGGCCTATCTCGATGCCGGGGTCGACATGATCTTTCCGGAAGGGCTGACCACGAAGGATGAACTGGCCGAGGTGTGCGACCGGGTCGATGCGCCGATCCATTACAATCGTACAGGCGTCTCGCCCATGCTGACGCTGGAAGAACTGGACGAGCTGGGCGTCGCCATGGTGTCCAACGCGACCGGGACGCTGCGCTCGGCGGCGCGCGCCATGTGGGACTACATGCACCGGTTCCGGGACGAGGATGTCGCCTGGCAGAAGGCGTTTCTCGCCGAGGTAAAGGATCACCCGATTGGCGATTTCCATGGTTTCATGGGTTTCGATACGCTGCGGGAGCTGGAGGAACAGTTTCTGCCGGCCGAGGAAATCGTCGCCAAGTACGAAGGTTCGGTCGGTTACCAGCCGCCGACGGATCAGGAAAAATAGGGGAGACCGACCATGCCGGGCATGACGGCCATAGAGAAGATTCTCGCCCGCAATGCTGGGCTCGACCGCGTCGGACCCGGCGATCTCGCCGTGGTCAAGGTGGGCTGTGCGGTGCTTTACGACAACAACCTTATCCCCGCGAACTGGCGCAAGCTGACAAGCGTGTACGACCCCGACCGTATCGTGGTGGTGTTCGACCACCGCGTGCCGGCCAAGGATGTGATTACCGCCACGGCGCAGAAAACAGGGCGGGAGTTCGTCGCGCAGTTCGGCATTAAGCGGTTTCATGATGTCGGCCCGAACCAGGGGATCTGCCATGTGCTGGTGGCTGATCACGGCTACGCCATTCCCGGCGAGGTGCTGGTCTGCGGCGACTCGCACACCTGTTCCGCCGGCGTGTTCAATTGCGCCGCGCGGGGCACCGGCTCGCCCGACATGCTGTACGCCGCCGCAAAGGGCGAGACCTGGTTCCGGGTCGGCGAAACAGTGCGCTACGAGCTCGAAGGCGAACTCCAGGAGGATGTCTCGACCAAGGATGTGTTTCTCCATATCGCCGATAAATTTGGCGATCATGCGACGATGAACGTCGAATATGGCGGACCGGCGCTGGCGAACCTGTCGATCAACGCACGGCGAACGCTGTCGACCATGTCGGCGGAGCTGTCGGCGGAGTTTGCGACGTTCGAGCCGGACGATGTCATGCTCGACTATGTGCGGGAGCGAAATCCGGGTCTTGAGTTCGAGGCGCAATATTCCGATGCGGACGCGGCCTACGCTGCTGTGCGGACCGTCGACCTCTCTGCCATCGAGCCGCAGGTGGCGCTGCCGGATTCGGTGCTCAACAATTCTCAGCCTGTCGGCGCTGTCGCGGGTACGAAGATCGATCAGGCCTTTATCGGTTCCTGCGCCAACGGCACGCTCGACGATCTGGCCGTCGCAGCGAAAGTCCTGAAGGGTCGACAGGTGGCCGACAGTGTGCGGCTGATCGTGACGCCGGGCTCGCAGAACATCTATCGGGACGCGCTTCGGGGCGGCTATATCGAGACGCTGATGGATGCTGGCGCGGTCGTTACGAATTCGACCTGCGGTGCGTGCGGCGGCGGCAATCTTGGCATCCTTGCGCCGGGGGAGACCTGTATCACGGCGAGCACCCGCAACTTCAAGGGACGCATGGGCTCGGCGGAAGCGCGCATCTTCATGGCCTCGCCCGCCACCGTTGCGGCCTCCGCTGTCGAAGGGACGATCGCCGATCCCCGCGAGGTGCTGGCGAAAGGAGGCGCATCATGATCCTGCCCGCTAGGACCTGTATCGGCAAGACCTGGATATTCGGCGACAACATCAACACCGACCTGATCCTTCCCGGCCGCGCACAGTGGTTCACAGAAGAAGAACAACTGGCCTGCGTTTTTGAGGCCAACCGCCCCGGATGGATCGACGAGATCGCGCCCGGTGAGATCATTATCGGCGGGCAGAATTTCGGCATGGGCTCAAGTCGCCCGGCGGCGCGGTCGCTGCGCAACCTGAAGCTCGGCTGCCTGGTCGCGGAGTCGATTAACGGGCTGTTCTTTCGCAACTGCGTCAACTGGGGCTTCCGGGCGCTCGAATGTCCGGGCGTGTCAGAGGCGTTCGAGGAAGGCGATGTCGCGGAGGTGTCGTTCGAGGATTTCACCGTGCGCAACCAGCGGACGGGCGCGACGCTTCAGTGCGCCGCCGTGCCTGCGACGCTGCTTGCCACCATGGAAGCCGGCGGCGTACTGCCGCTGCTTGAGAAGGAAGGCCTGATCGAGGCGACGGAATAGCTACTCCGCTGCCGCGGCACCGACTTTTCCGCTCATATATTTCGCGACCTCGTCCTCGACTACGGTGCCTTTGAAGAAGTCCGGATTCATACCGGCATGCATCGAAACGACATTGCCGAAGGTAAACTCGCGGAAATCGTCGTCGTCCATAAAGCCGTCCTCGACCATTTCATAGGCCTCGACCATCACTTTCGACATATCCGGCACGTCCCAGTGGCCGATGTCGGAGCCGAGGAAAGCATTCAGCTTCAGCCCGTAATGGTTGATTCTGGGGTCGAAGGCGAGGGCATTGAGACTGTCATCCGCCTCGCAGCCGAAATAGAAGTTGCGCTGGAAAATATCGCGGATGTCCTCTCCCTTCGTGATTCCGCTTTCACGAAAATCGTCGACCTCTTCGGCGGGTACGAAGAGTTGCGTGGCTGACGGCTGGTGCGGCGCTTCGCGAATGCGTTCGGGCGTCAGGTAGTCGTTGCCGTACTTGTCGAACATCTCGACCATCAGGTCGATATTAAGCGCCGACGGGTCGAGATTGCGCTTTTCGAAATATTCGAACAGCGAGTTGTAAAGGGCTGCCGCCCAGCCGGGCCCGCCTTCGAGGAAGGCGTATTTGAGCGTCGGGAAACGTTTCGGTACGCCGCCCATGAACAGCGAACGGCAAAAAAACTCCGATCCCTTGGCGAAGCTGCCAAGCGAGTTGTGCACGTAGTTGGTGGGCGAGTTGTTGAGCGATCCGCGGCCACGCGACGAATTGTGGCAACTCGGTGCAACCCCGAGTTCTACGCATCTGGCCCATACCTTGTCGTATCTGTCGCCGACATCGATGGCGGGCGAGATTGGTGCGGTAGAATACTGCGCGAGGTGCGGCGCTTCCTTCACCACGTCCGGATGCGGCAGATGGATCTGGGTGTTCATGACGATAGCTTTGAGACCCAGCTCGTTGACCACGAATTCGAGCTCCGCCACGGCCTCGTCGGGGTCGTGCATAGGGATCAGCGCGACCGGCGTCAGCCTGTCTTCAAGTCCTCTGAACATGTCGGCATAGAGCATGTTCATGGCGCGATAGATAACGGGACGCATCTCGTCGTCGCCCTCGCGCATCACGGTCAACGCGTAGGTGCCGTATACGACACCAAAATCGATGCCTGCCTCGTCGAGTCGTTCGTAATAGAGCTTCGGCAGCATGGCGGTCGCGCGATCAATGCTCATGTCGCCGGAAAGCCCCACCCAGACCGCGCGCCGTCCGCGCGTCTGGTTGTCGTGAATCAGGTGCTGCTCGTATCGCTTCGCCATATCGGAACCGCCGACCTTTTTGACGAAATCGAGTATCGCGAAGCTCGCCTCGATCATGTGCCCGTCGGCATCCACTACCGGATGGTTCAGCTTTTTACGAATGTCCGCGCCCTTGAGCTTGCTGTCGTGATGTCCCGTCATGGCTCTGATCCCCTGTCTTGCCGTCCGCAAAAAGCTTAGTCCCGAAAGGGAGATTTGCGAAGGCTGCCCTGTACCGTTTTTCCTGCCTGGGATACGCTTGCGGAAACACAGGGAGTCTCCTATGCCGAACGACACTGCGGGCCGTGACTATCCGGATTTTCACGATCATCTGGCGGCCCTGGAAGAGGCCGGGCTGCTGACCGTGATCGACGCGCCGGTCAACAAGGATACCGAACTGCATCCGCTGGTCCGCTGGCAGTTTCGGGGCGGCATTGCGGAAAAGGACCGCAAGGCGTTCAAGTTCACCAATGTGACAGACTCGAAGGGCCGGAAATACGATATGCCGGTGGTGGTCAGCGCGCTGTCGACCAACGAGCAGATGTATTCGATCGGGATGGGCGTTCCGGTCGAGGAGATCGGCGACCGATGGAACCACGCCATCGCCAATCCGGTCGATCCCGTGACGGTCGAAGATGCGCCCTGTCATGAGGTCGTGATCACCGGCGACGATCTGCGCGGAGAAGGCAAGGGGGTCGATGCGCTGCCGGTGCCGATTTCCACCCCGGGCTATGATTCAGCGCCGTATTTCACCGCGACCAACGTCACCACGAAGAACCCGGAGACGGGGACCCAGAATATGGGCACCTATCGTGTCGGGCTAAAGGCACCCGACCGTCTGGCGGTAAGGATGGTGGCGCGGCCCGGTGGCGCGGAGGGCCATCTGCACTGGGAGCTGTGGAAGAAGCGGGGCGAAAAGATGCCCTGCGCTGTTGTCGTTGGCTGCCCGCCGTCGGTTGCCTTCATGGGACCGCAGAAACTGCCGGTCGGGGTCGAGGAGATGGCGGTCGCAGGCGGTGTGGTCGGGGCGCCGATCCGGCAGGTGAAGTGCAAAACCATCGACATCATGGTGCCGGCGGAATCCGAACTGGTGATCGAAGGGCTGGTCGATACGGAATATCTCGAACCCGAGGCGCCGTTTGCCGAGAGCCATGGCCATGTTGCGCTGGAGGATTACAACACGGTGATGGAGATTACCGCGATCACGCACCGCAGGGACGCGGTCTATACCTCGATTATCTCTCAGCTTACCCCGTCGGAATCCTCTGTAATCAAGCGCGTAGCGTACGAGCCGCTCTACCTGTCGCATCTCCGCGACAATCTCGGTATCAAGGGCGTGAAGCGGGTCTATCTGCACGAGAAGCTGACCAACCTGCGCAAGGTGCTGTTCGTGGTCGTCGACAGAGATACGCCGACGACAGAGGTGTGGCGTGCGCTCTATGGCGCGTCGTCGCTTGCCGCCGCCATCGGCAAATACGTGGTCGCAATCAACGAGGACATCGATCCGGAAAACGGCGATTCCGTATTCTGGGCGCTGGCCTACCGGTCGAACCCGGCGCTGGACGTGCAGATACTCAAGCACAAGGTGCGCTACGGGCCGCGCGATCCGCGCACGCCCAACGGCGAAGAATCGATCTGCCTGATTGACGCGACGCTCAAGGCCGACATGCCTCCTATTGCGCTGCCCAAGCGCGAATACATGGAAGGCGCAAAAGAGCTATGGGAACGGCTGGGCCTGCCGCCTTTACAGCCGGAAAGCCCGTGGCATGGCTATTCGCTTGGCGACTGGACCGATGAATGGGACGAGATGGCGAAACGCGCGGCGGAAGGAAATTACCTCGAGAACGGCCGCCGCAGCGCGCAATATCGCCGTAAGGATGTCGCGCCCAACACCTCCATTCGCGATGTCCCGGGCGGCCCGTTCGACAAGTCCTGATCGGATGGCTATATCGACCCCTACCGGAATCGGGGCACTGCTGCCGCGGGCTGAGGACAGGCGTCTGCTGACCGGCGAGGGGAGCTACAGCGACGATATTTCACGTCCCGACCAGCTTCATATCGCTATGGTTCGCAGTCCCCATCCGCATGCGGAACTGTTCGGAGTCAATGCGACGGCGGCGAAGGCAATGGCTGGCGTGATCGATGTTCTGGACGGGGTCGACTGGCGCGCGGACGGTCTCGGTCCGATGCCGGCCTGGGGCAACCCCAAGGATGTCGAACTGAAGAATGCCGACGGCTCCCCGATCTTCTATACGCCGCTCTGGCCGGTTGCGGTCGATCGCGTTCGTCGCGCAGGAGAGATCGTAGCCGTCGTTATCGCTGAAACGGAAGCGGCGGCCCAGGAAGCGGCGGAAGCCGTGTCACTCGACTGCAAGATTCTTCCCGCTGTCGTCGACCCTGAGGCCGCCCTGGCGGACGGCGCGCCTCTCCTGTGGAAAGAGGTTCCCGGCAACCTCAATTTGCGGGACGAGAAGGGCAATCGCGAGGCTACCGACCTGGTGTTCGAAAACGCCTGGCAGACGGTGTCGTTCGAGAGCTGGAACCAGCGCGTCACGGGCGTCCCAATGGAGCCGCGCGCGGCTCTCGGCGAATACAGCGACGGAAAATTCCTGCTCGAAGCGGGCGGGCAGGGCGTCATCCGGTTCCGTAACGAACTGGCCCAGACCTTCGGCGTCGATCCCGCCCACATGCATGTGATCACCCGTGACGTCGGTGGGGGGTACGGGACGCGTAACCACACCTACCCCGAATTTGCGCTTGTGCTATGGGCGGCGAAACGGATCGGCCGGCCAGTAAGATGGGTATGCGAGCGCTCTGAGGCGTTCCTCAGCGACTATGCCGGGCGTGACCTGCATATGACAGTGGAGGTCGCACTCGACTCCACCGGCCGCATTCTAGCCATGCGCAATGGGAATACCGCCAATATCGGCACTCATACGATCAGCTATGTACCGCTGGCGCGCGGGCCGACGGTCTATAACGGGGTTTACGATATCCCGGTGGCGCACATTGTGTCTTCTGCGGTTTTCACCAACACGACGGCCACGGCATCCTATCGTGGGGCAGGGCGACCGGAAGCCATGTTCCTGATCGAACGGCTGATGGATGTCGTTGCCGCAGAAACCGGGATTGACCGGATAGAACTGCGCCGCCGAAACATGATCCCGGAAGACCGCATTCCCTACAGAAACGCAGTGGACGTTTCCTACGACAGCGGACGGTTCGAGCGGTCGATGGACATGGCGCTGGCGATGATCGGCTGGGTTGACGCGGACGCGCGCAAGATCGCGGCGAAGGAACGGGGAAAGTTGCGGGGCATAGGCCTTGCCAACTATATCGAGACGGCGACCGGCTACCCGCAGGAGCGCGCCGAGATGGAAATCATGCCGGGCGGAATTGTGGATCTGATAATGGGGACGCAGTCGAGCGGCCAGAGCCATGAGACGACCTATCCGCAGGTCGTCTCGGATTGGCTCGGCGTACCGTATGACAGCGTTCGGCTGCGCACGGGCGATACCGACTTCGTGTCCGCCGGGTCCGGGTCCCATTCATCTCGCTCGATGAAGCTTGCCGGCCATCTTTACCGTCAAACCGCGGACGACATCATCGAGCGCGGCGCCCAGATTTCAGCGCATCTGCTTGAGGCGTCGCGCGACGATATCCTCTTTCATGACGGTCAGTTTGAAATTGAGGGGACCGACCGGTCTGTGCATCTGTTCGACGTCGCCCGCGAGGCGACCGGCGAGAACGTACCGGAGGAACTGCGTGGGCCTCTGCGCGCCGTGGCCGAAATCGCGGCGCCTCTTCCGACCTATCCAAACGGCTGTCACGCGGCAGAAGTCGAGATCGATCCGGAAACCGGGGTGGTGGAGATCGTTGTCTATGTCGGGGTGGACGATCCCGGCACCGTGATCAATCCGCTGGTGGTCGACGGTCAGACCCATGGCGGCGCAGTGCAAGGGATCGGGCAGGCGCTGATGGAAGCCTGCACCTACGATCCGGACAGCGGACAGCTTCTGGCAGGCTCGTTCATGGATTACGCCATGCCACGCGCAGACGATGTGCCGTCTTTCGATACCGCCTTCAACGAGGTTCCGGCGCCTTCGACAGAGCTCGGCGTGAAGGGCGGCGGTGAAGGGGGCGCGACGGCGGCTCCGCCCGCGATTGTCAACGCGATCTGCGACGCGCTGTTGGAATACGGCGTGCGCCATATCGAAATGCCGGCCACACCAGAGCGCATCTGGCGGGCCATTCGCGATCATCAAACAGGCTGAGAGGAAACAGACATGGCCGACGACAAAATCCTTTGCGAAAAGAGGAGCGATGCGACTCACATCACGCTGAACCGGGCCGATTGCGGCGGGCTGGTCAGCGATCCGATGGCGGTCGAGCTTGCCGATATGATCGACGCCGCGGCGGCGGAGTCGAAATATATCGTGTTCCGCAGCGCGGGCGCCGATTTCTGCCTTGGGCGAGACCCGGAAGGGCGTGAACCCGGCAAGCCGAAGGATGCACTGGATTCGCGCCGCCGGTCCGAGGTCGTGTTCAATTTTTACGGCGCATTCCGCCGGTCGAAGGTGCCGGTCGTCTGCGCTGCGCAGGGCCGCTCCCTCGGGTTCGGTTGCGCCATCACGTCGGTCTGCGACATTACCATCGCAGGGGAAAGTTCCACTTTTGCGCTACCCGAGATGGGGCACAACATCATGCCGACCATGGCGATGTCGTCGCTGGTCGATCGGGTGGGACGCAAGGGCGCTCTGTATCTGACCTACTCGACCGAGGAAATCGACGCGCAGACCGCGCTTGCCTACGGGCTGGTGAGCCGGGTTGTTCCCGACGACCGGATCGAGGCCCAGGTGGAGCTGGTCTGCGCCGCTCTCGACAAGGCGCCTCTGCCGGCGGTGATGTCGGTCAAGGAATACGCCACCAATGCACTCACCATGAGCATTGAGCAGGCATCCGATTTCGCCCGCAACATGCATGCGGCCGTGAATACGTCGGAAGGGATGCGGCGGTAAATTCGACCGATGGCCGCCGGTTACTTTCGCGAACGCCGCCGCCTGGCCGCTGTTTTCGTCGTCGGCGGTCTGGCGGCGATGGCGGTCGTGCTGGGCGCCTTGTGGAAGTTGTCCGAAAACGCCGGCGGAGGCCATGAATCCTGGCTTGTCGTCGCTTTCGCACTGGCCGGGATCGTCGCCGGTCTGGCGCTGATCTGGGTGAGGCTCGACAGAACACTGCTCTATCCCCTCGAACGGCTGGAGCGCGAACTCGATACCTTGCTGCATGCGGATCCCAAGCGCGCAGTCGATCTGGTCGAACCTGGCCTGCTGGGACCGGTCATCGCCAGGATGGAACGCCTTTTTGCGCGCGCGGACAGGAGCAGGCAGGACCTGGCCGCTTCGATAGCCGCAGCGACCGCCGCGCTGGAGAGCGACAGATCGAAGCTCGCAACGATCCTCCATGAACTGCCTGATGGCGTCGTGGTCTGTTCGGCTGATCATCGTATCCTGCTCTTCAACGCCGCGGCCCGCCAGATTGTGGCCAACGGGGACCGGCTGGGCGTTGGGCAACCAGTCGATTTCTGTTTCGACAGGGAAACAGTGGCAAGTGCCTTCGACAGGGTCGCTGCGGGCGTTGGACGAGATATTTTGCTCATCGATTTGCCTCAGACAGGCCCCGCCCGCATTGCGGCCTGGCACGGTAAGGGCGGAGACTGCGAAGGGTACGTGCTGACGATTGTCGCCGAGCCAAACGGTGGCGAGGCGAAGATGAAACGGCTGGCCTACGATTTCGGAATTTCCGGTCGGCCGGTCGAGGAAACCGGGGGCGATGTGAAGCTCTCGGAGGCGACCTTCGTGGTTTTCGATATTCTGACCACGGGGCTCCGGCCCGACAGAGGCGACCGGATCCTCCGGATTGGCGCCGTCAGGGTCTCGAACGGGAAAGTGCGCGAAGAGGAAGTCTTCGAGACTCTGGTCAATCCCGGCCGTCCTGTCCCGCCTTCTTCAACCCGGCTTCACGGTCTCACCGATGAAATTGTTGCCGATGCGCCCGATACGGTCCGGGCCATTGCGTCGTTTCACGCGTATTGCGGCGATGCCGTGCTCGTGGCGCAACATGCCGGGTTTGATATGCGGTTTCTGCGTAATAGCCAGCAGGAAGCGGGTGTAGAGTTCCCCGACAGGTTTCTTGATCCCATGCTGCTATCCTTCGTTCTTCATCCCGGGGAAAGCGACCATTCTCTCGCAGCGCTGGCGAGGCGTTACGGCGTCGATATAGCGGGACCGCACACGCTTAATGAAGACGTACGGGGGGCGGCGGAAATTCTGTGCCGGATGGCGCCGCTGCTGGCCGCTTCGGGGATCGAAACGGTCGATCAGGCGATAGAGGCGTGCAGAAAGAGCATCGCCAGAAACGGGAAGACGTCGGAATAGGATTCTGCCGGAAGGATCGCCTTTGCCGGCGGTATTTGCTCGATCAGAGCCTGCGACGGGTGCGCCGCCGGGCCAGTCCTATGGAAAATTCCGCTTGGCGGCTGCTTCGTGAAGCGCGAACATCAACTGTACCCGGGTCAACGTTGTGGGGGATGCGGCATGACAGTCAGAAGTATTCTTACGGTTCTTGTCGGTGGGGAAGGCGACGCGGCAGCGCTTGGGTGTTCCGTTCGGGTCGCCCGGCATTCCGGCGCCCATATTGCAGCGGTCTCCGCCGTTTCGTCGAACGGGGCGGTCGGCGATCTCGGGTTGCTGCCCGAAGAGGGCGGAAGCGCGGTCATGCTGGAGTTCGAGAAGCGGGCGAAGGAACGCGCCACACGGGCGCGCGCCGCATTCGATACGTTTGTTCGTACCGAAGCGGTTACAATATCCGACAGGCCAAAGTTGGAGGACAACGTTACGGCAAGCTTGGAAGAAATCGATGACGCGCCCGACAGCGTCGTCGAACATCTCGGCGGGGCCTACGATCTGATCGTCGTCGGGCAGCCGGAACGTGTTTCGGGCGGCATGGCAGGCAGCGGCCTGCTGAATGAACAGATTTTCGAAACCGCCACCTTTTCGACCGGGCGACCGGTTCTTGTTGCGCCAGCCAAAACGCCGGCCATGCTGGGTGAAACGGTCCTCATCGGCTGGAACCGGAGCGCCCAGGCCGCGCGGGCGTTTCACGCCAGCAAGGCGCTCCTTCTTAACAGGGCCCGGCGGGTACGGATCGTGTCTGTTACAACGGGCGCCAAGGACGGACCGCCCGCCGAACGGATCGCGGAGAACCTGGCCTGGCACGGGATCGATTGCGACGTTCGGGAACTGTCGCCCGATAACAGATCGGTTGGGACAGTTCTGCTCGCTGAGGCCAGCGCTATCGGTGCGGATCTATTGGTCGCCGGCGCCTATACGCATAGCCGCCTGCGCCAGCTCTTGCTCGGCGACGTGACGCAAAGCCTGCTGGCCGAAGCGGAAATCCCGCTGTTTTTCGCTCATGACGGTCGCGAATAGTGGCAGTTTAGGCTTCTGCGGGGTCAGTAGTGCGGGGGCGGCGGCTCCTCTCCCTCAGGGTTTTCCAGCCGGTATGAAAGGGCTTCGAGCGTGGCTTCCAGCCGTTCGATCCGCGCCGAAAGCGCTTCCATTGCCGTCCACTGTTTCGTCACCACGTCGTTGAGGTCGTCGATCGTACCGTCCCGGTGCGCGATAAGGGTTTCCAGCGCGTCGAGACGCTCGGTCAGGCGAGAAAGGTCCGGCATCGGATCAATCAGAGAGGCCGGGCATATTCGTCGTCGCGACGTTCAGGGGGCTGCTTTTCGGCCTCCCGTTCGGCAAACCGGATGATGCGTTCGAAAAAGCCGAAAAACCGGTCCATCATCGCCGTCCGTTCTTCCGAACGTTTCTGCCGCTGTTCGGCCCGCTTCTTCTCGAGCTCCTGGGGTGAGGCGGCCGGAAGTTCGGTGGCGGCGGTCGATTTCGCGCAGATCATGCGATCCGCTTCGAGCCGGCATACCGTGATTTCCCCGGTTTCCGTATTCAGACGCCAGGCCTGCCCGTTGCCGGTTTTGACGATCTGGTACCGGCCGGCGGATGAGGGGGGGCGGCTGTCCGACGCCGGGGTATCCTCCGTCGCGACCTGAGGCGGCGGTGCTTTCGCGGCGACCGGCTGCTGGTTCGCGGAGTCGCCTGGCAACACCAGCGCGCCGGCGAAAATACCGGCGGCGATGATGACGCTGCCGAAAATGATGGCCTTTCCTGCGGTTGGGCCGGACGATTGGTGGGGGGATGGGCTGTTATCGCTCATATCTGTTCTTTCCTGTTCATTGCGATCTCCGGTCGCCCTGTTTCCCCGACCGGATACGGATAATGTGGTGATAAACGAGGTTCGATCAACGGAAACCCGCTCCGACCCATGAATTTCCATCTTCCCCTTATTTATCCCAGTCAATAAAGTGGTTTGCAATTCTGGCAAAACCAAGGCGGATCTCACATGCTGTTCATGTGCTACGGAATCGATGGTCCTGACGGCGCCGCGCGGCGCGATCTCGCACGCGAAGAGCATTTCGCCTATCTCAAGGCGAATGAGGATATCATGGTCCTCGGCGGGGCGACGCTCGCCGATGCGGATGATACGCGGACCGGAAGCGTTCTGATCATCAATGTTCCCGACCGCGCCGCTGCCGAGGCGTTCGCCGACGGGGAGCCGCTCAGGAAGGCGGGCGTCTTCGAAAGCTATAAGATTACACGCATGCGACGCGGGCAGTGGTACCCGGAAAACGCGCCGAAAACAGCTGAGGGCGATTGAGGGTAAGAAGCGGGACGATGCTGCGAAAACTTGTCTCAGGGATCGCGTGTTTTCTGCTGCTGGCGGGAAGCGTCTCCGCTGCGCCCGTCGTTATCGATTTTTCGGGCTTCGTCGATCAGTTCAATCCCGGACCGCACTCTCCCAACGTGCCACTGTTCGGACAGATCGTTCTCGACGACACTGTCGTTGCGAGCGGCCCCAACAACACTTTCGAAAACGCCATTCTGAGCCTGACGATAACGGTTCAGGATTCGGGAGGCGACGTGACCTTTACGAGCGCCGGACCGGGCGGCCGGGTGCAGCAGTTCGTCAACAACTCGACCGAATTTATCGGGATCAATTTCGGCGCAAATTCAAGCGGCATTATAAACGGAACGGTGGAGGGGGCGTCGGGAACGCTCACGATGACCGATTTCGAGATCGATTTTCGCGGCGTAGACCTGTTCGGCGACCCTACCGTTCTGGCGACCGGGCTGACCCAGGCGGATTTCAGCTTTTCTGAACTGACCGTCAATTACAGCACAATCGGGCTGGAAGGGCTGATGGTCGAAAGGTCGCTTGATGTCGTCACGTTCTCGACCAGCGAGTCGATCGATGAGCCGCCGATGGCGCTTTTCCTTTCATTTGCCTTACTGTGGCTGGTCGGGCGGGCGCGTCAGGCGCCCCTCACCTGATCGATCAAGGCGCCGCTATCGTCGGGCAGGGCATCGTCCCGCCACGCGACATGAGCGTCCGGCCGCACAAGCACCAGTTTCCGCTCGAAAAGGCGTATCGCATCCTCATTATCGAGGTCGACTATCTTTAACGGTACCTTGTGGTCTATGGCGGCAGCTTCCAGCGACGCAACATCGGTATCGGCCGCGCCCAGCCGCAACAGCACGAACCCGTCGCCAAACAGATCGAGGGTGGATTTGTCCCCGTCGATCCAGCAATGCGGCGCCCTTGTGCCAGGCCGCGCCGACGGCTTGAGTAGATCCGGGCCCTGGGGCGGGGAGGTGCCATCGGCGACGCAGATGGGCGAATTCTCGTAGCGCATATAGGCGCGGATCTGGTCCGGGATCGACAGGCTGCGCATCAGGGACTGGTCTGCTTCGACAGCGGCCGACAGGCTGTCCGCCGCCGGAAGGGCGGAGAGGGCGTCGTACGTATCGGTCGACAAATCGACAAAATGCCGGGCGATCGGGCGGCACTCTATTTCGTATGACGGGATCAGGTTCGTCCCGCCCCAGCCCTTGAACACCGCCTCGAATTTCCAGGCGAGATTGTAGGCCTCGCTCACGCCGGTATGCATGCCCAGTCCGCCGGTGGGCGAGCATTGATGCGCGGAATCTCCCGCAATCAGGACCCGTCCGGGACCGATTTCCGATCCGTAAGTCCGCGCCACATAGTCGCGCCGCTCCCAGGGAGAGGTATCGATGATCTCGAACTCGAAATCCTTTCCCATCATACGTTTGAGATAGGAATCGCCAGCGATGTCGGGATCGTCGTCATGGAAAACCGTCAGGCGCCAGTATTCCTTCCCGTCGATGGCGATCAGCTCCGACCAGCAGCCGGTTTCATCGACCATGCGGTAGAAGCGCGCCCAGCCCTTGTCGTGCATCGAGGCCAGCCCCGGCGACCGGAAGAACACGTTGACGCTGGTCGCGATGGTACCCAGCCCGTCGAGCGGAATATCGAGCACATCGCGAACCTTGCTGCTGCCGCCGTCGCACCCGACCATGTAAAGAGCGGAAATTACGTATGTTTTTTCGTTTTCGCGATCCAGAACGGTCGCGCGGACGCCGGTTTCGTCCTGCTCGAAGGATTCCAGCTGCGTGTTGTAGCGAATATCGGCTCTGGGCAGGGACTGCGCTTTCTCGGCCAGAATAGGATCGAAATAGATCTGTGGGCAGGTACAGGTGCCTTCCGGCGAATATTCCAGATTGCCGCGCTGCATGTAGGACGGCACCTTGAGCCGCGCCAGCTCTTCTCCCAGCAGCCCGTTGGTGTAGACGAAATCGAGCGGATGGGAGCTCGACCAGACGGCGTTGCGGACCTTGTCCGCGATGCCCCAGCGGCGGCAGAACTCCATGTTCCGGCCGCTGACTTGGCTCATGCGCGGCACGCGCAGCCTGCCGTCGCGCCGTTCGACGAGGATGCAGTCGATCCCTCGGATCCCAAGCTCAATCGCCAGCGAAAGCCCAACCGGACCCGCGCCGACGATCAGGACGGACGTCGAAAAACTGTCGTCACTGATTGCGCTACTGTCAGCCATTCCTGGTGGTTCCTACATCGACTGAAAACATTTCAGCGCGGCTGCCCGCGAAGCCTTCGCCGCCGCCTCGTCGTAGCCAGGTTTGTAGGGCATGGCGAAATTATGCGAGGCGCCCGGATAGACGCCGATCTCGGCATTGGGGTGGCTGGCGTAGGATTTCTTGATCGCGTCTACCTCGTCCATCGGCACGACGGGGTCTTCCTCTCCGAAATGGAAGCTGACGGGGCATCTGACGTTGGGCGTTTCGTCGAGATGCTCGCCGATCAGGGTGCCGTGATAGGCAGCTGCCGCATCCACTCCGAGCCGTGCGGCGGCGAGGTGCGCATAGCGTCCGCCGAAACAGTAGCCCAAAACCCCCACCTTTCCGTTGCATTCCGGTCGCGCCTTCAGATCTGCGATCAGGTCTTCGATATCAAGCATCCCTTGCACCGGGTCGAAGGCCTCGTAACGTGCGAAGGCCTTTTCCATATCGGCGGTCGGGCCGGGCATGACGCGCCAGAAGATGTCAGGAACCGAGACGACAAAACCGTCCGCCGCCCAGGCGTCGGCGATTTCCTTCATCTCGTCATCGACCCCGAAAATTGCCGTGATCAGCAGGATGCCCGGCGCAGCCTTGCCGCCGTCAGGCGCGGACAGATAACCGGTGAATTCCTCTTTCGCGCGGGTGGTATAGGTAATGTCCCTGCTGGCCATGCTTCTTCTCCCTGTTATCGCGTGCCCATGTTACCCAAGGGTCGGGTCGATGACGATCTTTCCCTTCACGCCGCCGGTTTCCAGCATGTCGTACGCATCGTGCAGGGCCGCCAGCGGCATAATGTGGTCGATGGCGCAGCTCAGCCGGCCGGTCCTGGCGAAATCTAGCGCCCGTTCGACGTTCTTCCGGCTCGAACCGGCTCCGCCGATCACGCGAAGTCGCCGCAGGTACAGCCGCCTTGCATCGAGTGGAACCGTGCCGCCGCCATGCGCGCCGGCGGTCACGAGCCTGCCGCTGAAGGCGAGACATTCGAATGCTTTCGGCCAGGTTGTCGGGTCCGAGATGTTTTCGAACACGACATCGGCGCCGCGCCCTTCAGTGATCTTCATGACCTCTTCGACGAGATCCTGTTCGCGGTAATTGACTCCGTGGTCTGCGCCGAGCGAAAGGCCGAGTTCAACGCGTTCGTCCGCACCCGCGCCGGCGATCACGGTCGCGCCCATCAGCTTCGCGATCTGGATACCGGTGCTGCCAAGCCCGCCGCCGGCGCCCATGACAAGGACGGTTTCGTCCGGTTTCAGCCCCGCCTTGTCGTCCAGCAGCTGGATCGCCGTCGGGCAGTGCCGCATGAAGACGGCGGCTTCCTGAAACGAGATATTGTCGGGAATGACGCGGATGTTGTCAGTCGGCGCGGCGATGTACTCGGCATAGCCGCCCCAGCGCTGGATTCCCATTGTCGAACCCGACCGGCAATCGGCGTCGTTGCTGGCATTGCAATAGACGCATTCGCCGCAGGGGGAGCGCGAAATCACGACGACGCGGTCGCCAGTTGAAATGCCTGAAACCTCGTCGCCTGCCTCGACGACCACGCCTGACGGGTCGACTCCCGGCACTAGGGGAAGGGCATCGGCCTTGCCGTAATGTCCCTCGGCCGCCTGAACGTCGCGCGTGCGGTTGGCCGTAACGGCATGTACCTCGACGAGCACGCCGTCCGGTCCGATTGCCGGGCGCTCGACTTCCGCCAACCGCATGACGTCGCGCCAGGGGCCGTATTCCCGGATCAGAATTGCTTTCATATTGGTCGCAGGCTCCCAAAGTCTGCCCCAGCCCTCTCCCCCTCCTGACCACCCATCAGGATACTCTCGTGGGTGGTCAGGAGGGGGAGAGGGCTGGCACCAAATTCCGCATAAGTTACTTCGGCGGACCGACCGACCAGCGGCGGTTGTCTATCTCCAGCACCCCGTCGGCGAGGTTGAGGGTCATCCGCATGTTGCCCTCGTTGCGCTGCCACGGGATGACGTCGATTTCGCGCTGGCCGTACTTCGTGTAGGGCTCCTGCATGGCAAGCTCGGTTGCTTCCGCCCGGCTGGCGGCGCGGAAGATCAGCAGCCCGGTGCCGCGCGTCCAACCCTCGTCATCGCGACACGGACCGGCGGCGAACAGGACGCCGCGTCGCTCCATCTCGCAGAGGAAATCATGGTGCTCAAGCCGCATCTCGGCCTGCGGCTTGGGCGGCTCCGGTGGGTTTTCGGCGGGGCGCATCATGATCAGGTAACACTGCTCGCGCTGCAGGCCTGCCATCAGTTCTTCTGCTTTTTTTTCTGCGTCGCTCATCGGTTTCTATTCCTCAAGAAATTTAAAGGCGTACCCGTCGGCGGTGCCGACGACATGGCCTGCGGTCGGACAGGGGAAATGCGCCGGGATCAGCAGGGTATCGGTGTCGGCGATCTCGCTCAGGATACGACGCTTGGTCGCCGACGCCGCTTCCATGTCGGTGCATCGGATGGTGCTCCAGCCCGGCTCGAAGACTTGCAGCGGATGGTGGAACGCGTCTCCGGCGAATAACGCCTTCGTGCCCGCGGATTCGAAATTGGCGCAGCACTGGCCCGGCGTGTGACCGAAAGCCGGGCTAAGATGCAGCAGATCGTTGATCTCGTAATCGTCCTCGACGAGGATCGCGCGCCCTGCCTCCACAATGGGCAGGACCGAATCCTCGAAGGACGGGCCGGACGGGTGCGGGCCGTTCTCCTTGTTCCATGCCTGCCAGTGCTCGAACTCCTTGCGGCCGAAAATGTACTGCGCGTTGGGAAAGGTCGGCACCCAGCGCCCGTTCTCCAGCTTCGTGTTCCAGCCGACATGATCGACATGCAGATGGGTGCAGAACACGATGTCGATATCCTCAAACGTTACGCCCGCCGCAAGGAATTCCGCCCGCCAGCGGTCCTTGGGATAGAGCAGCCCCTCGCGCCGGTCCTCATGCTCGCCGACGCAGGTGTCGATCAGGATGTTGTGATGCGGCGTTTTCAGGAGAAAGGACTGAAAGGTAAGACACAGCCAGCCGGTTTCCCGGTCGACAACGAAGTCGGGCAGGGCGGTCAGGTGTTTTTCGACCAGCTCCTTCGTCGCCTTCGGAAACATGTGATAGGGGTCGTGATAGGGCCCCTCGCGCTCAATGATGCGCGTCAGCGTGACATCGCCGAGCGGCATGGTGTTCTGCATCGCCTGTCTCCCTTTTTCTTTGGCCGAAGCTTATGGGCGAGCCGCCCTGGCGTCTACCGGGGGCTCGAACCGCATTAACGGGCAAGCGGGCGCCGATTTGCCAATGGGGAGGCTGGGCGCAGGTTCTATTTTCCCGTTGCGACCCAATTTCGTTCGGCGAGGTAAAAAGCCTCCAGTACTTCAGGGCGGTCATCGCCCAGCAGGTCATGACTGACTTCATAGTTGCGGCTCGTCTCACAGAAACCGAAAAAGCGGTAAGAGGGGCGCATCGCAATCCCCTTGTTCCAGTCGCTGGGCAGGACATCGTTCGGATTGACCGGCCGCAGGCTGTCGCTTTCGTATATGGCCTCGAACGAATTGAGCCGCCAGCCGACGTCGGTGAGCACTAGCCGGGAATGGAACCTGACGTGGGCCATGAGGTCCAGTTCGACGCCATTCAATGTCAGGCGCTCCGAGATGTTTGCCGGGCTTTCACAGATCGCGCGGCCGCCCTTCTGGTGAAGCTTGGCTGGAAAAACCCGATGCTGGATCATGTTACCAGCAGCCTTCTTCGCTTTCAGGGCTTCGGCGAAGCCTTCGATGGGACCGTCGAACCAGGTGGTACGCACGGGCGATCCGGGCACGTAGGAACCGACAAGGCCATCCCAGTCCCCGATGTCGCGGCAAAGAGACTCGAAACGAACGAGATAGAAGATTTCGGCCCGGTCTAGCAGGCCAACGGTTCTCTCTTCGGCACTTGCGCGTGGCATGGGTAGTCTTCCTTTGTGCAGCCGGTGTTCGCTATTTGGAGAAACCGGCAAGCGAAATATTATGGACGGGCAAGAGTTCCGTCCACTGTGCGCAGAATGCCGGTTTGTACTCGCAGATTGCCGAGAATGGCCGGCCAAGTGTTTCGATCTGCGGAAGAGGGATGTAGGATCGGGGCGCAACATCCGGAGAAGCCTATGCCCCTAGATGGCGTCCTTTTCATTCCCTATCGCGACACGCTGAACCTGCTGAGCGTCGAGGAGGCGCTGCAGGTCTGCGAAGATGTTTACCGCATGCATGCGCGCGGCACGGTGCAATGGTCGAACCCGCCGTCCTGGAAGCTCGACGCGGGCGAGCCGTGGCACAATCACTGGCATGTGAAGGGGGCGCTTCTGACCGATATCCCGACCACCGGGGTGCGCATGTACAACTATTACGACGACGGGGTGCGCAACACGGTCGGACAGCTTGAATGCGCGCGCTACATCCTGCTAACCGACCCCGCGACCGGCCACGCAAAGGCGATTGTGGAGGAGCACTGGTCCTACGCCATCCGCTCGACCGCGGCAGCCGCCCTGCCGCTGCGCTGGATGGCCCCGAAGGACCCGAAAGTGCTGGGGCTGGTCGGTATCGGCACGATGGGCGTCAACATGCTGCGCTGCCTCAACACCATGTTTTCGTTCGAGAAAATCGTATGCACCTCGCGCCGCCCCGAAACGCGGGAAGCGTTCGCGCAGACCTGGTCGGCGACGTTGGGGATTCCGGTCGAAACCGTGGATACGGTGGAAGAGGTTGTCCGCGTTGCCGATATCGGCGTCGGCGGGACCACGACGGAGGATATCGTTGCCCGCGAACACTGGGTGAAGCCGGGCGCGACCTATATCTCGCTGGCGCGCCGCGAAATGGACCCGGCGGGCTGGGCCGCGTTCGACAAGGTCGTGATCGACGGGTGGGACGTGAACATAATCACCAAGGAATTCAAGGCAATGATCGACGCGGGCGAGTTCTCGCGCGAACAGCTGCACGGCGAAATCTGCGATGTCGTGACCGGGGCCGTTCCGGGCCGCGAAAGCGACGACGAACGCATCCTGGTCCACACGACAGGGCTGGTGTCGCAGGACATCGCCATGTGCCACTACATCTACGAAAAGGCAAAAGAACGCGGCGTCGGCATCGTCCTGCCGCCGACGGGCGGGTAAAAACGAGAGCAAAATATTCGTATTTTTTTATTGTTTCCGGTGTTATTTGCGTTGTGGACTGACCAGTTTTTTCTAGTGGTATAGCAGGTGTCGACTGAACCGATTGCCAGGCTCGCATTCCGGGACCTGGGTCCGGGCGCGCTCCATGATCTGTTTCGCGCTGGATCGAAGGTCGTGGTTATCGAAAACGACGACAGGGTCCGGATGCTCTGGCGGCGACTGGTAGAGCGTGAAAGCGGCGCAAACCAGCCCGATGAGGAAGTACTTCCATGGGCAGGAAGTTTTCGGGATCTTGCACGCAATCATTATGCCGGTGGAGATATTTCCCAGAATATCGGGGATATGGTCTGTTCCTCGGAAGGATCGATCGCTTATACGGCCCGCAAATTTCTTCTGCATCGATCACCGGCCGACGGGGCGTTGAAGACCTTTCCGCCTCATTTCGTATTTGAAGACGAGAAACACGTTATTGCCGATGACCTGCAATCGACGGCATGGGAACTGGCGTCCGAACTGACGCAGGCGATGATGCCGCCCGGCGCAGCGACGTCCGAGATATGCGTTTCGGTCCAGCGGCTTAAATACGACGAGTCGCTGGACGATGTGATCCGCAAGAACATCGTCATAGACGACGCGATCGGGACCTGGGCGCAGCGCGGAAGAAGGGTGGATGCGATGGTGACGCGCGCCTCGGGCCTGCTCGATCACCGTTATGTCCGGGATGCGTTCGGCCTGGCGGGACTGAACGGGTTAATGCGCCGGTTGCTCGATCGTCTGAATGACGGTCAGGCCAGGCGGGATCCTGTCCGGAAAGCCCTCCCCGGTTTCGAGGTGATTGGCAGGCCGCATACGGATTCCCGCCTTTTCAGCGCAATGTGCAGCCGTCGCGACACGGTTCGGACGGAAATCTATGACGGTGCCGAATGGCATGAGCTGCCGGCGGCTCCCGATACGCTGTGCGTGTTCCCGGGCAACGGCATGATCCAGGAGTTTGGCATCGAACCGACCATGCACCGCATTCTCATGCGCGACGGGGATGCCGCCACGTTTGGCGACAGCGGCAATGTGACGCTGCTGTTCGGCATCACGCCGGCGGCCAAGTTCGAAGGGGTGTTCGAGGCCTTTCCCGCTTCTTCTGCGTAGTTCCACCAGTATTTCCGCCAGTGATTCCGCCAGTAATTCCCCCGATAATTCCGGCAGTCATTCTGGAGGAAAGTCCCGGTCAGCTGCTCTGGCCCGATATATTTATTCGCCGTTAACCATAGAATTTGATTTTCCTGCCGAGGTCGGGCGTTTAATCTGTGCCCCAATCGTGTAAAACATCGGTTCTGTCCCGTTGCGACAAAAACCCACCAAGCCTTCCGGAAGTTCGATCGCCCGGCGCGCATCGCCTGTCTTCAACCGGTTGCGATCGGCAGTTCCGAGCGGGCTGGCTGCAGTTATTTCGGTATTTGTGTTCGGTACAGACGCGGTTGCTGTGCCGACGACAGTACCGGCTGGCCTGGCGCCCGGTACGCAATACCGGCTCGCCGTTGTGACGAGCACGGTGCGTAATGCGTCATCGGCGAATATCTCGGACTACAACGCCTTTGTGTCGGCGGCGGCCAACGCCGTATCGGAACTGGCTGCGCTAGGGACAGGATGGACAGCGATAGCGTCTACGACGACGGTAGATGCGCGCGACAACACGTCCACAAGCCAGGCGCCTGCCGGTCCGAACGGTGTTGCGATATATCTGATGAACGATGTCAAACTGGCCGATCATTACGACGATTTGTGGGATGGGACGATCGATAGCGTTCTCGGAATCGATGAAAACGGGAATGCGGTAGGCGGAGACACAAGGGTCTGGACAGGTACGACCTTCTTCGGCACGGCCACCGCGACGTCGGCGCTGGGAGTGCCGACAACAGAAGTAACGCATGGACGGACGACTTTTTCTTCCGCTGCATGGGTGACCGGACAGACACTGGCGAAGAGCAACCAGCTCCATCTCTACGGTATTTCGGACATCCTGACGGTACAGGAAGATGTGGTTCTTTCAGAACCCGGCGCGCTGCCTCTGGTCCTCTTCAGCCTGATTACGATGGTTATGGTCTCGCGTCAGGCGCGCTTGTAGCCTGAATTGATCTTGATCTCGCACCCGTCCGGGCCGTTGACGATGAACGAGTCGTGACCCGGCGTCTGGCGGGCGATCGGGGCGGGTTTCAGGCCGTTATCGGCGCATTCCTGCCAGGCGGAGTCGATGTCCTTTACCCTGAAATCGAACTGAAGCGGCGCGTCGGTGGCGATATTGCTCGCCCCGCCCGTTAGCTGCAGGCGCGTTTTGTCGGAAAACTCCATCACGGCGAAATTATCCCTGTCCACGTCCTGTCGTGCGCCGAGAGCTTCGAAAAATGCGATGGCGCCGGGGAGGTCGGTAACTGACAGTCGCAAATGACCGAGCGAAAGGGACAGGGGGGCTGAGATGCCATGGCTCGTTTCCGTCTTTGGCTTCAGGTTGCTGCTAATCCGGTCGGGGAATATTAGCGGGGAACACAGGCGTAGCAAACTCCGCTCCGTATACTCCCAGGGTTTGTCGAGGGGCACGCCTGTCGTCCAATTTACCTAAAATTCGAACAAACGCCGGATGCCGCTTAGTATTTTGTTAACAGGGCAAACCAATAATTTCCCATGACGTTACCAGAGTCGGTCGAGTGCCGATACGAAGCGGAGGGAACTATGTCGAGACATCTGACGTTCGAACATCATGCCGATCTCGCGGGCTGGACCGCTGAGCATGCCGGCCAGTCCAATATCGATATGCAGTGGTCCGGCGCTATCAGGGCCATCTGCTTCATCGGCTCCTGTTTTGCTTCCTGGGGGGCGTTATCGCGGCGTTGTACGCGATCTTCTGATCGGGCGGCTTACGCGGGCCGGGCACCGTCACAGCAAGGTTTGCATACAGCGACCGGTTTTCCAGGAACACGCAGAATTCGGGCGTCAGAATCCCGGCAGGAGGTAGCCTTCGTCCATCGGAGGCTTCGTCCAGATCGCCATTTCGTTTCCGGTCGGCATGAAGCCACTGAAAAGACCTGGTCCGAGGCTCGAAATGTTTCCACCCGGGTTCTTGCCTGTTGCGCGAGCGCTGCCTTATCCTGTTACGCGTTTGCGAAACTGAAAAATCCGTACCCGTCATGTCTGCGACCGCGGCACGATTCGTTAAGTCGTTTGAAATCGAACCGATCGGTCCGACGATCGGCGCGGAAATCCACAACCTCGACCTGACGCAGAATCTGGGCGAGGAGACCTTCGCGGCGCTTGAGGCATCGCTTATCGAGCACAAGGTCGTCTATCTGCGTGACCAGTTCCTGACCACCGAACAGCATGTCGCGCTCGGCAAGCGGTTCGGCGAGCTCGAAGTCCACCCGTTCCGGCCCGAAGGCGCGTTTCCGGAAATCATGGTACTCGACAATCACAAGGACAATCCGGTGCTGTCGACCGATGTCTGGCATTCGGACACGACCTTCCGCGAATGCCCGACGCGTTATTCGATCCTGCGCTGCCTGGAGATGCCGGCGGTCGGCGGCGATACGCTGTGGGCCGACATGTGCGCCGCCTATGACGGGCTGAGCGAGACGATGAAAGCCTTTATCGACGGGCTGGAAGCGGTCCACGATTTCAAGAATTTCCGCGCGCTGTTCACCAAATCCGAGGAGGATCAGGCGAAGCTGAACCGGATGGAAGAGCTTTACCCAAACCCGACCCATCCTGTTGTACGCACCCATCCGGTGACAGGCCGTAAGGTGATTTACGTTAATCCGCAGTTCACGCTCCATATCAAGGGTATGAATCCGGATGAAAGCCGCGCGCTGCTGGACCTTCTGTACGAGCAGGCGCATGTGCCGGAATACCAGTTCCGGCTGCGCTGGAAGGCGGGCACCATCGTGATGTGGGACAACGCCTCGACCCAGCATTACGCCGCCAACGACTACTATCCCAATCGCCGCCACATGGAACGCGTGGCGGTGATCGGCGACAGGCCATACTGACCGTTTTCCCGTTTACGTCGCCGCAGCTTTTTTTGCCCCCGCCTCCCGCCCCTGGGCCGCCCGCCGCTGGGCTGCAAGCCGGTAGGGTGCATTCGGCGCGCCGAACCCGCGATAACCGTTCTCGCGCTGCACGAATTCGAAGAAGAACCCGTTGCCAATCGTCCTGCTGAAAAGCTGGTAGAACGGACCGTTGTCGTCCTCATCGTAAAGAATGTTGTTTGACTGGAGCCGTTGAAGATGGTCCGGGGCGAGATCGAAACGGGCCAGAACGTCGTCATAGTAATTCTGGGGCAGGTCGAGCACGTCGAAATTTTCCCGGCGCAGCCGGTCCGCAAGCGCGAAGATATCGCTGGTGGCCAGCGCAAGATGCTGCACCGCTGCGCCCCGGACGGACGAAATGAAAAGGTTGGCGCGCGTGTGGGGGGCGTCGCTGCCGTTAAGGGTGATCTGCAGCTTCCTGTTTGCGCTGCCGATCACCTGGCTCTTGATGATGCCGTCCGGATCGACCACGTCGAACTGCGGCGACTTTCGCGTCGCGAAGATGGTTGTGTAGAACAGCGCCCAGCTCATCATCTCGTCATAGGTCATGGTCTGGGCGATATGGTCGATATGGGACAGGCAGGCAGCATCGTCCGACGTCTCTCCGGTCGGTGCGAAATCCTGTTCCCACACTTCGTCGGGACGGTCGATCAGCCGGATGACGCTGTGTCCGACACCCTTGATCGTGGGAATTTTCGCTTCGCTGGCGGCGATCTCCTGGTCGAAGTTTTCGGCCCGCAACGCGATGGCCCGTCGATGCGCGGCCGCGGCATCCGGCACCACCAGCGCGATATCCGTTACCGTGGTGCCGTGTTCCGAAACCGCGTCGTTTGCGTAACCCGCCGGCTCGGTATCGAGCAGAAAATTCAGACTGCCTTGCTGCCAGCGAGTCACAGCCTTCGATTTGTGACGCCCCGTGTTTCGAAAACCGAGCTGGCGAAAGAGCCCTTCGAAAAACGCCTTATCCCCCGGCTTTGTTGCGAACTCGATAAAGCCGATCTCGGCGATTTCGGGCTTGGCGGGCAGAGGTTTGAGATCGTTACGGGCGCCGAACGGCTCGCGCCCGACCTCGTCCATCAAATGGAGGATCGAGCGCAGCCCGTCCTTCGCCACCATGTCGGCGTATCCGCGCCGGAACTGGTCATTGAAAATTTCGAGGCTGATCGGTCCCGCATAGCCGGTTGCCTGCACCGCGCCCATGAATCCTGTGACGTCGAGATCGCCCTCGCCCGGCATGTTGCGAAAATGGCGCGACCAGTAAAGCAGATCCATTTCGATGCCCGGGGCATCGGCCAGCTGGACGAAGAAAATCTTGTCGCCCGGGATGATGCGGATGCTTTCCGGATCGATCCCGCGGGCGAGGGTGTGAAAACTGTCGAGGATCAGCCCGATATTGTCGTGATCGGCGCGGCGGACGACTTCCCAGGCATCCCGGTGGTCGTTGATGTTCTTTCCCCAGGCCAGCGCCTCGAACCCGACGCGCACACCGAACTTCTTCGCGATGTCGCCGAGCTGGGCGAAATCCTCCGCGCACTGGCCGATTCCTCCCAGACTTTGCGGGTGCACCGACGAGCAGATCAGCATGAGATCCGTGCCGAGCTGATTCATCAGATCGAACTTGCGTTCGGCGCGCCTGAACGTCCGGTCCCGCAACGGGCCGTCCGGCAACCCTTCGAAGTCGCGGAACGGCTGGAAAAGCATGATCTCCAAGCCGTGATCCGAGACCATTTTCCGGACATCCGCAGGGCTGAAATCGAAGCTGATGAAGTCCTGTTCGAAAATCTCTATGCCATCGAACCCGGCTTTGGCGATGGCGTCGAGCTTCTCCGCGAAATCTCCAGACAGCGAAACCGTGGCGATGCCCGTTTTCATTTTGCGCTCCTGACTGCCGCCCTAACCGCCGACCGGTACGCGTTCGGCTGCAAACGCAGGGTCCCCGGCTGCTTCGGCGCGGGCGAGTTTTCGGCAATAGTAGCGCCACAGCGTCGCGCCGCCGATGATGGCGGGGTCGAGCGATGCGCCGGTGGCCAGCTTTTCGATCAGTTCATCTTCCTCCGGACATGAATAGGACAGGCCGGACGCATTGATCGCCAGCGCTTCGCGGCACATTTTCTCGAGCGCTATGCCCACCAGCACCGGATCGCAGATTTCTACCCCGCAGGTGACGATCCCGTGATTGCGCAGCAGGATCGCGGTTCCGGCGCCCATCGCCCTGGTCATCGAGTCCGCGGCTTCGACGGTATTGATCAGGTCGGCAGGCCCATCCCAGCGCGGCGGGCGCACCGGCTGCGTGGTGCTCCGCGGCACCACGGTGCGCAGCGGCTCCTCCGACGCCGAATAGACCGAGGCGTAGAACGGGTGCGTATGGGCCGTGACATTGATCTCGGGCCGCTGCTTCATGATCTCGGTGTGGATCGGCCACTCGTTGTGCGATCGACCGTCACCGCCGATCAGCTTTCCATCCCAGTCGAGCAGGACGAAATCCCGAGCGTCGAACACCTCGCCCAGGGCGATACCGGCGCGCTTCATCCAGATGCCGCGACCGTCAGGGTCGCGCAGCGCCATATGCCCGACGACGCGGTCGCCATGGCCCTCGAGTTCGAACACCCGGCAGGCCCGCGCCAGCTCGTCGAGATCGGCACGCAGGCTGTTGCTCATTTGCTCCATAAGCATCTCCTGTTCATCTCTTCCATTTTGCTATGTCCGGGGCACGGGGGCTGTCCAGAGAGAGCCTGTCATCGTACCTTATCCAGCATGCGAGGTCGCCCGAATATTGTCCTGATCGTCACCGATCAGCATCGTGCCGATCATCTGGGATGCTATGGCAATCCGGTGGTGCGAACGCCCAATATCGACAGCATCGCGGCGGACGGGACGCGGTTCGAGCGGTTTTATGTGGCGAGCCCCGTCTGCATGCCGAACCGGGCGTCGCTGATGACGGGCCGCATGCCGTCGCTGCACGGGGTGCGCCATAACGGGATCGCTCTGTCGGCGGAGCACGTGACCTTCGTTGAACTGCTGGCTGCCGCCGGATACCGCACCGGGCTTATCGGCAAGTCTCACCTGCAGAACTTCACCGGAGCGCCGCCGACGCGGGATTTTCCTGAAATTGAAGGGCTGGAGGCGCCGCCCGCCGATCTTCGGGAAGCGGACCGCCGGCACCGGCAGGGCGCGTTCTACGATATCGAGAACCAGACGCTATGGGACGATCCGGAACACGGCGTTTCCTTGCCGTTCTACGGGTTCCAGCACGCGCGGATATGCACAGGTCATGGCGATCTGGTGGGTGCCGACTATCTGCGCTGGCTGAAGGAAAAGGGCGGCGATGCGGACGCGCTGGTCGGCGAAGGGAACGCGCTGCCGGATCAGCGCCGCGTCGGTCCGCAGGTCTGGCGCACCGCCGTTCCGGAAGAGCTCTACCCGACGCGCTATGTCGAGGAGCTTTCCATCGAGTTTCTCGAACAGGCGGCCGGGACGGGTGATCCGTTTTTCGCCCAGATTTCCTTCCCGGATCCACACCATCCGTTCACGCCCCCCGGCCGTTACTGGGAAATGTACGACCCTGACGAAATCGATCTCCCGTCCTCGTTCGGCAAGGGCGATCTCCGCGCGCTGCAATATCTCTGGCAGGCGCGCGAGGCCGGTACGGCGGTCCGCACCTCGGCGACAGTGCCATTTGCCGTCTCCGAGGAAGAAGCCCGCGTTCTGATCGCGCTGACCTACGGCATGATCACGATGGTCGATGATGCGGTGGGGAATATTCTTTCGACGCTCGACAGGCTGAACATCGCTGACGACACGGTGGTGATGTTTACAAGCGACCACGGCGACTTCATGGGCGACCACGGCATCATGCTGAAATACCTGCTTCACTATCAGGGGCTGATCAGGGTCCCGTTTGTCTGCCGTGTGCCGGGACAGGCGGGGGATGTCAGGGCCGGACTCGGCCAGACCATCGATATCGGCGCGACGGCGCTCGGGCTCGCCGGTCTGCAGCCTTTCAACGGCATGCAGGGACGCGACCTGCTGTCGACAGAAGCGCCCAAAGAGTTGCTGGTTGAGGAAGATTCCATCATCCGCATGTTCGGCGACGATCCGGGGGACCGCGTTCGCACGCTGGTAACTGACCGCTGGCGCCTGTCCTGCCACCAGGAAGCGGGCTGGTGGGAGCTGTACGATCTGGAGAACGATCCGGATGAGATCGAGAATTTGTGGGGCTCGGACGACTATCGGGATATCGCCGACGATCTTATGCAGAAACTGATCGTAAAGATGATCGATCTGCAGGACCGCAGCCCCCTGCCGAGCGGGCGCGCCTGATGACCTCGGTTTCCGCCAGCACGGCCCATACGGTCAGGGTTCTCGGGTTCATTGGCTCAGCGCATTTCATGAGCCATGTGTTCAACCTGGCGCTCCCGCCGCTGTTTCCTCTGCTGGTGCAGGATACCAGCCTCAGCTACACCGAACTCGGCTTCGTGATGACCGCATATGCGCTGGCTGGCGCCCTGTTTACGACCCCGATGGGGTTCCTGGTCGACAGATGGGGTGGGCGGACGGTTCTGACGCTGGGGCTCGCGCTGCAATCGGGAGCGATCCTGGCGGTAGGGTTTGTCAGCTCCTTCTGGGCGATGCTGGCGCTGTTCGTCCTCGCGGGCGTGGCGTATTCGGTCTATCACCCGAGCGACTACGCCATTCTGTCGGCCTCCATCGCCAGGGAAAGGCTGGGGCGCGCGTTCAGCTTTCACGCATTTTCCGGCAATACCGGGTCTGCCGCGACGCCGCCGGTGATGGTCGGGATTGCCGCGCTGTGGGACTGGCGAGTCGCGATGATCGCGGTCGGAATTTTTGGGCTGTGCCTGGCGGCTCTGATTCTGCTTCAGGGAGATTCTCTTTCGGACGGGGCGGACGAGCCGCGCAAAAAGAAAAAAGAGGAGAGCGCCGGTGGAGGCTTCAGACAGGATTTCCGCGTTCTGCTCTATCCGCCGATCTTGTTGTGCTTCCTGTTTTACGTGATCTCAAGCATCGGGTTCGGCGGGTTCCGGGCGTTCAGCGTGGCCGGAATCGTCGAGCTCTACGGCACGCCGCTGGCGGCCGCGAGTGGGGCGCTGACCGGATTCCTGGTCGGGTCGTCGGCGGGCATTCTTGCCGGGGGCTGGGTCGCTGACCGGTTCGGCGCAAAGATGATTACGGCGGCGGCTGGATTCCTCACCGCGGCCGCGCTGATCGCGTTTACCGGCACGGTTTCCATGCCGATGGTCCTGATGGTCGCGGTGCTGAGCGCCGCTGGCTTCATGCGCGGAATGGTGCAGTCGACCCGCGATCTGTTTGTGCTCTCCGTTACTCCTGCGGGCAGCACGGGCAAGGTCTTCGGTTTCGTCAATAACGGCGCCCTTGTCGGCGCGGCAATCATGCCGCTGGTGTTCGGGCTGGCGCTCGATAACGGCAACCCGCAGGGCGTGTTCTACCTGACTGCGGGATTTATGACGCTGGCGCTCTGCACGTTTTTCGGGGTGAAGCAGCTCGCGGCGAACCGGGGCGAAGGCAGCTGATTATTCCGCGAGAATTTTCTGAATCTTCGGCCAGGCGTCCGCGCCCTTCTCTGCCATAAGCTCGCAATAGGCCTCGTTGCGCCAGTCTAGATAGCCGGGCCTGAAATTATGCTTTGCCTTTATCGCTTCGTAGAGTTCCGTCACGCGCGGCTTGTCGTCCATCCAGCCCCAGAGCTGCAGCTCGTCGAGACGGATCAGATAGGGCGTGTACCCAATCTCGGCGAGAGAGTAACTCGACCCCGCCATCCATTCGGTCTTCTGTAGCTGTGTATCGAGGTCATGGACGAATCTATCGAACGCGCGGACGGCTTCGGCGAATTGCGGCGCGTCCATGCCGAGCTCGATCTGCTGCCGCTGGCGTTCGCGGCGCTTCGGGTCGGGGATGCCGTCGATATAGGCTTTGAGTTCCTCTGCCGGGCGCGCCAGATGCTGGAAACGGAAGGCGATCGAGCCCGACAGCACGCCGGTATAGTAGTGCAGCACCTCGTCCAGCCACTTGGTCCATTGCCGCATGCGCGCCCGCTCGGCGGGAGAGGCCGGGCGCACCGGCGGGTCGGGGAAAGCGTCGTCGATATATTCGCAGATCACGGTGGATTCGATGACGACCGTGCCGTCATGCACCAGCGTCGGCACGACGCCGTTGGGGTTTAGCTCCAGATAGTCAGGGGCGTGCTGGTCGCGGGTCCGCAGATTGAGCAGGTGCCCCTCCCACTCCAGCTCTTTCTCGGCGAGCAGAAGCCGGATTTTCTGGGCGCAGGTCGACATGTCCGCGTGGTAGAGTTCAATCATGGAGAAGTTCCCTTTGTTCGGCGTTTAGTCTAACGCCGGCATCGGTTGTCGGCCATCGGGGCTGGTGATAAGTACAAACCAATGCTTTCAAACTACTAACGGATGGAATTACGACCATGGCAAAGCTCACCCTCAGTCTCGCCTGCTGCGATTACGATCGGACCCGCGCCCTGTTCGACGGGCGCGTCCCGGTCGAGGGATGCGAGGTGGTCGGCGTTCCGATGTCGCCCGAAGAAGCGTTTCACCGGGCATTCAAGTACCAGGAATTCGATGTCACGGAACTGTCGATGTCGAGTTACATGAACGTCCTGTCGCGCGACAACAGCCCCTATATCGGCATTCCGGCTTTCGTCTCGCGCCTGTTTCGTCACAGCTCGATCTATATCCGTACCGATCGTGGGATCGAAAAGCCGGAAGACCTGAAAGGAAAGGCCATCGGCGTTCCGGAATACCAGATGACGGCGGCGCTCTGGGTACGCGGCATTCTGCATGACGAATACGGGGTGCGGGCCGAAGACATTTCCTGGCGCAATGGCGGGCTGGAAGAAGGCGGGCGCGAGGAACGCGCACCGCTGCATCTCCCCGATACGATTGATCTCCAGAGTATCCCGAAAGACGAAACCCTGGCGCAGCAGCTCGACGACGGCCGGCTGGATGCGGTCATTTCCGCCCGCGCGCCCTCGACCTACTACACCAACGAAAATATCGACCGGCTGTTTCCCGATTATAAGACGGCCGAGCAGGCCTACTATGCCAAGACCGGCATGTTCCCGATCATGCATCTTGTCGGCGTAAGGCGGTCCATTGTGGAGAAACATCCCTGGCTGCCGGTCAATCTCTATGTCGCCTTCCTGAAAGCCAAGGCGCTCTGCTACGAGGAGATGGAGCAGGTCGGTCACCTGGCGCACACCATGCCCTGGCCGGTCTACGAGCTGGAGCAGGTGCGCAAGCTGATGGGGCCGGATCACTGGAAGTACGGAATCCAGGAGAACGAGAAGGAAATCTCGGCCGTGACCCGCTATTCGTTCGAACAGGGAATTTCGGCCCGCAAGCTCGAGGCGGAAGATCTGTTCGCAGAGGCGACTTTCGAGCTGTACAAGCTCTAGGAGCCGAAAAGATGACGCGGATTGCGCCGCTTAGGCGCGAGGATCATCCCGACCTCGACGAGAAGTTCTTCAGGCCCTACGAGGAATCGCGCGGCTATGTGCCGAACTCCAACCTCGTTATGGCTCGCAGACCCAAGGTGCTGGCGGCGTTCCGCGCGCTGAACGCGGCGGTGTTCGATCCTGAGAACAGCGTACCTGCCGGGTTGCTCGCGCTGGTCGGGAATATCGCGAGCCAGGCTGCAGGCTGCATGTATTGCGTCGCGCATACGGCTAACAATGCGGGTATTCACGGCGTCGATGCGGCAAAAGTCGCGGCGCTGTGGGAATATGAGACCAGCCCGCTGTTCGACGATGCCGAACGGGCGGCGCTGCGGTTCGCCCAGGCGGCAGCGTCGGTGCCCAATATGGTGACGGACGAGGACGTCGATGCCGTGAAGGCGCATTTCGGCGAAGACGGCGCGGTGGAAATCCTGACGGTGGTGTCCTGGTACGGATTTCTCAATCGCTGGAACGACAGCCTCGCGACGGACCTGGAAGAGGTCGCCTTTGATAAGGCGTCGGATACGCTGGCTTCGACCGGCTGGGATGCCGGCAAGCATCGCCCGCCGACGCGTTAGGGAATCGGGTTACGAAACGCCGATTTGCGCGCGCACCGTTTTCGACAGTGTGCTTTCGGAATCGAGATATTCGTTGATCGTCGTGAAGTGATGCTTGCCCTGCATCACCCAGGCGCTGACGTCATGACCCTGGGCCGACCAGGTAGAGGCGAGATCCTCGGACTGACGAACGAACTCGGGGCCCTCATCGCCTCCAACCAGCAGTAGCAGCGGCGCTACGCGACCGGGCGTCATCAGGACCGGACTGAATTCCTCGGCTTCTTTCGGAGAGAACTGCAGATCGTCGTTCTGGAACGACAGCCGCACGGGTTCGAGGTCGTACACGCCGCTTATCCCGCAGCCCGCCTTGACCAGATCAGCCGGCAGGTCTTCGGCATAGGAAGGCCAGTCGGTAGATGCCAGCATTGCCGTGATGTGCCCGCCTGCGGAATGACCGGAAACCGTGATGTTATTGGGATCGCAATCCATCTCTGCAGCGTTGCGCCACACCCAGGCCATCGCTGCGCGGCACCGCTCAATCAGCGTGTCCATACGTACGCCCGGAATAAGAGGATATTCGACCACCACCGTCGTCACCCCGTAGGGAACGAACGGCTTGGCGACAAACCCGAAATCGTTCTTGGTGTTCGATTTCCAGTATCCGCCGTGAAAAAACACATGTACGGGACGTGGGCCTATCGACTCTCCGTGATAGATGTCGAGCAGATCGGTCGAGCCGGAACCGAACCGGTGATCCAGCAGGGTGTGATATTGCGCCTTGGCCTCGTCCGACCCGGAGATTTGCGCGGCCTTGCATTCTGCCGTATCGGGCACCTTGCCGCGATTATTGTATTCCCAGTCCAGCGCTTCCTGATCGTAGCTGCGAAATACCGGTTCTGCCATGGGAGTCCTCGATTGTGATTATCACGGGAAAAAAATTGTGATGACGTAGAAATATAGTTGCAAATCCCGCTTGGGTCAAAATGCCGTCCGTATTGACCCTTGGCCTTATTTTGACAGAATAGCATTTCTTCGAACGGAATATGGAAAAATCATGCCTTCCAAGGAAGATCCCGGACGCGGTTATCATGATATTGGCGGACTCGATGCCGGGTCCATCCCGCTTGAAACGACGGACATGAAGCCGTGGGAGAAGCTGTCGACCGCTATCAGCAATGCTCTTGGCGCGGGGGGGCGGGGTTATTACGTCACGGACGAATCAAGGCGCGCGCGCGAACAGATGGGCGATCCACCCTATAGCGATCTTGGATATTTCGAACGCGCAACAGAATCGATGAAGATGGTGCTGATCGAGAAGGGACTGTTTTCATCCGAAGAGCTCGAATCTCGGATGAAGGAAATCGAACAGCGTATGGCAGAGGCGCGCAAATGAGTGCGCTCTATCAGGCTGGCGATCGGGTGAGGGTCATTGCGACCAACCCGCCCGGTCATCGAAGGACGCCATACTATATTCGCGGCAAGGTGGGCGAAGTCGAACGGGTGTGCGGCGCGCATCCGAATCCGGAGGAACTCGCTTACGGATTCGATGGCCTGCCGGCGAAGATGCTCTATCGTGTCCGGTTCAAACAGAAAGAGGTCTGGGATGCCTATTCGGGACCCGAGACCGATACGGTCGATGTCGACATCTACGAACACTGGCTTCGTCCAGCGTAATTCAGAGGAGATTTGAAATGGCTGCTGACGAACGCGGACATCAACACGACCATGGTCATGATCACGATCATGACCACGACCACGAACATCCGCACGATCATGACCGGACATTCCAGCCCGATATCGAAGACGAGCCGCCCGGTCGCTACGAACTGATGACCTATGCGATCCGCGAACTGCTGATCGAGAAGGGTAATCTGACCGGCGAAGAAATCCGCAAGGCCCAGGAAAAGATCGATAGCTGGGAAGTATCCCAGGGCGCCCGGATCGTTGCTCGCGCCTGGACCGACCCGGATTACAGGAGCCGCTTGCTGGAGGATGGCAATTCCGCGATGGCGGAGTTCGGCATCGAACCCGGCGGAGCTAAGATGACGGTGGTCGAAAACACCGACAAGGTTCAGAACGTCATCGTCTGTACGCTGTGCTCCTGCTATCCGCGTGCAGTTCTCGGCCTGCCGCCGGACTGGTACCGTTCGAAAAGCTATCGCTCTCGCGTCGTCGTCGAGCCACGCGAGGTGCTGAAAGAGTTCGGCACCGAGGTTCCCGATGACATGGCGGTCAGGGTTCACGACAGCCTGGCGGATCTGCGCTATCTGGTGCTGCCGCGACGGCCGGAAGGAACGGAAGGCTGGAGCGAGGAACAGCTCGCCTCCATCGTAACGCGCGATACCATGGTCGGCGTTGCCAACCCCGTTGCGGACGCCTCCAAGAGCTGATCGGTTCCACCTATGCCCGACGATCTGATCGGCGTCTCGCGTCGCCGGCTTGAAGATTACGACCTCCTGACCGGCAATGCGTCCTTCGTCGACGATCTGCGGCTCGACGGCATGCTGCAGGCAGCCTTTGTGCGCAGCGCCCATGCTCACGCGACTATAGGAACCGTCGATCTGTCGGCTGCGCGCGCCGCGCCAGGCGTTGTCGCCGCATACGCGATCGACGATCTGGCTGACGTGCTGACACAGGACCGCATTCCCGAAGGGTTTCCCAAGCCGGGTCTGCGCAATGAGGTCGGTCCATACGTTCTGGCGCGTGACGAGGTCTGTTATGTCGGCGAACCCATTGCAGTCGTCATCGCCGACACACGGTACCGGGCGGAGGACGCGGCGCAGCTTGTCGAAGTCGAGTACGACCCTCTGCCGGCAGTCGGAGACCCCCGCGACTCTGCGGCAGACGGCGCTTCGGTCGTTAACAGGCGTAGCGGCGAGAACACCGTCGGGCGCTACGCGCTGGAGACCGGCGATGTCGATGCGGCCTTCAACACCGCCGCTCATGTCGTAAAGGCGAAGCTGCGCCAGCATCGCGGGTGTTCGCTGCCGATGGAATGCCGGGGCGTTGCGGTACGCTACGATCCACGCCGCCGCAAGCTTACGCTCTGGAGTTCCAACCAGGCGCCGCATTCGCACAAGAGCATCATCGTTTCCTTGTTCGGGCTTTCGGAAGGCGATGTGCGGGTCATCGTACCGTCGGTCGGCGGCGGGTTCGGGCCCAAGCTGCTGTTCTACCCTGAGGATGCCTCCGTGACCGCTGCGGCGATCAAGCTCGGCCGTCCGGTAAAGTGGATCGAGGATCGGCGCGAACATCTGATGTGCACGACCCAGGAACGCGACCAGTTCTGGGACGTCGAAATGGCTGCTGATACGGAAGGTCGCGTGGTCGGATTGCGCGGCACGCTCTGGCATGACCAGGGCGCCTACACGGCTCGCGGCACCAACATTCCGTTTTCTTCAGCCACCACCATTCTTGGTCCCTATATCATCCCGACTTACCGGATGAATGTGGTGATCGCGCATACCAACAAGGTTCCGGCAACATCGATGCGGGGCGCGGGCCATCCCCAGGGCTGTTTCACGATGGAGCGGCTGCTCGACCGGCTGGCCGTGGCGACCGGGATCGACCGGGCGGAAATCCGTGTGCGCAACATGATCCGGCCCGAGCAGATGCCTTACGAACATCCGCTTCGTACGCAGGCGGGACAGCGGATCATCTATGACAGCGGCGACTATGCGAAATGCCAGGCGGACCTGCTGGACGCGATGGATTACGACGGGTTCGCGGCGCGTCAGCGGGCGGCGCGGACCGAGGGCCGTTATCTGGGCATTGGCATCGCCAACTATGTGAAGCCGACGGGGCGGGGTCCGTTCGAAACCGGGCTGGTGCGCATCGGCACCTCGGGCAAGGTGATGGTCTATAGCGGCGGCGTCGCGATGGGGCAGGGGTTCCATACCGCCATGGCCACCATCGCGGCCGAACAGCTGGGCGTCAGTCCCGACGATGTCTCCGTTGTGGCGGGGGATACTGACGGGGTGCCGCGCGGCATAGGCGGGTTCGCCAGCCGGCTGACGGTCTGCGCCGGTTCGTCGGTTCACCTCGCGTCGGTAAAGCTGCGCGAAAAAGTCCTGGCGATCGCGGCCAACCTGCTGGAAGCCTCGGCCGAGGACCTGGAACTGATCGATGGCAAGGTGTTCATCAAGGGGGTGCCGGGGATCGAGGTGTCGTTCAGCCAGGTCGCGCAGGCGGTGGCGGGGATGCCGGGAGTCTCTCTGCCCGAGGGGATGTCCCCCGGACTTGAGGCAGACGCGAGTTTTCAGCCGGAGAACGTGGTCTACGCCAATGGCGCGCATGCGGCGGAGGTGGAAATCGACCCCGACACCGGGCGCATTCGCCTGCTGCGTTACGTGGTCGTGCATGACAGCGGCCGGCTCATAAACCCGATGATCGTCGACGGTCAGGTGCAGGGCGGCGTCGCCAACGGACTCGGCAATGCCTTGTTCGAGGAAATGATGTTCGACGACGACGCGATGCCGCTCTCGACCAACCTGGCCGAGTATCTGGCGCCCACCGCGCCGGAACTGCCGAATTTCGAGATCATCCATCAGGTCTCGCCGACCGACCGAAACCCCATCGGCGTCAAGGGCGTCGGCGAATGCGGCGTTATGTCCGCCGCCCCGTCCGTCCTGTCGGCTATTGAGAACGCGCTGGACGAATTCGGCGTGACCCTGGACTCCTATCCGGTTACGCCCATGATGCTCGTCGAAAAGATCAATGAACACCGCAACAGGGAGAAGTAGATGCCGCGGATCGACCCCATCGATATGGACAACCTGACAGAGGAACAGAAGGCCGTCGCCGCCAAGATTGTTTCCGGGCCGCGCGGCGAAGTTCGCGGACCGTTCCGTGTGCTGATGCACAGCCCCGAACTGGCCGATGCGGTTCAGACCATGGGAGCCTATGTGCGGTTTAATGCGGAACTCCCCTGGAAGCTGCGCGAACTGGCGATTCTCGTAACAGCGCGTCACTGGAACTGCTCCTACGAGTGGTTTGCGCACGAAAAGGAGGCTCAGAAGGCCGAGCTGGACCAGGGCATTATTGATGCCATCCGAATTCGCGAGAAGCCGAACTTCACTGAGGAAGCGGAAGAGGAAATCTGGAATTTCTGCACCGAGTACTACGCCAACACCAAGGTTAGCGACGCGACCTTCCAGAAGATCATCGACCGGCACGGCAAACGGGGCGCGGTCGACCTCGCCGGGCTGCTCGGCCATTACAATGCCATTGCGGCGACGCTGAATATCTTCCAGGTGGAAGTGCCGGACGGATCGTCGCCTTTGCCCGATTAAGTCGTCCGGTACTGACGGGCGACCAGCCAGACGCCGGCGACGACCATTGCGGTTCCATACAGGTGGAACGGCTGAAGCGTCTCGTTCAGGAAAAAGATGGCGAGCGCCGATCCGAAGACCGGATGCAGGTTCATGAAGGATGATGTCCGGTTGGGACCGATCCGGACGATGCCCTGATTCCAGCAGGCCCAGGCGACGATCGTACTGAACAGGGCGACATAGACGAGGCTTCCCGCCATCGTCGGCGTCAGGCTCATGACGGCGCCGGTGGCCAGTTCCGCGGCGTATGCCGGAACCAGCCAGATCGTTCCGCTGATGCACAGCACGAAGAGCAGGGTCCAGGGCGACACCCTGATGCCCGCCCGCTTGAACAGGACCGTGTAAAGCGCCCAGCAGATCACGGCGAGAAACATGTAGAGATCCCCCAGCCGGATATCGAGCGCCCTGAGAACGGCGATGTCGCCCCGCGCGACGACGAATGCTATGCCGATGAACGAGAGCGCGATGCCGGTCGCCTGCCAGCGATTGATCAGCTCGCGCAGGATCAGCCAGGAAAAGAACACCGCAACCACCGGAACGCCGGCGTTTATAAGGGCGGCGTTGATCACGGTCGTGTGCTGGACGCAGAAATAGACCAGCGTATTGCCCACGACGAAAAGGAAGCTCAGCGCGGCGATTGAGCCCGGATTTTCTCTGATCTGAGGCCAGTCGCGCCGCAGCGCCGGGATGACGAAGGGCAGAACCATGGCGGCGGCCAGCGCGTGCCGCCAGAAAGACAGCGCCACCGGCGGCACGTCAAGATTGGCGAGCCGCGCCACGATGAAATTCCCGGCCCAGCACAGAATCGCAAGCGAGCAGAGCGCATACGCGGTTGTCTGCGCCGCGCCGGAATTCTGGTCTGACATGCTAGGACATGATCCGCTTACGCGGATGCGCACCGGCCCACTCCCCCACCCGGCCACCCACGAGAGTATCCTGATGGGTGGCCGGGTGGGGGAGTGGGCGGGCGCTGTCTAACATGACTTCGCGCTAGAACGTCGCGCCGGACTCCAGCCAGGCGTCGACGATTTCCTCGCCGGTGGCGAACCACACATCGTCGTGGCCCTTGATGTAATCCAGCGCCGATTCGAGCGCCCAGATCCGGTGCGAGACGCCGATTACGAATGGGTGCAGGCAGATCGCCATCACTCGACCGGATTCAGCGCCCTCCATGTAAAGACGGTCGAACTGCCGCCGCATCATCAATTCGAACTCGTCGCTCGATTTGCCGGTGCGGAACTGCGGGAGATCGTTGATCTCGGTCGAGTAGGGGAGCGACACCATTTTTCGGTCGCCCGCGTCGATAAAATAAGGCTGGTCGTCATTGACCCAGTCGCACACGTAATCGAGGCCCTCACCGGCCAGATAATCCAGCGTATGCCAGGTCTCCTGCAAGCCGGACCCAAGCCAGCCGCGCGGCTTTCGGCCAGTTGTCTGCTCGATCCGGGCGAGTGTGTCGCGTACCAGCTTTTCGTCGCCTTCGGGCGGGGTTTCATGAAAAGGCCGCGAGTTGCTCTGGTTGTGACCGAGAAACTCCCAGCCGAGCGCCATCGCGTCTTCCATGATCTCCGGGTAGACGTCGCAGACCTCGGAGTTGAGCGTGACCGACGCCCGTATGTCGCGCGACGACAGCGCGTCCATGATGCGGAATACCCCGATCCGCGCCCCATAATCGCGCTGTGACCAGGAGGAAACCTCCGGGACATGGCCGCGCGAGCCCGGCACCACCTCGTTCAGTGGGAAGAACTCGATATTAGGGATCACCCAGACGGCGACACGCGCGCCGTTGGGCCATTTCAGGGTCGGTCGCCGGTTGATCGGCGTGTAGGGAAAAGGCCCGTAGCGGCGCGGCTCCATCAGACGACCTCTTTCAGCCCGGCGGAGCCGAGCAGCTTCTGGACCACCTCGCCTACATGCATGACGTCGGCGTATTTGTGGTGCATGTCGAACAGGTTCACCTTGTGCGACAGTTCGCTGCGGTCGAAACAGCATTCCTCGGCCAGAGTAACGTGAATGCCGTTGGAGTAGGCGTCGACGACGGATGCACGGACGCAGCCGGACGTGCTTTCCCCGCACACAATCAGGCTCTGGACGCCCATTTGGTGAAGCTGGGCAATCAGCGGCGTACCGTAGAACGCGCTGGCGCGCTGCTTGTAAACAATCAGGTCTCCTTCCTGAGGCGCGAACTCTTCCTTGATCTGCCAGACATCGTCTGATTTCGGCTTGTTCTGGCGCGAGGTGGCGTAGGCCTTGCCGACATTGGCTTCGGTGCGGGCTTCCGTGGTCGAATAGATGACAGGAATGCCGACCGCCCGGGCCGCCTTGAACAGGCGTTCAGTCGGCTCGATGGCGTTCCAGGCGTTCTCGCCGCAGGAGCTGGGGAATTCGCCCATCAGGTCGTGTACCGGCTTTGAACCGCCCTGATAGGCAAGCTGATACAGGTCGATAGCCAGCAACGCCGGCTTTTCGCCGATATAGGTTTCACGCTCGTAGGCGCTGTAAATATCGAGGACCTTGGGGTCGACGATGTCCTGCCAGCAATGATCTTCGAATTTCGACACCATGGAGAAAACCTTTCCTTGCCTGATTGAAACGTAGACACAGGATATTGCAGCGCGGTTCGCGCGGCAACGACGGGGCTATGACCTAAAAGGGGAAATGGGCCTGAAAAGCCGCTGGCTCCTAGGTCGACTGGTCGGCGGGGCGTCCGCGCAGTTCGGCCACCACGCGGACGAATTCTCCCTCGAGTGCATCGAACAGCGCGTCGGCGTTATCGATGACATGTTCGGCGCTCATCTGTTCGAGTTCTTCACAGAGCTTCGGAAGGCTCAGGGCGCCGAGGTTCGCGCTGGCGGATTTGAGCTTGTGTGCAGCGAACTGGGCCGCCGCGACATCCCGGTTCTTCAGGGCGGTTTCGATCTCATTCACCGTGTCCGGCGCCGTCCGCAGATAAACGTCCGTAATCTTTCGCAGCAGTTCCGCCGAGAAGCCGGGAGGAGGAGCGCCTACAGCGGGACCGTCCGTCGGCTCACTATCTATCGGCCCATCGTCATCCTGCAATGCTGACGGGGCCGGGGAAGCGGTGCTGGAACATTTGTATATCTTTTCGAGCAGATCGACGGGATCGAACGGTTTGGAGGCGTAGTCGTTCATTCCTGCCGCGAGATACTCCTCCCGGTTCCCGGCCATGGCATTGGCGGTAAGCGCAATGATCGGCGTGTCGCAGCCCAGAGTGCGTATCGCCCTTGTCGCGGATATACCGTCCATTACGGGCATCTGTATATCCATCAGGATCACGTCATAAGCGGCGTTGCGAACCGCCGCTACCGCTTCCTGGCCGTTCTGCGCAACGATGACGGTGTGACCGGCTTCCTGGAGCAGCGTGATGGCGATTTCCTGGTTCACCACGTTGTCTTCGGCGAGCAGAATTATCCGGGCCGGGGACACATTACCCACATTCGTTGCACTTTCGCGGAATCCAACCGCGCCAGGGTCCGCTACAATCCGCTTTGCGGGTTCGCAGAGGACCGTAAACCAGAAGGTCGAACCTTTGCCCGGTACGCTGTCCACGCCGATGTCGCCGCCCATCAAACGCGTCAACTCCTGGCATATCGCGAGTCCGAGACCGGTGCCGCCGAACTCCCGTGTCGTCGAGGTATCGGCCTGCGAAAATTTCTCGAAGATCGTTGCCGTCTTGTCGGGACCGATCCCGATCCCGGTATCGGTAACTTCGAACCGGACAAGGAGACTGCCGTCCGCCGTATCCATGTGCGAGACGGCAATGTCGATGCCGCCGCGCTCGGTGAACTTGATCGCATTGCCGACAAGGTTGAACAGCACCTGTTTGATACGACCGAAATCGCCGCTCAACGTCTCCGGCGTACCGGGCGCGATGGTTACTCGGTAGTCGACGCCTTTCTCGTGCGCCCGCGATTCCATCAGCGCGCCGACTTCGTCGATCAGCCGGGAAAGCGGAAAATCTACACGTTCGAGATCGAGTTTCCCGGCTTCGACCTTGGAGATATCGAGTATGTCGTTGATAAGGCTGAGAAGCGCCTCGCCGGACTGCCTGATGCGCGAGGCGTAATGTCGCTGTTTTTCGTTCAGCCCGGTTTTGAGAAGCAGGTGCGCCATGCCGAGAAGACCGTTCATCGGCGTCCGTATTTCATGACTCATCGTCGCCAGAAATTCGGATTTGGTCTGGCTGGCCTGTTCGGCCTTTCTGGTTTCAAATTCGAGGGCCGGCGTTCTCTCTTCAACGCGGTTCTCGAGGTCGGCGTTGAGCGCTGTCAGCTTGCGCTCGGACCACTGTATTTCCTGCATCTGCAGCGCGAGCATATCTTCTCTCGACTGCAGGGCGTCGGCCATATTGTTGAACTCGCTCGCAAGATCTCCCAGACCGTCCCGGTCCGGTATCTCGATCCGCCCGGTCAGGTCGCCGGAACTGATCCGGCGCGCACCTTCCGCTACCAGCCGGTGCCTCTGCGATATTTTTCTCGGGAGGAAAAATGACAGGTAGAGGATGATTGCTCCCCCGGTCAGCCCCAGTAAGACGAATAATATCTGATCGTTGTTCGCGTTTTCGATCAGTCGGGACTGGTACGCGTTGAAGTTCTTTTCCAGCTTCGTTGAAAGAGACCGGATCTGGCGACGGGCGTCGATTTCTTCGCGAAATACCTCCTTGCGAATGTCGTCCAGGCTTGTACCGCTGAGTTCCTGCTGGATCGCATCGGCATAGGCAAACAGGCTCGCCCGATAGCGAAATAGCGGCGTCAGACCGGCAACCGCGGTTTCTTACAGACCGAGTTGCCGCATCAGGCCGTCGTGTTCGTGATCGTGGTGATTGTGGGATTTTTTGTCGCCAAGATGATCGCGGAACCATGTCAGTAGCCCAATGCTTTTTTCGACCGGCGCGAGGACATCTGCTACAGAATGTCGGGGGCGCTCGAAGTACCGGCGAATTTCCTCTTCCACCTGAAGGAGCGTCTGACTTGTTTTCGAGGCCAGGTCAGAAAACGCGATCGACCTGGCGCCGCTGGCCACGAACCCGTTAAAAGCAGTGCGAAAAATCGCCAGTGACGTGATGGTTTCTTTCTGCAGCTGGTTCGCCGTGTCCGACGAAGGGTCGACGGCTTCTTCCTGGAGATAGGCGCTAAAAGCTGAGATTATTCGATCCGATTTCAGGGCGGGGCTGTTGCCGGACGGGAGTGGTTTCGGCTTTAGGGCAGATGCGCAGTTACCGGCGATCTGTAATTCGATGCGTCTCAGTTCAGAGAGCGAATCCTGGATTTTTCGCGGCGTCAGGTCCCGGTAAGCATCCATCTGCCTGAATTCGACCGCCGACTGTGAAATCAGACTGTCTACGCGCGTCAATGCTTCGCGCGCGGGCGTGACGACGGTTACGTTCGTGACAAGGAGGTCGTTAAGGCCGCGCGCGTGAAATATCGAGAACCCAATGACGAGAAGCAACAGCGCCGCGACGGTCGCGAAGCCGAGCCGGCAAAGGACTGTTACAGACATCCGGCTGCTCTTTCCCGCGTCTTCTGACTCAATCGAAGCGGAACGTCAGCAGTTCCGTTATTTCGCCGGAACCGAACAGGGGCTCCTGTATCTTCGGGTTGGGGCGGCGTCCCGCAATTTCGAATCGGGATACCCCGAAAGCATACTGCCGCCCCGGATCCAGCTGGATATCGTCGGAATTGCCGGTTTTAAGCTTGCGGGCGAACTCCACCGTCCACCGGCCGTCCTTCCATGTTCCCTTTGCACGGACGTCGGCCCGACTGCCGGTAGGGGCGCGGGGTACGGTCGCCGCGATGCTGGGCCTGGATCTCGGTACGATAGGCGGAGCCGCCGCTGTCGCCCGGCCGCGTCAGGTAATATCGGGTCCCGTTGCGCGACAGGAGTTTTTTCGCTTTTGGCGACCTGATCGTCGAATAGACATGCATCTTGTCGTCAGCAAAACCCGCATGGTCGGTCCGGTGCGACTTCCAGTACCAGATATCCGCCCGATAGGAATTTTCCGCATCGATGCGGAGGTCCACCGGAAAAGCCTCCATGCTCCATTTCAGAACGAACGTATCCTCCCGGTCGGGACCGATACGATAGCGTTTCTGGTCGGGTACCCATACCAGTGTCTTGTGATCGCGGTTCTCGGATCGGTCCGGGAATGTCGCCAATATGTACACATGGCTCTTCGTGTATACCGAGCGGATTTCAAGCTGCGTTTTCGCCAGGGGGTCGAAAGTCGTCAGGGACGCCGCTTTGGACCATGCCGAATCCGTCGCCTTGCCGTCAATGACTGGCGGGTCTGTGACCTGTACCGCCGTCAGCGTTCTCGAACTACGGTCCGTAGCGGCAGCCGGTAACGAAAAAAGAAGGGCAACAAACGAAACGAAGACGACAGGTGCAGAATTTTTCACGACCGATCCAGTTAATTTAGCCGAAGCAGGCATCAGGCCCCGGGCGATTAGCAAAATATCCTCGTGGTCGCACAATCGTTTGCGTTCTTGCCGGGACCCTGCGCAACCCGCCAATACCATGGCCGGAAACAGGTTAATAATGAATTAAGAAAGATTGCCAGGGCCTGTCGCTCTTGCGATGCCAGACGTCATGGGTTCAAATCTCCGCAATCGATTTCCATCCGACGGGAGAGTTTCATGAAGTATCGCAAACTTGGCTGCTGCACAGATGACGTATCTGCCATCGGGCTCGGTGGGATGGCGATGACCGCGATCTATGGTCCTGCCGACAAGGGAGAGGCCATCGCGACGACCCATGCCGCGCTCGATGCCGGGATGAATTTCATCGACACGTCGGATGCCTATGGTGGCGGCGGAAACGAGGAAATGCTGGGCGAGGCGCTGAAGGGCGGTTATCGCGACAGGGCGTTTCTCGCTACCAAGTTCGGGAATCTGGGCGGCAGCGCCGACGGACGGCCCGAATATGTCGTCGAGGCCTGCGACAAGAGCCTGTCGCGGCTCGGAATCGACGTCATCGATCTCTATTTCCAGCATCGCGTGGATAGGGACGTGCCGATCGAGGACACGGTGGGCGCGATGTCGAAGCTGGTAGAGCAGGGCAAGGTCCGCTGGCTCGGCCTGTCCGAAGCCGGCCCCGATACGATCCGTCGGGCGCACGCGACCCACCCTATTGCAGCGCTACAGACCGAATATTCGCTCTGGACCCGCTTCGTCGAGACCGATTACCTGCCGCTGCTACGCGAACTCGGCATCGCGCTCGTCGCTTATTCGCCGCTCGGGCGCGGCATGCTGACCGGCACCATCGACGGGTTCGACAGCCTGGCGGACAATGATCGCCGCAAGGACCATCCGCGGTTCCAGCAGGGCAATATCGAGGCGAATGTAGAGATCATCCAGCCCCTCAAGGCCATCGCGGATGAGAAAGGCGTGTCGACCGCGCAGCTTTCCATCGCGTGGCTCCTGGCGCAGGGCGACGACATCGTGCCGATCCCGGGAACCAAACGGCGCGAGCATCTGATGGACAATATCGCGGCTGTCGATCTGGAGCTCTCGGCCGACGATATCGCGCGAATTGGCGGAGCGGTTAAAGCCGATGACGTGTCCGGAACGCGCTATCCGGCAGGTCAGCTGCCCGGTCTGGGTATCTAGATCTTTCCTGTTTTGGAACGGAAGCCGGCGGCGCTGCTGGTCGCCGCCGGTCTTTTCAATCGTCCAGACTGTCCATCCGTTTCGGCATGGTCAGGAAGCTGTGAAAGACGTGCCAGAAGCGCGCGCGATTGACGCCCAGATGGGAGACGTGTGCCTGGCCGGGGATGATGACGAACTGCTTGTCGTGCACCGGTAGCGCATTGTAGTAGGCCATCAGGTCTTCCTCGGTGGCGACGCCGTCATGCTCGCCGCGAATAATCAGCACCGGGCACCGGATTTTCGTCGGGTCGCATACCGGCAGTTTCGAGCACATATCGACATAGGTGCCGGTCGGAACCTGATTACAGATCTTCAGTTCGGTCTCCGCCAGAGCCTCGCCGACGCCGTCCTCGGTGGTGCCCGGCAGGTCGCGTGTGAAGATCGACTTCAGGAAGGCCTCGTCGATCTGGCGCATGTTGCTGGCGGTCCAGATATCCATCTTCCTGGCGCGCTCGATCAGGGTCGGCGCGTCCTTGCCGGTCCAGACGAAGGCGTCGAGTACGAGTTGTTCGGCGTGTTCCGGATAGGCTTCGGCAAAGGCCGCGGCGCGCAGCGCACCGGATGACGAGCCGTAGAAGGAAATTTTCTTCACTCCGGTTTCGCGCTCGACGACTTCCATCGCAGCCTTAAGATCCCGGACCCCCTCAGCCACCGGTGAATTGCCGTCGGTCGAGTCCGATTTGCCGTATCCCTCATGGTCCATGGTCCACACGTCGAACCCGTACCCGGCGAATTTCTCCATCAGGGAAAAGTCGCTTTTTCCCGGGACATGCAGGTCGAAGCCCGACGGTCCGCTGAATGAGGAGCCGTGCACCAGAAACAGCACAGGCCGGCCGTCGCCGCCCGCCGGCGGCGCGTCCGTCCGTTTGCGAAACATGTAAAGTTTCACATCGCCCTTTTGAGCCCAGTATTCTTCACTCCAGAATTCGGTCATGTCGGTTCTCCTACCCATCCACCCGCCCGGGCATCGACAGGAAGGCGTCGAGGACGTGCCAGAAGCGGGCGCGGTTGATGCCGATTGAGGTGTTATGGGCCTGACCCGAGACCATGATCATCTGCTTGTCCTTGTTGGGCAGCGCATCGAAGAACCCCATGACATCCTCGTCAGTGGCAATGCCGTCATGGTCGCCGCGGAAGATCATGACAGGGCATTGCACCTTTGCCGGATCGACCGCCGGCAGGTTGATGCACATGTCGATATAGGTCCCGTTCGGCACGCTGCCGCCCCCGTTCTCGATTTCGGTCCGTGCCGCGGCAGCCGGTAGTTCGGGGACGGTCAGTCCGACGACATCGCGCGAGAATATGCCTTCATAGGCCTTCTCGTCGACAATGCGGCGGTTGGTGGCCTGCCATTCGTCGATGCGTTCGGCGCGTTTCTTCAGGGTGGGGGAGCCTTCGCCGGTCCAGACCAGCGCGGCGAGGCCGAGTTTCGCCACGCGGTCGGGAAATTTGTTGGCGAACTGCCCGGCGCGCAACGCGCCCGAAGAGGATCCGAAGAAACAGTATGAGGACAGCCCGGTCGCCGCCTCGACAACCGGCATGGCCGCTTCGAGGTCGTCGACGCCGTCCGCAATATAGGAAAACCCGTCGGTGTGGCTGGATCGACCGTATCCTTCGTGATCCATCGTCCAGACGTCATAGCCGAGCCCGGCGAACGTCTTCATCAGCGAATAGTCGCCGTGCCCCGGCAGTTCCAGGTCGTAGGCCGTGCGCGCTGCAAAGGACGAGCCATGCACCAGGAACAGGACCGGCTTGTCCGGATTGGCGGCGCGGAGAGACGGCGAATAGCGGCGGAACAGGAACAGGTCCACGTCCCCCTTCTTGGTCCAGTGCTCTTCGCTGGTCAGGTCTCCCGGATCATTGGGCATGGTGACGATGGCTTCGGTCATCCTCGGACTTCTCCTGAATGGATACTAGTTCGCTTTGGAGCGTGTTTAAGAGAGATCTAGACTATGCCCGGAGACTGGATGGAAGGGAAGATACCGAGGGGGAAATGCCGACAATACCGCGCCAAGAAGCCGAGGAGCAGTATCGCCGCCGCACTCGCCTGTCGGGATTGTTGATCGGAATGGCGGGGATGTCGGCGCTAATGCAGAAAGAGGCGTAGAGCGCGACCTTAAACACGCCCCCGATCTCGGGCTCACGGAATAGTGTTTCCGTCAGGCTAGCGGCCAGACCCAGAGCAGCATCGGCGTTGCAACGGCGACAATCAGGATTTCGAGCGGTAGCCCCATGCGCCAGTAATCGCCGAACCGGTAGCCGCCCGGCCCCATGATCAGCGCGTTGTTCTGGTGTCCGATAGGGGTCAGGAAGGCGCAGGATGCGCCTATGGCGACCGCCATAAGAAAGCTGTCCGGATTAACGTTCAGACGCCCGGCAATGTCGATCGCCACAGGCGCCATGACGACGGCGGTCGCGGCGTTATTGATAACGTCCGAGAGAGTCATGGTTAGGACCAGTACGACGACAAGCCCGACAACCGCCGGATAGCCTTCGAGCAGACCCGAAATCCCACTGGCCAGGATAGCTGTCGTTCCGGTGGCCTGCATGGCCTGCCCTATCGGGATCATGGCGCCCAGCAGCACAACAATGGACCAGTCGATATCGTCGTAAAGCTCCCGGACCGGGACGATGTTGGTCAGGACCATGCCGACGACTGCGACGCCCAGGGCGACCGCGAAGCCTGTTATTCCCATGGTGGCGGCAGCGATCGCCGCGCCGAACAGGCCGATGGAAAGCCAGGCGAGGTGGTAGCGGCTTCCGTGGATCGGCCGGGCGGCGAGGGGAAGACAGTGCAGGTCTGAAATAGCCAGATGGAGGCGGTCCGCGTCTCCCTCCAGCAGCAAAACGTCGCCGGGCTGGAATCGCAGCTGGTGCAGCCCTTCGTGCAACGACCGGCCCTGACGCGCTACGGCGAGCAGGTTGACGCCGAAATGACGGCGGAGGCGAAGGCTGGCCGGCGTCCGGCCCGCGATATGAGCATCGGGAGTCACCACAGCCTCTGCGACGGCGACGTCCGGTCCGCCGAACAGCCGGGGCTTTTCCACCTCGTCGTCTGCCAGCTCTTCCGTTGAAGCGGGGGAAACGTCTTCTTCTTTCTGTTCTTTTTCAGGTGCAGGCGGAGCGGGCGGACGCAGGTCCAGTTTGGAGAGTGCGGCACTGATCGATTCCGATCCGGCGCGGACAAGGACCACGTCGCCCGCGCGTATCAGCGTCGTCCGTGCAGCGGGGTCCAGTCGGCGGTTTCCGCGCAGCACGCCCAGAACGACGGCGTCTATCTCCTGCATGGTTTCGTCCAGTTCGCGCAGTCTCTTGCCGATAAGCGCGTGTTCGTCCGGCACGCGGGCCTGCGCGATATACCCGTCGATATTCATCAGCTCTTCGCCCGACGGGGTTTCCTGTCGGCCCTTGGGGATCAGCCGCCAGCCGACGAGGGCGACGAACGCGATACCGGCAAGCGCGACCGCCCCGCCAACCGGAGAAAAATCAAACATGGAAAACGGTACGCCTGCGACGTCTTCCCGTATCGCGGCGATGATGATGTTGGGCGGCGTACCGATCAGTGTCACCAGCCCACCAAGGATTGACCCGTAGGCCAGAGGCATCAGCAGCAGCGACGCCGGCCTGTTTGTTTGCTTTGCCGACTGGATCGCCGCAGGCATCAGCATGGCCAGCGCGCCGACATTGTTCATGAAACCCGACAGGGCTCCGCCGACGCCCGACAGCAGCCCGACATGCGCGGTGGTCGTTTTTACAGGCGGCAGCAGGTTGCGGGCGATCATGTTGACCGCGCCTGAATTTACCAGTCCCCGGCTTGCAACCAGTACGAGCGCAACCGTCACGGTCGCTGCGCTCGCGAAACCGGAGAAGACGTTCTGTGTTTCTACCTGTCCGCCGAGGGCCGCGGCCAGAAGACCGAGCATTGCCACGATGTCGTGCCGCAGTTTTCCCCAGACGAAGAGCGCGAGAATGCCGGCGAGAATACCCAGGAGAAAGATCTGGTCGAATGTCATCAGAAAATTCTAAGCTTTGTTTCCCGCGTGCGAAACCGCGCCGAGAATTGGAAGGGTGACGGATGAACGATGCTCCCGGCATCGATACCTCCAGGATGAAGAGCGCGCTGGACAAGCGCGTGGCGGAGCTCGAGAGGCTTCTCGAGAGCTTCGCCGACACACGGACAGATACGGCGCTCGATCAGCAGAGAATCGGTCGACTGTCGCGCATGGACGCGATCCAGCAGCAGGCCATGGAAGATGAAACGCACCGCCGGCGCGAGCGCGAGCTGGCGCTGTGCCGCGCGGCGCAAAAGCGCATTGCCGATGGCGACTACGGGTACTGTACTGCCTGCGAAGAACCGATCGCGCCCAAACGGCTGGAAAACGACCCTTCCGCCATGCTGTGCATCGCCTGCGCCAGCAGGGCGGGGGCGGGTGGCTGACGGGTGTTACCCGTCCTTTAGTTCTTCGTCTGCCGGGGCGCGTGGGTCGAGTTCCGAAATAGCAGGCGTCGTGCGCGGTAAGGCGGCGAAGGAATTTTTTCGATCCGCGGGCACGGAATCCCGCTGGCGCATGCGCCATACACCGAATCCGACAGAAGCTGCGGCGACAATGCCTGTAAAGACGAACAGGCCGGATGCACCGGTCGCGGTCATTGCCGCTGAGCTTGCAACGGGTCCGACTGTCGCGCCCAGGCTGTAGGCAAGCAAAAGCCCGCTCACGACTCCGACGAAATCCGAATCCCGTGCAAAATCGCTGGCATGCGTGACGGATAGCGGATAGAGCGCGAAAGCGACAGAACCGAACGCGGCAGATAGAAACAGGATCGCCCCCTCTGAACTTCTCGTCAGGATGACCATAGCTACGCTCACGAGAAGGATTCCTCCGCACACCCCGACGATGACGCGGCGGCGGTCCATGCGGTCCGAGAGCACCCCTAAGGGCCACTGCATCCCGAGCCCGCCTATGATCGCGACGGACATGAAGCGCGCAGTGGCGTCGATATCCAGCCCGGCAAGAGGCGCGTAGGCAGGGCCCATCCCGTAGAACGCACCCAGAATGAGGCCGCTGGCGAAAGAGCCGACCACGCCGAGCGGCGACAGCCGGTAAAGGTCGCGAATTTTCATCCTGCTTGGCAAAGGCGGCTTCGGTTGCGGTTGTCGTGTCAACGCAATCGGAACCGCTCCGATCGAGGCGATTGCGGAAACGATGGCGAACAGAACGAATGTGTCCGGCGGAGTCGCGAGCAGCAGGAACTGACCGAACGCCTGCGCCAGGTAAATAAGGATCATGTAGAGCGACATGATCCTGCCCCTTGTGTCGTTGGTGGCGCGCTCGTTAAGCCAGGATTCCGTACACAGGAACAGGCCCGCCATGCAGGCGCCCTCAAGAAATCGCAGGATTCCCCAGAAAACCGGATCGAAATAAAGGGCGTGGAGTAACGACGCTGCCGAATAGATCGAGGCGAAGGCGGTGAAGGACCGAATGTGGCCAACGGTGGCGATCAGAGTGCTGCCCCTGATCGCGCCGACAGCGAGGCCGCCGAAATAGGCCGCCATGACCGCGCCAGTCGCCAATGTCGGAATTTCCGCCAGCGTCATCCGTACGCCCAGCAACGTCCCGAGCAGCCCGTTGCCAAGCATGATCAGGGAGATGCCCAGGAGGAGGGATGAAATGGCGATGGCAGTATGACGCATCAGAAGTACTGCGGTCAGGGCGCCAGCGGGCTGGTCAGGTCGACCTGCTCGGATCGGCGAATGTCAGCTCCCGGGCGCCGTCAGGCGACTTCGGGGGCCTGTCTGGAACGCCGCTTGCGTTCGACCGGGTCGAGATAGCGCTTTCGCAGCCGGATCGATTTAGGCGTCACCTCGACAAGCTCGTCATCGTCGATATAGGCGATGGCGCGCTCCAGCCCCAATTTGAGCGGCGGTGTCAGGAGAATCGCGTCGTCGCTGCCGGAGGCGCGGATATTGGTCAACTGCTTGGTTTTGAGCGGGTTGGCGTCGATGTCCTGGCCCTTGTTGTGCTCGCCAATCAGCATGCCGCAATAGACCTTTTCGCCCGGGCCGATCATCAGTGGCCCCCGTTCTTCCAGGTTCCACAGCGCGTATGCGACTGCGTTGCCCTGCTGGGTCGAGATGATGACCCCCTGACGTCGCCCTTCGATGGCGCCGCGGTCCGGCGCGTACTCGTGGAAAATCCGGTGCATCACGCCGGTTCCCCGCGTGTCGGTCAGGAATTCGCCATGATAGCCGATGAGCGCGCGCGAAGGCGCATGAAACACCAGACGCTGCTTGCCGCCGCCCGATGGGCGCATTTCCAGCAACTCGCTGCGACGCGCCGAAAGTTTTTCGACGACCACGCCGGAAAATTCCTCGTCAACGTCGATCACGACCTCTTCGATCGGTTCCGTACGCTTGCCGGTCTCCGGGTCCGTCTGAAACACTACGCGCGGACGGCTGATTGACATTTCGTAGCCTTCGCGGCGCATGGTTTCGATCAGTACGCCGATCTGCAGCTCGCCGCGTCCGGCGACCTCGTACCCGTCGTCGTTTTCAGTGACCTGAATGGCGACATTGCCTTCAGCCTCGCGCATCAGTCGATCGCGTATCATGCGCGACGTGACCTTGTCGCCTTCCTGGCCGGCATAGGGAGAATCGTTCACCGAGAAGGTGACGGCGAGTGTCGGCGGATCGATGGGGCGAGCCTCAATGGGGGCTTCCGAGCCCGGCGCACAGATCGTGTCGGCCACCGTCGTTTTCTGGAAGCCGGACAGGGCGACAATGTCGCCGGCGGCGGCTTCTTCCAGCGGTACGCGTTCCAGACCGCGGAAGGCGAGAATCTTGGTGACCCGGATTCTCTCGACCGGCTTGCCCTCGCGCGTGACGGCAGAGATAGTCTCGTTGGGACGAATTTTGCCGGAGGCGATGCGACCGGTCAGCAGGCGTCCGATATAGGGATCTGCTTCGAGCGTGGTCGCCAGCATGCGGAATGGCGCATCCGCGTCGACCGCCGGTGGCTCGACATGGCTTGCGATCAGTTCGAACAGGGGGGTCAGGCTGTCCTTGGGTCCTTCCGGCTCTTCCGCCGCCCAGCCTTCCTTGGAGGACGCGTAAAGCGTCGGGAAATCGAGCTGCTCGTCATTGGCGTCGAGCGCTGCGAAAAGGTCGAAAATCTCGTCCAGCACCTCGTCAGCGCGGGCATCCGGGCGGTCAACCTTGTTGATCACGACGATGGGGTGAAGCCCCTGCGCCAGCACCTTCGACAGTACGAACTTGGTCTGCGGCATTGGCCCTTCGGCCGCGTCTACGAGAAGGACGCAGCCGTCGACCATGGAGAGCACACGCTCTACCTCGCCGCCGAAATCGGCATGGCCCGGCGTGTCGACGATATTGACCCGGATGCCGTTCCATTCGACAGAGGTACATTTGGCGAGGATGGTGATACCGCGCTCGCGTTCCAGGTCGCCCGTATCCAGCGCCTGCGATTGTACAGACTGGTTGTCGCGAAACATGCCTGACTGCCGCATCAGGCAGTCGACCAGCGTGGTCTTGCCATGATCGACATGGGCGA
>Ga0181587_10000058_pt1 | contig 77674 bp, 65 predicted proteins | sample 071ome_27_FD_132463 | JGI IMG/M metagenome (GOLD analysis project Ga0181587, IMG submission 132463) | Coastal salt marsh microbial communities from the Groves Creek Marsh, Skidaway Island, Georgia - 071409AT metaG (megahit assembly) | ecosystem: Environmental > Aquatic > Marine > Intertidal... | reverse complement strand
CCATCCATTCAAAAACTTCCTTTCTTACAGTGGAAGGGGAGCTGGAGATATCGGCAGAGTAGAGATGCAGGAGTTCACTAGCGCTAAAAAATACCTGGGAATCCAGTGAATAAACAAAGAGTTCCACCGGATTCATGATAAATACAGGTTGAGGTGAAAGTCGTTGAATCTGAAATTGATGGAAGTTGAATCCGAAGTTTCCTTCCTCCCAGTGAAACAGGCTGTTCTGGTTAAACAGGCGATAGTATCTGTCCTCAAAGTAGCTGGCTCTGATTTTTGTGGGCAAACTTTTCGAGTCAAAAACTCTGGGCATCAGCCAGGGAATCATCTCCTCAGGGCTCACGGGTAAATTGACCGGGTCAAAGCGACTGAGATCCAGTCCATAAATGGCGTCTAGCAGCCAATTGCGGGCGAAATCTACCTCCTGAGCATCACAGTGGGATTTCTTCAAGATCCTGTAGAGATTGGCAAGGCCTGAGTAACTTTGCAGATAAGCTTGAATCAATACGGCGACCTGATGCACAATAAAATCATCCATATGATCGGATTCTTCGATTAGATTCTCCGGGCTGACCATTAAACGAATTCGAAAGTGAGGATCTTCCCGAAACAATGAAAAGGGTAAAACCTCGGTCAGCGTTCCGGGCATGTAGAATCGAAAATCAAAACTTTGAGGCTTGAGTTTGAAGATCCAGAAGTTGTTATACAAAACACAGACACCCTCTGCTTCCTGACTCATCACGTATTTCTCATCACTAAGAAACCCGTCAATTCTTTGATTGATCGAGGAGTAAATGCGCAAAGCTTTCGATTTCAGGGAAGTATCCACACAACTATTCTAAGTGAAATGATGGGAAGCGGCATCCCTTGTTTGTGAGAAAGTTCCCTGTTTACCTTGACGCAGGCGCGAAAGAAGAGATACTTGTGCCTGAACAATCAAAGACAAAGGCAGGAGATGAGTTCAGCCAAGAGTTATAAAGAATGTCCCCGCTGTGAATTCAGCAATCCACGGTGCGCCAACTATTGTATGGAATGTGGGCACCCGTTCATTCAGGCAAACTTTGACACTCTGCGATTTCTGACAATCTTCTTTCTTGATATAGAGGGCTATAGTGCCTTGAGCTCCGATTTAAATCCGGATGAAATCAAGGAACTGCTCCAGGAATGTTATGAACTTTTTGAGAGCATCATTCGCTCGGAAAAGGGAAAGGTTCTCAAGTATGAAGGGGATGCTGTCATGGCAGCTTTCGGTCTGCATGATGATACGGATCAATCTCCTTTTCTCGCTTGCTACGCGGCCTTGAGAATCCAGGACAGTTTTCAGGCCCACTGCAGGGAGAGGGCTTTGCCCACCATGACACTTCGTATTGGACTGCATTGTGGAAAGGTTCTGGTGTCCAATATTGGAGGCATCACTGATTTGATCGGTGCGAGTGTGAATCGGGCCAAGCGTATGGAGCAAAACGCTCCTACCGGAGGAATTTTGATCTCTCCTGAGCTTCACCAGCTGGTTGTGGACCGTTTTGAATTCAAGTCCGTGGGTGAAATCAAAATCAAAGGTTTTTCCAAGCCTGTTCGCCCCTACCAGCTCAAGGGTCGAAAATCGAGAAGCAAAAGATCAATCTTGGGCCGTCAGATTCCAACTGTTGGAAGAAATAAGGAAATCTCTCAAATTATGAGCAAGATGAGAGACAGTTTTGAAAAGCGACACAGTTTCCTTGTCCTGATTGAATCCGGTCCTGGTTTGGGTAAGTCTCAACTTCTGAGAGAATCCATGACCCGAGCACGGGAGCTTGGTTACGATCCGATTTTGAGTTTTTGTAATTTCAACTCGACGGTGGCTCACAATTGTCATGCCCTTCGAATTCTTTGTTATGCGCTCGGTATTCATGGAATGGAAGACCTGCACAGGAAACTGGACTCCCTGAGTTTTGAAGAACGTGAAGAACTGGGATACTTGATCGGTTTTCAGGGGAGCATGTCACCAATCGCCTTGGATGAGGTGAACTACAAGGATCGCTTTCACTCTTTCGTAAAGTGGCTGGGGACAGAGCTTCGACGTCCTGTTCTCTTTGTGATTGATGACATGCACTGGGCTGATTTGGGTAGCTTGAACTTTATCGATGAATTGATGCAGTTTCGGGAGGTTCCTGTTTTTGTACTGGCCTCGGGAAGGAATCGAAGGCGAGAGGCGGACTTCTTTTTTAGTTCTCAAAACGGTCAGGGTATCAGGCTTTCTTGTCTGACACCCACCGAGAGCAAGCAGCTTCTACGGGAGTGTCTGGGTCACCTTGATTCAGTAGATGGTGAGCTGATTGATGAACTGAGTCGCTTGAGTCAGGGAAATCCACTCTTCATCGAAGAGCTTGTCCTTCACTACGCTAATTTTTGTCTCCAGAAGGATGGATCAGAATCTCAGAATCTGGAGCTTCCCTCGTCCCTTGAACTGGTAATCCAGAATCGAGTGGATCAGTTACCAAGAGCTTTGACTCTGATGTTAATGAAGGCAGGAGTCCAGGGTAAAATTTTCTTCCCTGATGCTTTGGGTGAGCTGGAGGAGAGTTTGCTTGAAGATGCCCGGGAGAGAGGATTGATTGTACAGCTCAAGGATCACCCCAAAACAGGCTGGAGACAGTATCAGTTTTCTCATGAAATGATTCGAATCTCCCTGATCCATCGATTGACTCAGAAGGAATTGGGGAAAGTTCACCGGGATCTGGCGAACTATTTTGAGAAGGGTGTGGAAGACAATCACCTTCTTGCCGAGTCAGTGGCCTGGCATTCACATATGGCGGGACTCCATGAAAAGGCCTTAATCTGGTATAGCAGAGCGATTCGAATCTATGGTGGTATGAGTCAGATTGAGTGTATTTGTGATCTGGCAACCAAGGCACTCGAGCTTCCCGACGAAGTTTTGAAAAGTCGCACCAAGGAAGTTTTTGTGATTCTTGATGCTATGGGAGAAGCTGTTGAGTTAAGTGGTGGCTATGATCATTATCTTGAGCAGATTGCCTATTGGCTCCCTTATCTGGAGTGTGAATCCCAGCAACTTTGCTTAAAAATCAAGTCCTTGAGAACATCTCTCCTGGCTCATGACTACAGACGATTTTTAAACAATCTCCCAATTTTCAAGGAAGAGTTGGAAAGAGGCAGTGTATTTACCCCAAGGGTGGTTCAGGAATACGAGTTTCTGCTGGCAGAATACCAACGAATTAAGGGCTCCTTGAGTGAATCCCGAGCAATATTTGAGAAGATTTTGCAGGACGGTAAGGCTGAATGTCTTGTGCTTTCCAATGCATACAATGCTCTTGCCAAATTGCATCACAGTCACGGAGATACGCTGCAGGCTTGCCGTGTGCAACTTGAGGGAATCCGCTATTGTCGGGAAAAGAAATATGTTCGTGGCCTGGGCATGGGGTTGAATAATCTGGGCTTCTTTCTCAAAGCTCTGGGTAAAGAGAAGTGGGCATTGAGTTCAATTCAACGGGCTTATCAACTGAAGCGTACAGTGTTTGATTATCCCGGGCAGATAATCTGTTTGGTGAATGAGCTTTTCATGTCCAAGAACCTTGAGACCGCTCTTTCTACTCTGCAAAACGCATTGACCCTGTGCAACAATTTAAAACTGGGAAGGGAAACTCATCTGGTTGAATTAATGTTGATGCATTTGGAAGAAGGACGAATGGATGAAATCCGCCTGAGTGAGATTCGAGACTGGTTTTTTCAGAGGGAATGCAAAGATCAGTACGATCAATTCCTGCAAGCAACTCAGGAGCTGCAGTCTCGACTGAAAGCTGCATGAGTGCCAGGTTTTAGACGGTAGTCTGCTTTGGATCGCCATTTGGAGCGAACCTGCCTTATGTATCTCTGAAACTGAATCTTCCGGATGGTGTGGAACTGGTGGGAGGTGAAAAGGAATTTTCAAAGAAAGACGTAGAGAAACTACGCAGAACCTGGAGCCTTATTGTGAAAAAGCCTCAGTTCTCCTCCCAGATTGAGTTGGAGCTGGAGTTGCCATCGCAAAAAAAGCTAAGAGAGAAAGCACTGCTCGAATCCTACCCGGAGCTACCTGCATCTACGCTTAAACCGATTTTGAAAGACCTGTATGCACAGGGAGAATCCATCAAGGACCGCTTGTTCGTGAATTTGTTTTCCAGTCCTGTGGAAAGCACCAACAATCCGGCGTCATTTCCAATGGGTGAACTCATTCGATTTCAGGACAAGAGTCTTTTGATCAATAAACCTGCTGATCTGGAGAGCGTCTCCAAGCAAAGTCTTGAAACAAGGATTGATCAGTTTGAAGAGTTTTATGACTCTGTGCGCCATGACCCCGTGCTGCTTGATATATTTTATCAACGTGACAAAGAGAGTTTTGCCCAGAAAATTGAAGATCACTTTTTCAATTACTACAAGCTCTTCTTCCTTCGTCATGAGAACTTGATGGCCACCGGTTTTGCCAAGGAGTACGCTCGATTCTACAAGGTAGCTCAGGAGGACAAGATGCTCTCGGAGGGAGCGAAGGCTGTCTTTCAAAATACTCTGGGAGTACTCAGGTATCTTCACGGACAGGAAGCGGCTGCCAGAGGGGAGATAAAATCTCTGCTCAAAAAGAATCCAGTGAAAGACCTTTCTCATTATTTGTATTACAATCTGGCTCAGTTTCAAGAAGAGCCACAAAGGTCCCGATCACTGAACAAGGCCTTGAGGTTGCAACCAGGGTTTCACCTGGCCCAAGAATCACTTCTTGATTGAGTGTACTTTTTAAGATTCAGGAAGCTTATGAGAAAACTAAGGGAGCATTGTGCCCGCACAGTCTTGATGGTTCGACCCAGATGTTTTGGGTTCAACCCACAGACCGCCAGCGACAATGAGTTTCAGCATGAAGAGCCGCAAGAGGCTTCTACGTGCATTTCTCAGCAAGCGATCGTTGAATTTGAGGCAGCTGTTGAGGTATTGGAACAGAATGGGCTTGAGGTGCTTGTACTAGATGGAAATACAGCTCCCGGACTGAAAACACCCGATGAACTTTTCCCCAACAACTGGTTTCTGACTCGACCCGATAGAATCCTGGAAGTTTTTCCCATGAAACATCAGAACCGGCAGGCTGAAGTGAGGATCGGTGAGTTAATCGATGTCTTTGAGGAAGCCGGTCGCAAGGTGGACAAAGTGGTTGACTGGAGGGAGATATTGCCTTTCACACTTGAGGGAACCGGAGTCCTTGTTTTCGATCACCTGAAGAATCAAGTTTTTGCCAGCTATTCTCCGCGCTGTGAGAAAGATGCTTTGGAAAAGTATGCGAGTCTCCTTGAACTGGAACTCATTGCTTGCAATAGCGAAGACTTTTCCGGCAATCCAATTTTTCATACCAATGTGATTCTTAGTATTGGTGAAAAGTTTGCGGTAGTTTGTGAAGAGGCAATTGTTAAGGATTTGAAAGGTCAGCGCTTTTTATCAGAGCTGGCTATCGGCCGGGAGTTGGTCAAGATTAGCCTGGAGCAGGTCCATCACTTCTGTGGCAATGTGCTCGCGCTAGAATCCAAAAACGAAGAAAAGTTGATTGTGATGTCCCAGTCAGCCTATGGGGCTTATACGTCCGAGCAGCTTCAGACTCTTCAAACTCACGGTCGTCTGGTGGTTGTCCCGCTCGACATTATCGAGAAGGTTGGAGGAGGGAGTATTCGTTGCATGATGGCTGAGGTCTTTTTGTGACAGAATCCCTGAAGGATCTCTGGCTTCAAAATGGTGGAGAATTGCACCCTCTCGAAGATAGAATTGATTTTTCTATTGCTCCTGATCTGCAGAGTTTGAAAACAAGAGTCAACTCAATCGATCCCGAGCAGTATGCCAGGAGCCGAAACCATCTGGAAGGCGCTACAACAGAGCTATCTCCTTTCTTTAAACACGGCTTGATTGAAATCGAGGAAGTTGTGGAGCAAATCAAACAAGAGCATCCCGAAAGCTGGCCTGGAAAGTTCTTTCAGGAGCTCATATACAGAGAGTACTTTCACTATATAGCCCGGGAGTATCCTCAATTTTTGTCAGAGGAAGCCCAGGAATACAAGACCGGTTGGAAGGCAGAGGACTACAGCAAATCTCTACCGGAAGATATTGAGTCAGCCCAGACTCCCTGTGCCTTGATCAATGAGATCATTGAGGTTCTGGTCGGCACCGGATTTTTACACAATCGATGTCGTTTGTATCTGGCTAGCTATGTGGTTCATTTTCGAAGGGTTCACTGGCTCACCGGGGCTCAGTGGATGCTCTCACATCTCATAGATGGGGATGTTGCCTGCAATCATTTGAGCTGGCAGTGGGTGGCGAGCAGCTTTTCAGCCAAACCTTATCTCTTCAATTTGAAAAGTGCTCGCCAGTTCTTCCCAAAATCCTGGAACTTGAATCCTTCTGAAAATCTTGAGATTGATGCGAGCTTTGAGAAGTTGAACGCCAGCTTGTTTCCAAACAGGAAATCATCATGAAAGAGTTACTTTGGTTACATGATGAATGGCTCTTGGGAAATGGAGAACTTGAGGATTTTAGCATTGAGAGGAAGTTGATTCATCAGAAAGCGTTTGAAGGGCTAACGGATCTTGAAGATAGCGAGGAGAAGTTCTGTGTTTTTATCGATGATATTGAGTTTTTTATACAACGAGGTTGGTCGTACAAGAGATACTGTTATCTGATCCGTTTAGTGGAGAATTTCCAGATTCCCGTCATTCGTGGTAACACAAAAACCGTGTTAAGGGGCATAGGAAAGTACAAAATCCTGAGCAGGAAGGCGAGAGATCCCTATTTGTTTGCCTTGCAGGAGTCAGTCGCGAAAAGTACTCAACTGGAATTGATAGAGCAGCCCACCCTTTCCTTTCCCAGGATGGCTAAAGCTCCCGGATTTATGAAGTTTTACTTCAAGAATCAAAACAGAATCTTGCAAAGTTTTGAGTCTATTGATCAGAACAAGGATTCACAAGAACAATAAAATGTTGTATTGTTTCTGGCTTCACAAAAGGGGTTTTCCCATTTTTGAAGCTAATTTTTTTGGGGTGGATGATGAAGAAGACAGAACTTTTAGCTCCTGCAGGAGATCTTGAGAAATTAAAGGTGGCCATTGAGTATGGTGCTGATGCCGTGTATTGCAGTGATCGCTTTTTTGGCTTGCGGGGAAAAGCTGGTAACTTTACTCTGAGGCAGATGAAAGAAGGCGTTCAATACGCTCACGATCGTGGACGCAAGGTGTATACTGCGGTCAACATCTTTGCTTACAACCGCGACTTTCGAAGAATCGAAGATTACCTCAAAATTCTTCACCATGAAATTAAGGTTGATGCCATAATTGTTACAGACCCCGGAGTTATTGACCTGGCTCGTGAGGTTGTACCGGATTTGGAGCTTCATCTTTCAACCCAGGCAAATACCCTCAATGCCAGAGCCTGCTCGTTCTGGCACAAACAGGGAGTTTCCCGGGTGATCCTGGCGCGGGAAGTGAGTTTTCCTGACATTCAGAAGATCTGCCTCGAATCGCCAACGGAAATCGAGATATTCGTTCATGGTTCCATTTGTATCGCTTACTCGGGAAGATGTTTCATCTCCAATTACATGAGCCAATACAGGGATGCCAATCGCGGTCTGTGTACAAATTCCTGTCGCTGGGAGTACAAGGTTCATGAGAAAGAAGTGGATCTTGAAGAAAAAGAGCGTCCTGATGAAAAGTACTCCGTCGTCGAAGATCAAAGAGGAACCTATTTCTTCAATTCAAAGGACCTTAGTCTGGTAAGAAGACTGGATGATGTCCTGTCGACCGGACTTTCCTCCATCAAGATTGAAGGGCGCACCAAGAGTTTGTCTTACCTCTCTACGGTGGTTGCCGTGTACCGCCAGGCCATGGATGCCTATTATCGTGATATTAATGAGTACAAGGAGCGAGTTCCCGAGTTTTTGACTGAACTTTCTGAATTGGGAAGTCGGGGATACACCGAAGGTTTGTTTCGTGGGCCTCAAAAGACCACTGACTACAATCTTGAAGGGCATCAGAAGAGGCAGCATTTCGATTTTGCTGGGCTGTTGAAGCAAAGAGATAATATTCGTGGTGAAGATATGGCTTTGGTTACCATGAAGAAGAAGATCGTTCCAGGTGATGAAATCAAGATCTATCATCCAAGTCTGGTTCATGAAACCCGCAAGATAGAAGGCATCTTTTCTCCCCAGGGTAATTTCCTGCAGAAGGCAATTCCAGGACAAGAAGTTTACCTCAAGGGTCTGGAAGGGATTCCGCTCAACACCATTCTACGAATGGATTTGCCCCAGCCTGTCGCAAATCGATAGTTGTTGATTATTTGATGTCTTTAGCTTGCCGCAATTTATTGTCTGTGGCGAGCTGTTAGTTGTGGGTTTGTAACAAACTCCGATAAATTGATAGCTGTTGATTACTTGGGGTCTACTGTGAGCCGTTGTATGTGGACTAATAAGAGTTGATAGCAAGTCGCTATGTTTGAAGGTATCGAGTGGTGGTAGCTTACGAGTTTTGAGTTTTAAGCAAGCTGCAGCAAAGCACTGGAAAGAATTTGCCACAGCCTGCGTTAACTCCAGAGGGCAATGCTTGCCCCATCAGTAATTAGAATCCGATAAATATTAAGAACACTGCAAAGACCGAGCTGAAAAAATCACCCTCCAATTGCCTAAACCATTGAAAGGTATCGCCACTACCAATGAAGGGTCGCAAGATCCACCCCAGTTGAGATCCAATCAAGGCGTAAAATCCTATCCAAACCATCAGCAAGCGCTGAGAAGCTAGATCAATAACTCCTTGATTTAGTGTAACCATAGCTTCTTTCAAGTAACTTATTCCGAACCAACCAGAGATTCCCAGGGTTGTCACATGCAACAGTACAGCGAATGAGTAACTTTGCAGACTTGTCTGTAGTATGAGCTGAATAGGTGTGAGGCTGAGCAAAAGGATAGATGTTGTTGCAATTGCGAGGGATTGTACGCAGAGCACCTGTAAAAAGCGGTGCTTTTGATTCATTAATATACTGACAACGTAGAGTGAGGGAGTGCAGGAAAAAGCTGTCAGTAAGAAAAGAGCAGGAAGTTTTAAAGCACTGCTTAGAGCCTGCATCCCACCTCCGTGAAATCCCATTGTAATTCCATAACTCATCGTGCTGAAGAAGCTTATCGTAGATAAAATAAAGACAAGTCTGCCCAGGTCCTTGTTTCTGGAAATCTGCTCAAACAGGAGTTGTCTGGACCGGAGTATATAGTCCAGAAGAACCAGACAATTCATAGGTAGGGAGTTTTCTCGCAGACTATTGCGCATGCTCTGTAGCTCACTGCTGTCTGGATTTGGATCTGTGGTTTCTGTCATTGTTTGTGATGCTGATTGCATTGTTTCTCCTTGGGTTGGTTTTCTACAGTTAATGCGTTTGCGGGCTCTGCTTTGTCATGAAATCTTCAAGATTTTGGTGGAGATGTAATTTTTTTGCATGGTGGAGAGCTTTACAAGATCAACACTTCTTCTTAAACTATGTGGTTAATTATCATTTAAGGAGTTCCCATGTTCTCAAGAATCATCAAAAAGTCTCTCTTTGCAGGGATTGCACTCTCAATTTTGTCCTCCAGTTTTGCCGGGCCAGTCATGCAGATACCTAATACTCCGGAAAACCTGCGGATGCTGGACAAATTGGGCCTGGACTATTCTTGTATGGGAAGCAGCCCCGAGCATCTCCACTTTCACTATGATGATCACGCAGAGCAAGCCATTGCTTCTCTGGGTAAGGGCAAGAAAGCTATCTTTGGTGCGGTGAATGAGACTATGGCTGATGCACATTCACAATTTGAGGCTCTGGGAGATGATCTTGGAATCTATCATACCTTCGAAGAGTTGGAAGAGGAGTTGCAACAAGCAACCTTGATGTATCCCAAGTTGGCAAAATTAACCATTGTGGGCCGAACTTTTGAAGATCGCCCAATTTATGCTTTGGAAGTCTCCAACAGCGAATCCCAGGAAGAGAAAGTCAATTATCTGGTTACTGGAACACACCATGCAAGAGAATGGATTTCTACCGAGGTTCCTTTGGCAAGCATTGCAGATCTTTTGCAAAACTTTGGAAAAGACGAAGAGGCGACTTCTATTTTGAACAACTCTAAAATTGTCTTTGTTCCCATGCTCAACGTGGATGGAGCGATTCATTCCCGCACCCAAAGCAAAATGTGGAGAAAAAACAGGAACAAGGGTGGCTGGGGTACCGGAGTGGATAACAACCGTAACTACGCTCATAAATGGGGGGGCAAAGGTAGTTCTGGCTCAGGTTGGTCCCAGACTTACCGTGGTCCAGAAGCTATGTCTGAAATTGAGAATCAAGTGATTCGCTCTCTGCAGGAAGAGTACGGCTTCACTGCGGCCATCTCTTTTCACAGTTACAGTGAATTGATCCTGTGGCCCTGGGGATACACCAACAAATTCCAGTCTAAAGACCACGAGACCTTTAGCACTCATGGGAAGAAAATGGGAGAGCTGATGGGTGGCTATCGTCCGATACAAGCCAGTGGACTGTATCCTGCAGCGGGTATTTTTGATGACTATCTCTACAATGATTTTGGGGTCGTCGCCTATACCATCGAACTCGGAAGACAATTCGTTCCACCGGAAAGCGAAGTTCCTGAAATCAATGAAAACGGCTCAAAAATGCTGCGCTATGTTTTCACAAATATAAGAGAGAGTCTTGGTCAGCAAGACAATCGCGCCTATCAGGCCAAAGCTGCTGTAGAAGAGTTGGCCCACGCTGTTCTTTCAGGAAAGCGAAACTCCACCAAAGATCTTCAGAGCTTTTCGATCCACTCTTTTAATGAAAGTGAAATCCAGGAAGCGATGGATGGATTGAAGATGGAAAAAGACTTGCGGGGGCAGCTTTTCAAGGTCCTCAAGCAAGTCCGTTCCTTTTCGAACTAGACCTAAAGTTAGCTTGAGGCCCATCTTTGAAATTGCTATGTTGTACCTGGTTTTTTCATTTACCTTCCCGAAAGAAGGGAGATCCGTTGAAATCAATTCCATTAGTAATTTTGGGGGCGTCCGCAGGGGGGTTGGATGCCTTTGAACTCTTCTTTAAGCATTTTGACTCTTTCGATGATGCTGCAATCCTTTTGATTCAGCACTTTAGCCCTGACTCGGTTTCCATGCTGCCCGAGCTTATGGAGCGGCGTTATTGCCATTAAGGAAGAAGGTGGTCGGGTCTTTGTGCAGGATCCACAGGAAGTCCGCTATGATGGAATGCCCAGACCAAGATGGTGGATGCAGTCAAGTCTACCAAGAACCTTGCAACCTTGTTTTCATCCGGTGAATTTCTGGAAACAGACAATAGTGAAGAAGAGATCGACTCAGCCATTCAAAATAAATGGCTCCAAAAAATCTTCATGAAGATTCGCTCCAAAATTGGTTACGATTTCAGTCATTACAAATTCAATACAATCAACAGACGAATCAAGCGTCGTATGCAAGCCAATGATGTGGAGGACTGGGCCTCCTACCATTCTATTTTGCAAGACAAACCTGAGGAGATTCATCGCCTCTTTCAGGAGTTACTAATTGGAGTAACGAATTTCTTTCGTGATCCCAAAGCATTTCAGATGCTCCGTGAGCACATAGTCGAGCCTCTTGTAATGAGAGAAACTGATAGCGAAAAGATCCGGGTGTGGGTACCAGGTTGTTCCAGTGGAGAAGAGGCTTATTCTCTAGCTATGCTTTTTCAGGAAGTGATGGAGGAGAAGCAGCGTTATTTCCAGGTTCAGATCTTTGCCAGTGATATTGACGGGGGGCGAGTAGAGCAAGCTCGATCAGGGTTGTATTCCAAGGCGATTGCCTCAGATGTACCCGAAGCTTATCTAAAAAACTATTTTCGATGGACCAGTGATGGCTATCAGGTTAATCGTGACATTCGCGAAATGGTTGTTTTTGCAATCCAGAACCTGATTTCTGATCCTCCTTTCACAAAGATTGACTTTATCAGCTGCAGAAATCTTTTAATCTATCTTGATAGCAGCTTGCATCAAAGGGTTTTTCCACTCTTTCATTATGCCTTGAACCCGGGAGGCTTTCTTTATTTTGGAATTAGCGAATCTTAATTTGTCCAGAATGTTGAAGACCGAGCTCAAAGCGGGGGTTCTCAATCTAGTTCGCAAAGTGCAAAAATCTGATCAAAAAGGGGACTCTGAAGTATTGCATGTCATGCTCGAGCACCGCTTGGAACAAGTGAAACTTCATGTGATTCCATTGGATCAGCCAGGATCTTTTCGTGGATTGTTTCTATTGATCTTTCAGACAATGGGTTTTAATCCAGAACATCAGGAGGATTATGATCCAAAGCAAATTGAGTTGAATGAAGTCGAGCGTCTTGAAATGGAGCTCAAGAACACCCGTGAATACCTACAAACAACAATTGAGGAACTTCAAACTTCTAACGAAGAGATGCAGGCCTCCAATGAGGAGCTTCAAAGTGCCAACGAAGAGTTGCAAAGCACGAATGAGGAACTGGAAACATCAACTGAAGAATTGAATTCAGTGAATGAGGAACTCAACAGCGTAAATCTTGAGCTCGAGCGAAAGGTTCAGGAGCTTTCCGAAGCAAATACAGATATGCAGAACCTTCTTGATAATGCTGACTTGGGTGTCATTATACTGGATTCACAGTTGAAGATTCGGCGCTATACCAAGGCTGCGACAGAAATATTCAATCTAATTCATACGGATATTGGTAGGCCATTTCGCCACATAACATCCCAAACTAATTACTCCACATTGACTCAGGATGTAGGGACAGTATTGAAATCCAGAAGGGTTATCGAGAGATTTGCTCAAGCAGAATCGGGAAAGTGGTACAAGCTGGAACTGAAACCCTATCAGGAAACTGAAGAGCTTGTGAACGGCGTCATGATTACAATCATGAATATCTCTGCCCAAAAAGAGTTGGAGAGCAAGATAGTTCATATCAACACCAACCAACAGCTCTATCATTTTCACTCCAAACTCTTGCATGTAATTCTCGATGAAGACTTAAAGGTTGAGATCTTCAACCCGGCTTTGGATCGCCTGCTCAAGGAGAAAGCCAAGGGGTCTCACTTTTTACATGCTTTCGGATCTGCGCTCTTTGCTAAAGAAGAGTTCAGGAACTGTTTATAGTAACCACTGGAGCTACTCCAAGAAGGAAATCCATTTTGAATTTCATCTGGAAAAAGGAATGGGAAGTGCAGGGGCTAAAATCAGTGGACTGGGTTTCCAAAGGACTATTGATGACAAAGGCTAGCCGGGTTCATTGCAGGCACCAGCTGTAAAAAAGTCGTAAGCGCTCTACTCAATGCTGGCAGATACGGCGTGGAACTTCGTGAGCAGGCTTAGCTGAGTACAAAAAAATCGCCACCTGAAGAGTGGCGATTTCATTTGATTAATTTGATTTTTTCCTGTGCGCAGGAGCAGAATTCAAATCTATTGAAACTCAACAGTTCTCATGTACCGTGTAAACCCTTCCTCATGTGACATTCCAAAATCAATCACCTTGCGTAGTTTCTCTCCATCCCACAAGTATTCGGTGGTGAATCCCTCTCTGCCTGGCACGACTTTGAAGAGATCCAGACCTGGCATATAGCGCAGTCGATAGTATTCAACTGTATCTTCACCAATAGTAATGGAATGCTTTACTTCCCACTCGCTGTAGGCTTCACTCTCATGGGTCAGGATGGGATCCTGAATCAATTCAGAAGATTTGAGAACCTTTAGTTTGCCAGCTTCCTTGATACTTCGATTGGAAAAGTCATCTTCCGAGTGTTTCGGGTAAGAGAGGTGATCAGTACATCGAGCAAATCGGCTGGTTACGTATGTGCAGGCATATCCTTCACCTTTGAGTCTTTTCATTTTCTCACGACCAGCTTCAGAACCGGTAAAAACTCGAACAACATCAAGAATAGTCAAGGTGTTCAATGTATCAGCCTGAGCACTCAATTGAGAGTTTTCGGGAAGAGGAAGGGGTTTCACATCATGGCCTGCAAAGCAAAGAGGAAGTGCTGTAAAAAACGCTACGATTGAAGTTCTGATCATGTTTCTATCCTTTTTATGACTTGAGTTATGTTTCAAAAATGGAGGTGGATTATTAGAAAAATTGTTTTTCTGTCAATAGCGATTGACCAATTTTTTGGATTAATTACACTGTTGCCATGATTCAATTACTTATTCTTTTCATTTTCGGGGTGAGCTCCCTATTTGCTCAGCGTGTGATCGTTAAGTTCAAGGTGGATTCTCCCATCGAAAACAGGCAACTTTCGAGTCAGAACCTGTCTGGTTTGAAGGCTCAGATTGAGAAGAGCTTTCTGGATGTCTTTGGTCTGAAAACACAGGGTTTGGCTACGAAAAATCTCTGGATTGCTGATTCTGTGAGTATGGAGCTTTCCAGAGAGGAGCAAAAGCGCATCCGGACGCACCCGAAGGTCAAGGGTATCTATCCTGTTGAAGAATGGAGTCTTGAAATTCCCCCTCAATCGACCTTGAAAGAGATCAATGAAAGAGAAACAACTTATGGACTTGGTTTGATCCAGGCACCAGAAGTCTGGAGTCAGGGAATAACCGGAAAAGGGGTCAAGGTTGGAATTCTGGATTCGGGCTGGGCTGATCATCCGGATTTAAATGGAAAAGTACTTCTCTCCAGGGACTTCATCTCTTCCTATGAAGACAATGTACCCAATGATGGACATGGTCACGGCTCCCACTGTATGGGCAGTATTGGTGGGGGTAACGCTAGTGGTAAATCTATCGGGGTTGCTCCTGATGTGCGCTTTTATTCAGCCAAGATTTTTTCAGATACCGGCAGAACAGACACAGAAGCCATTTTGGCAGCAATGCAATGGATGACAGACCCCAATCAGGATGGTTCTTCTGAGGATGCACCTGTTCTTGTTTCCAATTCCTGGGGAAGACTTGCAGGTTCGAAAGAGAGTGAGCAAGTATTCTGGGATGCTGTCGATCGCTGGGTAGAGCTTGGGATTTTCCCTTTGTTCTCTGCGGGAAATTCAGGACCGCGCATGGGTAGTATGGGTTCACCGGGAGGTTTTCCGCATTCATTCGCTGTTGGGGCTGTGGATTCGAATCGTGAGATTGCCCGTTTCAGTTCTCGAGGTCCGATTCGCTGGGAGGGTGTGAAGTACATCAAGCCTGATGCGGTGGCGCCGGGTGTTCAGATTTATTCTGTGTCTAACGAAGGTGGCTATTCAGTGAAAGACGGAACTTCCATGGCAGGGCCTCATGTTGCAGGAGCAATTGCACTTTTGGCTCAGGCAAATCCATACACCTCCAGTTTTCGTTTTTCACATGTTCTTGAAGCTACTGCCATGGAGCTTGGTGAAGAGGGGAAAGACAGCAATTATGGCTCTGGTTTGATTCAGGTGAAGGATGCTGTGGATCAGTTGCAACAGGATGCTTTGTTTGAGTTGACTCTGAATCTGGATGGCGAAGGCTTTTCAGGTCGAATTCAATTTGAAGCAGAAGTTGATGGAGAGAACTTCTCCTGGGAACTTTTGAGGCAAGAGCGGTATCGATTTTCACTCCCTGCAGGGGCAACAAGCTTGAAGGCCTCGGTCTATGGATTTGATCAGGCACAATGGAGTGGTGAAACCAATAGCAAAGAGTTAAGTAAAATTAATCTCCATTTGAAAGAGGCAGAATTGAAAAGGGTTCAATTGACCCTTGAGAAGGACTTGAGTGAAGAAGGATTGTTGGAGTTTCTCAATGTACCTGAGCCATCCAAAACCCTGTCTACCAACCGAGAGATTCTGCTGCCAGACGGTCAATATCAAATAGCATGGAGGGCTCGTGGATTTGAAAGTCAGATTCTCGAGTTTGAAGTGAATGCTTCAAGAGAACTGGAGTTGCCATTAGTCCCCGTTAGCGATGTGCTGCTTGTAGATGACGATCGCAACAAAAACTATGAGAGAGTCTATCTTGAGCATCTTGATGAGTTGGGCTATTCGGTAAAAAGGGTCAAGAAGGCTCCCAATTTGTTTGAGTTGAGTGCTTATCCTGTAGTCCTTGTCCAAACGGGAGGAGCTCCGGGAGGAATTCTGGTTCGAAGGGATCAGAAAAACATTGAGAGCTACGTAAAAGAAGGCGGAGTGGCCCTGTTGTTTGGACAGGACATTATGCGAACCACGAAACGCCATGGTTTTCTTGAAGATGTGGCAGGTGTGCGTTTTTTGAAAGATCGAGCGAATGGGGAAACAATGAGTGGTTTTGGACAGAGCTTTTCTCTGAATGGGCATGGTTCCATGAAGAATCAAAAGTCTGTCGATCTTGGACGGGCGCTGAACTCAGAGGTGGAAACTCTCCTTGAGATCTCAGGCGAAGGTGGAGTCCTCTTCCATCGGGCACTGGGTCATGGAAAACTCTTCATTGCAGGTTTTGGGTTGGAGGGGGTTGGGCCAGTAGCTCATCAGAAGAAATTGCTTTCCAAACTACTGCAGCGCGCTCAACTTGGGCCCGAAGAGCTTGTTCATGCAATTTCTCAATCAGAGGACGCCAGGAAGAAGCATTTTGTGAAATTCCATCTCGCCGGAAGAAAAGCTAGCGCTCTAAAGTCACAGCTACTGGAGTTGCCCGCGAGTGAGGCCCGAAGAGTCCTACTGGATTACCTGCAAAAGAGAGACTGATTCTCTTTCTCAATCAATAGATGACCAAGAGACAGAAACTGACTCTCTATCTCAATCAGTAGGTGATGAAGACAGAAAGACTGACTCAACAAATAGTTGATCCAGAAGGAGGGGCCCTGAACCCAGGCTTCCACTCAAAAGCTTTTTAGGGCATTATAGACAGGATGCTACGATTCATTTTTCTTTATATATTCTTGAGTCAATCTTTGCTTTTCGCTGCTCAGGAAGAAGCAGATTCTTCCAGATTCAGTGCTGTGATGGAAGAGATCAAGACTTCACTCGAGACCGGATATGCCTACTTTGGCAGTTTCTCATCCCGGCTGAACGACTTCAGTGGACTGGAGGCTCAGCCTTCTGAGTGGCTGTTCATATTGATCACGGCCTGGCTTCTCGCAGGAGTGTTGCTTGGGATGTCTGGGTGGATCGTGGTCTATGAGGATATCAGTGATTTGTTTCTTAATTTTCTGTTGGTTTCATTTCCTCTGCTGACTTTGGGAATCGCCTGGTTGAGTTTTTCGAGAATCACAGACCTCACAGCTTTGGCTACCTTGAGTCTTGAAGTACTTATACTGATTTTAATCCTGGTAAAGAGTCTGCGAAGCAATGGGTGGAATCCCATCAAAACAGTCTTTGCCTTCCCTACCAAAGTAGTTCTGGGAGTTAGCTTCCTTCTAGTATTTCTAACTTATCTGAATCATCGGGGTGGACGGAACCGGCAGGATTTGGGGTGGCGTCGAATTTTCAGCATTGCCATGGTGCTCATCGCTCCTTTTCTGGTAGCTCTTATTAAGCAAAAAGAGGACCCGTTGCTAAAGACAACACTCTATCGACGGTTTTAGTTCTCCTCGTCCCGATGGACGGTTTCCATGGAGAAGGCTGGAAGGCATACAGCAATATATTCGGCATCGCTCTTTGGGGTGCTGTACCGAATCCATTCACCCTTTTTTGTGTGGATAGCTTCACCTTCATTGACCTCAAAAACTCCACTCCTTGTTTCCACTTGAATAGACCCTTTGAGGACTACCGTATACTCACCAAATTCCGGTGTTTGACCAGGTTCTTCCCAACCCTGTGGACTTTGCATTCTGGCTATACTGACTTGACTGTCTTGAGAATTGACTACTCCGAAAAACTCTTGAATGATCTTCGGTTTGGTTCCTGCTGCTTCAATGATTGAGGGTTTATCGATTTTCTTGGCCACGAAGGCTCCTTTTTCAATTACTGGTGTTTGGCTTTGTTTTTCCGAGGACTTGTCTCCAGCTCTCCATTGTGGGAACAAGTAATGGAGTTTGCTCTCTGTATCGTATGAAATTCACATCATCACCGTAGCGTTCCTGCATACTCTTTTGCAAGGGTGGGATTCCCGAGAATTTGGTTAATAGAAGAATGATCCAGAGGGGTGAGAGCAGGCTGACTGAGAGAAAAGCCTGATGAACAAAGTCGGGGATGTAAAGGCAGGCAAAACAAATCCACAATGAGATTTCTGCGAAGTAGTTGGGGTGCTGGCAGAGTTTAAACAAGCCAATATTACAAAACTTGCCCGAATTCTGCTCATTGGAGCGAAATGAAAATTTTTGCCAGTCTGCGACGGTTTCCAGAACCAAAAACAGCAGGAAACCACTGCCAAAAAACATTAACAAGGGAAGGTGTAACTCACTGGAATTCTCGTGCTTTACACTATGAAGACTCACAAGGTAGGGAGCAAGTAGAATGACAGCAGTCACAGCTTGGGCGATCCAGAATCCACCAAAGGCAAAAAAGCTTTGTCGAATTTGATCAAACCTTTTGTCTCGTCCTTTCTGCTGGATTCTATGAAGAAGATACCAGCCCAGACGAATGGCCCACAGGCTAACGAGAGCAGACCCAAGCCAATGTTGAGGGAGGGGGTTTCCCAGAAACAGTGCAATCCATACAGCAAAGAAAAAGCTCAGTGCGTAACTGAGGTCGGTCAGTTTGTCACTTTGTAGAAAATAGGCAATCAGGAATCCAGCAATATTGAGTGCAAAAATAGAAGCGATGGCCTGTGTCATGGGCTCATTATAGTTTGTTTCCTGAGTCTGAAGTTCTTGCAGTTCCTTTTCAAGACTTGCGCAGCCCCGGCATTTCGATCACACTGTTAACTATGTCTCGATTGAATAATCCTTCACTTGAACTTCTGGGTTTTCGTCAATGGTGCGAGTTCTTGTGCGCTTGCATTCAGGATATGGATCTTGGATTTGACAAGAAGGAAGAATACAAGGAATGGATTGAAGATTCCCATGCTCGAGCCGCTTTCATTCTCAGAGGAGACACCAGCCAGTTGAGACTCAACTTTAGAGAGATGGAGACTCAACGAAGTCGTGAGCAATATCAAACAGTACCCTCATCGACGATGTTGGAGTTGACTTCTGATGTTCACCGTAATCACCTCTTCCCACCCGCACTAAGAATTGATTTGCCCTGGAGAGTGGTGAACCCTCATCAGGATTTTAGTTTTCATCTACTCAGGATTTTGCAGTTTTGTCAGGATAGTCTCGTTAGCGAGATGCAGATTCCGGGTGAACAATGGTCAGATGTTCGGCGGAACCGGTTTCAGGAGCAAAGGGAGTTCATCCTGAGTGTTTTGGGCGAAGTTTCATTTCTTGATGAGATTCTAATCAAGAAGTCCGATTTTTGTCCCTTCGGACATTTGAATATTGACCTGCACAGCTGGAAACAGTGGATAGGACTCTTGAAAATGCGATTGGGTGGAGCCAGTTTCTCTCTGGCGTCCACAAGCTCTTTTCACCCCAACTATACGGTCCAGCTTCAACCTTCCATTGAGTTGTCAGTTCTTGCTCTGGATGGAGATGGAGTTATGCTGGAGAGTTTACGCTGGATTCTGGGAGTTCACAGTTACGAGCAACGTTGGCTGGGCAGGCAGTCACCAGGAAGTATTTCGGAGTTATCAAGACTTCTACAAGCGTTGATCTGGCTGCCTGAAGAAGAGTTTCAGGTGAAAGTTCTGGACAAGAAGTTCCCCACGACTGGAGAAGGAAGATGAAACCACTAGTTTGTTTGTATGGTTGTGAAGAATTGTCAGGTCTTGCACCTGAAGAGAAGCCCCTCATTCGGGAGTTAAGAGAAGCGGGATTCCTGGTTGAGGAGCGGGCCTGGGAATCTGGTGCAAGTATAGATTGTGAAATTCATTTGTTAAGAAATACCTGGGACTACTGCACACGTTTTCAAGAGTTTCTTACTTTTCTGGATCAGTTGCAAAATAGTGGAGGACTGATTCTAAATCCGGTTGAGCTGTTGAGGTGGAATTTGAACAAACGTTATCTGGTGCATCTGTCAGCACGTGGTGTCCCTGTGGTAGAGACCCTGTTTTTTGAATCATCTCTTCCCGACAAGCTGCCATCTTTTCTGGATCGAACGGAGACTGTTGTGATAAAACCCAGTGTTTCTGCTAATTCTTTCCGAACGCAAAGAAGTTCATGGGATGAGTTGAAGCTCAAGTCTTCCGACTACTGGAAGCTTGATAATGGCGCGCACTGGATGTTGCAGCCTTATTGCGAGTCGGTTGAACAAGAAGGTGAGATGTCCCTGATTTACTTTGGGGGCAAGCCATCACATGCTGTTCGTAAGGTCCCTGTTGCCGGAGATTTTCGTGTCCAGGATACTTATGGTGGAAAAGCAGTTGAAGTTCCATTCAGTGAAAGCTTTCTGTCTATTGGAGCCAAGGTTCACGAAGCATTAGACTGGCAACCTGCTTACAGCAGGGTTGATCTTGTTCTTCGAAAAGGAAACTGGCTCTTGATGGAGCTCGAATTGGTAGAGCCCTCGTTGTTTTTTGAACTCGATGAAGAGTCTGCCAGACGCTTTGTCCGTGAAATTGCAGTGAGATACTCTGTAGTTTAGCTTGAAGATTTGATTGCGCGAAACGAATCATTGAAGCTTGGGAGAGCTTAACCTGAGTCAGTTTTGAATGAAAAAGATCTTCTTCGAAGGGCTTAGTCGTCATCTGCTGAAGAAAGAGGACTCATCTCCTGTCTGTTGATTCTGTAAAATTCGTCGACACTTCCACGAGCGCTCAGGCTCTCTTCAACAAATATTAACTGCAGTGTTTCTTTAAACTTGCGCTTGTTGAAACTCTCAAAAGTCAGACGATCCTGTTTCCTCAAATGAAGGACTTTAGCTTCTGAAGCAAGGAGGTCACTCCATAGCAATTCGCTATTCATTACTTTCATCGAGATGGCAGTACTGGTGTCTAACTGAGGATAGTATGAAAATTGAGCCATGAGGCTATTCTTGGTGAGTAAGCCTTGAAGCTGGACTCTGAGGTAGCCATTGAGAGTATAAATCGACTTGCTTTCAATCATGTCTCTCAGCTCTTGAATTCGATGAAGAGCCTGTTGCTGTGAACTCAATCTTGAATAGCTCAATGGAAAGTGGAGCATAGAACTGACTAGGAGAGCAGGGATTAGTGTCTTGTAGGGAATCTCCTTTGATGATATGTAGAGGAGTACTACAAGCAGGGCGGGAAAATAGCTGGCACAGAGATATTCATCAAGTGGTCTGATTTGAATGAGGTGGAGTGCGAGAGGACCGAAGAACAAAATGTCGCTGACAAACTTGGTGGAGCTGAATTTGCGCAGAATGATATAGGGCAGGCTGAGCAAGAGTACTCTGGTCAGAAAATGGATGTTTCTCTTGAAGGCGCTCAGGAAGTCAGGAAAGTGCTCTTGAAAGAACAACTCCTGAATAGCACTGTACTTGGCAAAGGGGAGTGCTATGGGACTAAAGAGTTGGGACAGCATAGCGTTCTCATAGCCGATGAAAACCAGAAGAGCTGCAAGAAAAACAGATTGGGCTGCAAAAACAATAGAAGATCGGATTGATTTTATGCAGATGAAGCTGAGAAAAAGGTAGCTTAGCAAGCTCATGCGAAGGTGAATCAGGCTTGCGAGAGTAAATGCTCCCATGCGCGACATTCCGTTCTTGAGAAGAAAAAGTACAATGATGGTGAGTAAGAACGCTATTGAATAGGGACGAACCTGGCTGAACTGAATCAAATAGTAGGGACTGAGCAAAATCAAACCAAGGGAGAGCCATGCTTTCTTTGGGCTGTCTTTGAAGATCGCACTCAGTACAATCACAAAGGCAATTAGAGCAATTAAGGACTGAACAAGACGATGGGTTACGACCCCATGACAGCCAACTCTTTCAAGAGTGGCAATCAGGTGCACGAAGGAGCCGGTGTGCGGGAAATAGAAATCAAGATAGGGTAGCCAGCCCCTGTTGATTCCATGTGCGGCATTGAGATACCAGCCACCGTCCTGAAGCCATAAATTTAGAGAACTAAAGGTTAATAAAAGTCCCAAGGACAGGACTGCAACGAGTAGGAAGAGGAAGTAGTTGCGCCACATCAAGGGCAGAACAGGCAGTTTCGAAATTTTCGGGAATAAATGGATTTACTTTGTTTCTTCGCAGGAATGGATAGTAGAGACTTTTTGCCACTGGATGAGGAAGGTCTGGTTGTTCTGGAATAAGGTAGACTTCTTTGCAAGGTCCTGATGGAAAACTGTTCCTTTGACTTTTTCTTCTTATCAGGAAGAGTTTGAGTGTGCGTTGGCTCACCCTCTCCTTTGATTCTGTAGATGCTGCCTTTGGGTACTTTTTTGGAAGGTACCACGCGAAATCGGTTACTGGTGCTGCTTTTTGAGTGACTGGCAGATCTGGACAAATACGGTGAAACCGAGTCAGATGTCAGAACATTTGTTTCTTTTGATGACTTTTTATCACGACGAAACCTTTCCAGAGAGAGTCTTTTCCTGGAGATTCTTTTGTTCAGAATCTTGTTCCAGGTAGTAGAGGAAGACTTTTTTTGAGTCTTGTCCCATTGAATAACCGAATGGCGGTAAGGGAAACGACTTAGCTGAAAGGCTTCCAAAAAAGGACATGCGAAATGAGAGAAAGCAAGAGCCCCAAGTGTCAAAAACCAATAGTACATATCTAAAAGCTAGCAGTTTCTGAGTTAAAGTCCACAAGCTGGAGAAAGAAAATGGAGGAATCAAGTGGAGTGTAAACACAAACTTCTCAGGCAGGAAAAATATGAAGGTGTTTGATTCTTGATTCGAAATCGGATTGGGATATACTACCTCCCCATACAAGCTTACTTTCTGGTACGCGGGTAATTGGACTACATCTAGCCGACAGCAGGGGATCTCATGGATAAAAAGCTAAAAGATTTATTTGAAGAGTACTGGGAATATCGCATGGAGGTTTCTCCCGGTTACGCTACCTTTACAGGTCGTGATGAATACAACGATCGTCTGGAAGATATGAGTAGGGAGGCTCACGAGAAAGAAGTGAAATGGACTCGTGAATTCCTTGAGAAGCTCGCCGATGTTTCGGTTTCCGAATTGAGTGAAGAGGATCTTCTCAGTCATGAAATTCTGGTGGATCAACTGGAGCATGGCCTTGAATTTGAAAGTCATCCCACCTATCTTCTTCCTCTGAATCAAATGATGGGGGTCCATCTGGGTTTTCTGCAGCTGGCCAGAGTTCATCCATTTCGAAATCTTAGGGATTTTCAGGACTTCGATTCCCGCTTGAGGGCTCATGGAAAACAGCTTGAGCACTGCCTGAACTACCTCCAAGAGGGCTTGGAAAGAAACTATACTCTACCTGAAATTACAGTCAAGCTGGTTTGTGGACAGCTGGAAAATATGGTGAAGCTGGATGTGCAGGATTGTCAGCATCTGCAAACGGCCTTGCAAAGTGCAAAAGACCTCGATTCGGACTGTCAGGACTATACAGTCAAGCTTGAAGACAGCTACACCCAGACAGTTCTTCCTCAACTGAAGCAAATTCACCAATTCTTAACTGGAGAATACAGGGAGGGTTGTCGTAAAGAAGTGGGATTGTGTCATCTTGAGAACGGATTGGATCTGTATCGACTTTATGTGAAAAATCACACCGGATTAAGTGAGGAACCAAAGGAGATTCATCAAAGAGGACTTGATGAAGTGGCACGAATTCACTCACAAATGAAAGATTTGCAATCCAGGCTGGATATCGAAGGCTCATTGCAGGATTTCTTTGAGTCAATGCGTTCCCGGTCAGATTTGCACTATAGCAATAGAGAAGAGATTGTGACTCATCATCAGGATTTGCTTAAGGAGATGGCCAAGAAGTTGCCTGAGTACTTTCATACGCTTCCCAAGAATCCTTATGAAGTTCACCCCTTGCCAGCTTATCAGGAGAAAGAGGCTCCAGATGCCTTTTACATGCCAGGTGAACCCTCCAGTAATCGTCCCGGGGTTTATTATGTGAATACCTATGAGCCACAGACCAGGGCCAGATTCAATGCTGAGGTACTTGCATATCATGAGGCCATTCCAGGTCATCACTTACAAATCAGTATCGCCCAGGAGCTTAAGGATATACCCGAATTTCGAAAACGCTCCAGCGAGACTGCCTACGTGGAAGGCTGGGCTCTCTACACGGAAAAATTGAGTCATGAGATGGGCTTCTACGAAGATCTGCACTCTCAGTTTGGGAAATTGAGTTTTGAGTTGTGGAGAGCAGCTAGATTGGTAGTTGATACCGGTCTTCATGCCCTTTCCTGGACAAGAGAAAAAGCCATTGATTATATGAATGAAAATACAGGTCTTTCTAAAGCCAATATTGAAGTGGAAGTGGATCGCTACATTGCTTATCCGGGACAAGCGCTATCTTATAAAATTGGGGAGATTTACCTTTTGAATCTTCGCCGTGAAGCGGAAGAGAAGCTTCAGGATGAATTCTCTATTCAAGATTTTCATGAGGAAGTTCTAAGACATGGTGCTCTACCTCTGCCGCGTTTGGGTGAGATTGTGAGAAAGCAGCTTTTATAAGTCTGAAGTATTTGTAGTTAGGTGTTGAGAAGTAAAGTCTTTTTCTATAGGTGTGCTTCAGCTTGACTTTGAGTCGACTTTCCCCGACTAGGTAAAATAATGCAGAGGCTTATTTGTTGATTCAATGAGTTTAGGTGAAGAAAAGTTCTCTACTGTTCTTCACTCTCTTCAATCTTGATCTTTTCGCTATTTTGCAATGCTGCGGATTCCTCGCTGGAAAGCACATGACCGTCTTCAACATCTCCTTCAAAGAAGTTGTCTCTGGCAATTTTTTCCTGGGCCGGGTGTCCTTCATACAGATCATAGTAGCCGAGGATAACCTCGTCATTATCGATGACACTGGACCTTTGCTGGATACCGTACATGGATTGGGCGGCTTTCGAGAAACTGATTTGGTCACTATTTCTGAAATAGATTAAATAGGAACCATAGGCTTCGCCAGTGTCTCGCTGATGACGGTAGCGTTTATTCGGATCGTAGTATCGAATGGCGTACGCTGGCTGAGCATTGCCTTCGGGATCCTTTACCTCGATCTCATCGATTGCGTAAATCAGACAGGCGTGTCCCCATTCTCTCTTATTCCACAAATACCATTCATCAAAGACTTTGTATTTTGTGAAGTAAAACAACATAGAACCATGGGCACTGATTCGCTCTTTAACTTTGGCAAGAAAAGATCTGTTTTTTGATGCAGACCGAGTATCAACTTCAACTTTCTCTACATCCAGCTGGTCTCTGTGATGAGCAATTGTCCCTTTTTTAATGTCTTCTTTGTACTCTCCATTGGACATGGAAAATAAACGATAGTCAGGGAGGTTGTCCCGCATTACCTGAGGATTGAAAAACTCAGTCTCCCTGGCATCCACTTTTTCCTGCAGAATTTTGCTGGTCACCATATTTACACCATCAAGTGCTGAAGTTGCGGTTTTGTTATTTACTCGCGTCAAAGCTTCCCAAAGGCTCACCTGGTTGTCATAAAATCTTACCCAGCGGGTTTCGCCACCTTCTTGCACAGGAAAGATCAGACGAGAGTGCCAGATGTGTGTGAAGTAAGAGATTCCAAAGCATGTGCCACCATTCACATCTCGTTTTCTAATCAGTCGACCATTTTCAACGGTAGCACTTGCAAAATTTATGAAATCTGCAGCGTCATGGAAGGGATCGAATCCAATCTGATCCGCATTTTCAGGCCATTGGCGGTTTGGGTTTCGGGTGTCGGTCGTGAATTGAATTACAGAACCATCACGGCGGTCTGGAATCTGAGCGTTACCAGGATTGCTTTCTTCCATTTCAGTACTGCCCAAAAGCGAGTCGAAAAAGGAGTCTGCACTCAAGCAAGGCTTCAATAGCATTGAAATCACGATCAGGAAAGCAATTCGCATACGGTATTCTACGGGAAAACAGTCAGTTTTGTTTCACGGATGTAGGCTTCCAGTGACGAAGTTTTTCGAGATTTTTTGGAATCTCTTCCTGAGTCCACTCTTGCCAGACCTTCTCAAGTAATCTCTGATGTTGTGCAAGGTGGGACTGAGAATTCATTCTGGATTGGATCAGGCACTGAAGAAGACACTCTCGAATCTCTTCCCGGTCCTGAAATTTTGCGAAAATTCGAATCAGGCTCTCAAAACGATTTCCGTAGCCTTCCAAAAGTGGTTTTCGAAACTTCAGCAAGGTTTTTTCGGGCAACTTTCTCAAGAGATGGCTGAGGTAGTCTACCGGGTAACTGTCCTGAATCGACTGAACCAAAACTGGCATTTCGTAAAAAGGTATGGAATCCAGAAAAGTATAGTTGAGATACAGAGCTCTGGCCTTTTGTGAAGGGTCTTTTGCGAGAGTCGGTAAGGTTTCAATCTGGGTTTTCAGTCTCCTGGGAATTTTGGGAGTTGGACGCTTGAAGTAGTTTTTCTCAAGAATCAGGTCTGTGATCAGCTGTATATTGGTGAAATTTTCTTCTCGAATCAAGCTTCGAAGCAGTTCTTTGAGACTGTAGTTATGGGAAGTTCTGTCATTATTGGCAGAGCGTAAGAGATAGTATCTCTCCAGGACTTGATTACTGGTTGGGAGGTTCCCGGGTTCAGGGCTCCACTCCGCTGACACGGTTTCAGCCGGAAGAAACCATGAACTTTTAGAATCAAAATCAGGAAGATGTTCAGGTGCAAGCAGGAAATAGGTATCGAGATAACCTTTCTCCTGGAGCTGGCTGGCCAATTGAGACGCTGTGGCATCTTCACTCAACTCCCAGTGGGGAAAATGGAGTTCGACAGCGGCAAGAGCACGATTTAATTCCTTTGCAGCATGGGTCTGATACCAGTGGAGTAGCTGTAAGTCATCGGTCGGGTCTTTTGGGATTGCAAAAATGGATAGGGCAAAGACCTGGGTGATAATGATTGCAATGATTCCCTGATTCATTTCCTCAATGTTATCAGTATCCGGGGTGCTATAGTATTTTCAAATCAGCGGAACCACAAAAAAGGAGAGATTAATGAAGATCCACCTGCAAGTACCCACGCCTGAATTGGCGAAGAGCAATGAGTATTATAAGACCCTTGGATTCGAAACATTGAGTGAAGACTCAGGGCTTTGGGCAAGCGATGGTTCCTTGATGCTACATGTGAACCCGGATCGCTTTGCCAGGGCAGGGGTTTGAATATTTAAGCCCAATGGATATGAAGTCGAACTGAAACGATTGAGATCCCTTACTTTCGTGGAAGAATGCGAAGACTACTTTCTTGTGAGTGAGCCCTCCAATACCTGGATCTACCTATTGAAGCAGGCAAGGAATCTGCCAGACATTTTTGCTGAGGTGGACTCTTCTCATCTGGGACACTTTGCCGGCTTGAGTTTGGAGACTACCAATATTGCATTAAGCCTGAAGATCTACCAGGCTCTGGGTTATGTTGTGATGATGGGAGATGAAAAGAGTGGATTCGTTCAGTTGAGTGTACCCGATGAGAATGCTCCGGGTATTGCCTTGATGAAGGCGAACAGTTGCCCTCATCTCTTCTTTAATCCTTCTTTGACTTACTTTAATGGAAAGAAGAGGAACCCGAAAATCATTCAGCATTTGGGAGAGTTAAAAGTACCCCTTGTGGAAGAGATTACACACTTCAATCAAGAAGGTCTTGTGGACAATGTTCTCATCAGAGATCCCGGCGGTTTGGGTATTTTTGTTTTTAATGACGGGAAGGACTAGTTGCTGTTGTCAGTTGTTTTTGATTGTCGATGATTACTGATCAGTTTTAGGGGGTCAGGTATTCTTTTCGCAGAAAGGTAATTATTCTTGGTCTGAACATACTTTGCATTTTTCGTTAGCTTCTTTTCCATGAAAGGAGCAATTATGAAATTTGAAGTGTTTGTTGTAGGTGCAAGAGTCATTGAATCGAATCAGAGTGAATGGCTTGATTTGACCGGTTTGGATGTTCAAGAGATTGAGTTCTTGTGGGAGAGCAAGAAGAGGGAGTGGGGAGTCGAACAACTACAAGTTTGGGACACTCGAAACATCCCTTTGGATCTGTGCATTTGTGAGGACTTTTCTTCCCTGGTCAAGTTTATCAATCTATGTGTGCAATATGGCTGGGAAGCTGTAGATTTTGTTTACGCCTGCCTTGGAGATATGGGCCTGAATGAGTTTGAGCGAATCTATCTTGGGAGTTATGAAAGTCACTCTGATTTTGCCCAGGACTGGTTCCATGAAGAATACGAGGTGCTTTCCTCACAAAAGATTGGTCAGTATGTGGACTTTGAAGCCCTCGCCAGGGACCTTGAAGAAGAAGGTCAGATTTTGACCTGTTCCCATAAAAGTGTTGAGGTTTTCGGCTTGCCGGGGACTTTTCGCTCCAGCTCACAGTTTAGTGATCCTCAGGTTTAGGAAGTGTAAAGCGGTTTAAAAAGGGTGAGTTGGAGATGCGTAGAGTTTTAAAAGGGGTGAATCGAAATTTAGGAGCGATTTTGACAGCTTGTACAGGAAGTGCTGTTCAGAAAAGGTGAGTCACGCTGGAGTGAAATCCAGAGCTCAATAGACTGGGAAATCAGACTTTGGCTCAGGTGGGAACACTGTCTCAAAAGCTAGTTTGAAGTCTGCGATCAGGATCTGTGATTGAAACTCCTGGTTGCGGTCCAGAAATATTCTGAGCAAATTGAAGTAGTACCAGCGTTGCTGCTGATAGTCTGCATTCATTCCCTGAAACAGTGCTTCGTGACCAAACAGTCTCACTTGCCTCGCCGAGCTCTCCAGATTGTCGAGCTTGTCTGCACACAAAATGGCGAGGCAGTCCGGGTTTAGGTTGAGGGCCTTGTTCAGAGTGGCTTGTTTTCTAATCTTCCAGGATGCTTTTCGCGGAAGAGGGTGCTCCTCTTCACTAAGTTGCACAACCATATCTTTCACTTCTGCCGTGAACAATTCCTCGATTTCCTCAGTTGTAGTTTGAGTATCTTCCAGGGTGTCATGAAGAATTGCGGCAATGGCAACCTTGAATGAGTATCCAAGTTCCAGCAGGCGACAAGCGACTCTGAGTGGATGAACCAAATAGGGGATATTGGATTGTTTGCGTGTCTGATCCAGATGCTTTTCATGGGCAAAACGTACTGCTTCCTGAAAGAGTTGAAAGTTGTAGGTTTTCATTTGCGAAAAGCTGCTGATAAAGAGTACAGCGGAGGAAGTAGGATTCGAACCCACGGAAGTTTCCCTCAACGGTTTTCAAGACCGCCGCCTTAAACCACTCGGCCATTCCTCCGATGCGCTATCAATATAACTCTTTTTTTTCTTTTTAAAAAGCCTGAGTAGAAAAAATTGATGAAAAATTTAGTACTGGAACCACGGAGCCTTTTGTTACCGCGATTATAGTTTGAGGTCAATTTTACGACCGCGACTGGCCGGGTCCAGGTTGGACTGTAAAGTTCTTGTTAACTTCGCGTTGCCATTTTCCCGGATATGTTTCTGGATGCTTTGGTCTGTGCTCGCGACTGCTTTGCGCGCTGTGGTCTGAGTAGCAACTCTTCCCTTTTGGACTTCTGCCGAGGTACTTTGTTGCACCCTTGTGCGGGCCTGATAAGAAAGGTTTTTAAACTCGGACAGTTGGCGATTCGTACTCTGACGAATGCTGTTACTTCTTATAAGGTCTGAATTGCTCATTTTATGCGCAAAATTGTTTTAGTTTGTACAAATCCACTGGTAGATCCCATGTTTATGTAATTATAGGGCACTGAGTTTGAGAGTGAACAAATTTTTTTGAATTTGAACAGAAAATGAAGTTTGTTACACTACCGACTCTTCGAAAATTCGGGCAAAAGGTAGGGGTTAGAATGGCTTTTGAATTCAAAGATGTAGAAAAGAAGTGGCAGGACAACTGGAAACAGTCCGGCATGTTCGATGTTAATCCAGAAGAGATGGAAGACAAATACTACATTCTTGTGATGTTTCCCTATCCTTCCGGAGATAGACTTCACATGGGCCACTGGTATCAGTACGGACTCATGGATTCGTGGGCGAGATACCAAAGATTGCAGGGAAAACAGGTGTATTTTCCTATGGGATTTGATGCCTTTGGCCTTCCTGCGGAAAACTATGCGATCAAGCATGGTGTGCACCCTGACATCTCGACCACAAAAAATGTGAACTACATGAAAGAACAATTCCAGAAAATGGGTGTAAGCTACCACTTTGACGGAAATGTGGATACGAGTAAGCCTTCCTACTACAAATGGACCCAATGGGTATTTTCAACTCTCTACAAAAATGGTTTGGCTCAGAAAAAAGAAGCCCCGGTGAACTGGTGTTTGAGTTGTCAGACCGTTTTGGCTAATGAGCAGGTTCAAGAGGGAGAATGTGAGCGTTGCGGGAGTGAAGTCGAGCAAAGAAATCTTTCCCAGTGGTTCTTTCAGATCACAAAATATGCTGACCGACTTTTAAATAACCTTGAATCACTGGATTGGCCCTCCAAGACCGTGGCTATGCAAAATAACTGGATTGGTAAAAGTACCGGAGCCCAGATTCAGTTTGCAATCAAGGGACATGAGAAGAGTTTTGAAGTCTTTACAACCAGACCAGATACATTGTTTGGAGTGACCTACGTTACTTTTGCACCGGAGCACCCCATGGTGCTTGAATTTACCACTGATGAGCAAAGGGCTGCGGTTGAAGAATACATCGAAAAAACCAAAAAGATGAAAGAGGTGGACCGCCTTTCGACTGCCAAGGAAAAAACCGGAGTTTTCACAGGTGCTTATGCCATCAATCCAGTCAATGGAGAAGAGGTACCAGTCTGGATAGGTGACTATGTTTTGTATTCGTACGGTACCGGGGCTGTTATGGCGGTGCCTGGTCATGACGAGCGAGACTTTGCCTTTGCCAAAGAATTTGGTCTCGAGATTCGAAAGGTGATCCTTCAGGAAGGGGAGGCCCAGGAAGCTGTATTGGAAGAAGCGTGGACGAGTTCTGGTTCCATGGTGAACTCAGGCTCCTACGATGGAATCAGCTCTGATGTAATGAAGGAGAAGATCGTAGAAGACTTGAGTCAGTCAGGCAAGGCTGAGAAGAAAGTCAATTTTCGACTGCGTGACTGGCTTGTTTCCAGGCAAAGATACTGGGGAGCACCTATTCCGATTATCAATTGTGAAGACTGTGGAGAGGTTTTGGTTCCTGAGAAAGACTTGCCTGTTGTGTTGCCAGATGACGTTGAGTTCAAGCCCACTGGTGAGTCACCTCTTAAATCGTGCCCGGACTTTTACAAAGCTCCCTGTCCGAAGTGTGGGAAAGAAGGAACCCGGGAAGTAGACACTCTCGATACTTTTGTTTGTTCTTCCTGGTACTACCTGCGCTATCCCGATGCAGACAATGATAAAGAGCCTTTTGGAAAAGACATTACTTTCAAAATGCTTCCCGTGGATAAATATGTGGGGGGACCTGAACATGCTTGTATGCATCTTCTGTATGCCCGCTTTATCAATATGGCTCTGTATGACCTTGGCTATGTTCCCAGTGAAGAGCCGTTCACCAGCCTGACTCATCAGGGAATGATTCTCGGTCCGGACGGAGCGAAAATGTCCAAGTCAAAGGGGAATACTGTTTCTCCTGATGAATATGTTGAGCAGTATGGCAGCGATATCTTAAGACTGTATCTCGCCTTTGGTTTCAATTATATAGAGGGTGGCCCCTGGAGCGATGAGGGCTTTAAATCTGCTTCGCGCTTTGGAGACAGAGTCGCAAGGCTGCTCGAGGAACGAAGCGAGTTTCTCGCTGGTAGTTTCGAGAAGCCTGAAAGCTTCAGTAGTGAAGAGAAGAAGTTGCTCTTTGTCCTTCACAACAGCATCAAGGGAGTTACCCAGGATACTGAGCGCTTCATGTTCAATACTTCGATTGCTCGAATTATGGAACTCTATAATGCGACCAGCGAATACCTCAGGTCTTGTGAAGACTCGATAAATAGCTATGTTGTGCAACAGGTGCTGGAAAATATTTTGCGACTGCTATCTCCTTTTATGCCTCATTTCTGTGAAGAATTCTGGAGTAAAAATCATGAGTCCTCAATCTTTGAGGAGACCTGGCCAGAGTATGAGGAGAGTTTCCTTGTGCTTGATGAAGTATCAATGGCCGTGATGATTAACGGGAAGAAACGAGATGAGATCTCAGTTTCGAACAGCGCAGGTGAAGAGGAAGTCTTTGCAATTGCCTGTGAAAGCTCTCGAGTGAGCAAATACCTGGAAGGAATGCAGGTTGTAAAGAAAATATTTGTGAAGGGAAAATTGATCAATCTGATCCTGAAGCCAGCTTGATCAAGCACTTGGCAGCGACTTTACTAGATAGCTTCTCTCAGATCATCCTCGTCGGCATTTAATTCAAAGAACTTGTCGATCTGGTCTCGAAGATTCTGGACGCGAAACTTGTAATGAGTTTCCTCGGTGACCTGGTCCATGACCACATCACCGTTGAAGACCAGAATGCGTTCTTCATCAATCAGAAAGGAAAGCTCGATCAGCGGATGAGTCACACGACTGAGTAACTCTCGCATCAACGAGATCGTTTTTCGAAGTTTTTGGATAGAGTAGCCATCTTTTCTCAGTTTTACAGCGATGTCGATGAGAAATAAATCTGCGAAAGTATAGAGTCGATAGCGATCCCTGCTTTTGTAGGATGGCTTGATAAAGTCTGTTTCGTCCCAATACTGAAGCTGTCGGTAGGAAACATCTAATATTTTTTCACAGTCACGGGGTGTGAAGAACGATTTCATACCCCACCTCCTTATTACGCTATATTAAATGTAGCAAAACTTGAGCCAAAACGAAATTTTTCGTCTATTTTCCCGCACAAATCTGTCCTTTTTTGAACATAATGCTTGATTTTCGTTCAAAAAATTGAGAATGAGCGAAGTTTTGTTCGAGAGCGCAATTCAAAGAATCTGTTTCAAAACGTACCATTTGGTTCAAAGTTGAAAATTTAGAACAAGAAATCTCGTTCAAGGACTAGTCGAAATTGAATGAATAATATAAAATAGAGTTATAAAAATAATTAAATTAAAAAATTAAATAAATAGAAAAAGAATTATGAATAGAATGGAAGAAAGAAAATACAGAAGCTCTCATTGAGCCAGCAATCGACCCTTTAAAAGGACTGAAGTTCCCCTTGCCCATGTTGCTGGAGACTGAACCGCAGGATTTCCACCTTTTCGTCAAAGAGCGCGAAGATTTGAATGCGAAGCAGAAGTTGGATCTTTACGAAGCCTTTGTGAAGAATCGCAACTTCGTTCTAAGTCAAACGAATCAGATAATCCAGGAGCACTTGCGATCTGCTTTCCTGCCTTTGGCCAAGCAGCAAGAGTTAATCGAGCTGTTTCAGGATCTTACATCAGAGAGCGGTTCGGATCGTGAATTCAAAGCCCAGATGGAGAAGATTCCACCCCAGGGCGCTGACCTTCTGGACAATGACGATGTGATTGAAGCTCAGAAGGCTTTACTTAAAAAAGAAGTTCGCAAGTTTCGCTTGAAGCAGGCCCAACTCAAGGACAAGCAGCGTGAGACCCAACTGCAGCTTAAAAATGAAGTGAGCAAGTTTACCGAGCTTGCAACAGAAATGGATGTGAAACTGATTAAGGCCGTTCGAGATCACTCCCTGGACTCGGACAAGAAAGTTTTGATTCTCGATTATCGGCACGCGGAGGAGCGGGATGCGAGAGCCGGAGTAATGCCTGTTCATCGCCAGGAATTCTATCGATCTGTTCGCAGAGTTTTGCGCTACTTTGATGAACTCGCAGAGTGTGATCTCCTACTTGAGCAAGTAGAAGAAGATATGCGTAACTGCAGCGCACAAAATGAATTCTATTTTAATACGACAGATGTCTTCAATCCCTATGCAGTCCTGAGGGTCTTTCTGGAGGAAGATGCTCAAATAGAGCTGAAATGCTTCGACTCATCCAAACTGCTGGACTCTGAAGAGTTTCAATTGATCCAGGAGTTTCAGACTCCTCTGGGAAGAATCAACCTCTACGAAGTTCAAATCTGCTACAACAGGCAGGCAGGCAACTTCGAGTTTCAAAAGCTGCTGCAATATCCCTGATTTTTCAATCATCTCCAATGCCTGGGGATTCAACCAATCCAGCCAATATGAAGCTGCTTTGAAAGATAGCGGGTGCGGTACCTCGTCGTAGTGTCAGAGCTGAACCCCTTTGACAACTTGTATCAATGCCAATCTCCCTGAAAACTATTTAGCCCAAAAAGGATAAAGGGTAGTAGTTCCTAATCTGATGTTCTTGCTCGAGAGTGTTGAGCGACCTTAGCTCGGCACAGGTTTCACTTGTCGGAGGTCACTGACAGCTTGAATTACTGTTTGTTCACTCAGTAGGAGCGTTCTCGCGATTACTTTTGGATTGGTGTCCAGGCTAGTTTGTTTTTGTAGTCTTCTCGTTGCAACCAGGTCTGATAGCAGATTGCACCCAGGTTTTCATGGGGGAGAATATAGAACTGCTCAAAAATATTCTTGGTCTTATATCGGTCCAAAAAGCGCTCGGAAATCAGTGCGTCCAGCTTTTCCCAACTTTCCTCGCGGATCGTTGACCAGTCAATCTGGCCATGAGTTGCCAGTTGGTTGTGAATGGCATAAAGCATGGATTCGTTAATCCACACGGTTCCCTTGCCCTTGGAGTAAAGAATCTTGGCTTCCGGAGAGCGCTTGAGAATCTTGAACATGCTGTCAAAGCCGCCACAGGAGCCCAGAAAAGCTAGTTTGGTATTTTCTGTAAGAGTGTCATAACCTCGATGGAGATGATAGGAATGACCACGATGAACAAAAGCATAGGGATTCATCTGCTGATTTTTGAGGACTTTTGACCAGCGTGAAGGTTTGTTCAGAACAAGTTTCAGCCTCATTCCATTTTCGCCTTCCCGCGAAAAAATCATGAGATCTCCCTGATCTTGCGAAGTCCAGTCGGGGTCTCTTTGATAGAGCCTCACAAAATTCAGGTAGGTAGCCCAGCCATCTGAGTCTCCGTAATAAAGATGTCTTAGAAGCAGGGGTTCGCTTCCTTCTCGATCCATGAAGCTCTGGGTGAGCATGGCACGGTGAGAGAATGCCTCCAGGTTTTCGAAGCTTGGAAGCACGTGGGAGTAAGCATTCAGAAATTTGTGAAGAGGGGTGTCTTGAAGGGCAAGATGTTCGCTGTTTAATTTCTCAAATCGAGTCAGGATTTGAACCAGTACTCCAAACAACTCTTTTTCCTCCAGTTGAACCGTCGCACTCAAAGTCCAGGAAGGTGGGATTTCATATTGAAAATTGCCTCTGTTCTCTGGGGCTTGCCAGTCGAGCATATCCCGAACAAGGATCCTGAGGTAAGGTTTCTGATGAGGAATCTCATGTTTTAGCAAAAGCCATTCACCAAGAGTGATGAGATAATCCATACGCCCGGAGAGCATCAAATTTTGTACCAGGACATCGAAAAATTGCTGTTTGTCTTTCAGTTCAAACACGGAAAGGAAGTCTTCGAGTCGATTGAAACTGCTGGCTGTTTGGACCAGGGATATGAAGCCCTGGTAAGAATCGCCTTTCAAGTGATTTACAAAATCCCGGGGACTCTTTAAAACTCTGATAATCAAGCGATCCAGAGCACCATTGAAGCTTGAAGTATACAAGGCTGATTGCCAGATCCAGATTAAGTCATAGAGATGTTCAGCTCTCAGTTTCTCAAGAATGGCAAATCGAAGCTCATGTTCCTCATCATGAAAAGAATTCACAACTCTCATGGTGTTTAACAGGAGTTTAGATCGATTGTCTGGTGTTAGAGACTTGTCGAGTTCTTCGGAGAGTTTGTGGAAGTGGTGGATAAAGACATCTTTTTGGCCAAGCTCTTCATACCTGGGGAACATGCCTTTGGCTTGATTCTCGTAAAAAACAGATTTGAAGTCTTCAAAAGACATGGCCCGGGCATCTCCGGGGAGTGGAGCAAAGGGATTTGCATTTGCGGGGATCAGAATCATGAGCGCCAGTAACGTGATTAAATAGAATCTCAATTGAATTCTCCTTCACCCGGGCTCACATCCGATTGATGCAAGCACTCTACAAATATAACGAATAAATAAGAGGATATAAAGGTTAGAATGAAATAAAAATTTTCTTTGAAACGGAGAATTTGTAGAAATGGCCTTGGAATTCTGGAGAAACAGGTCCCAAAAGTCGAGAACTTGAGAAGAGGAGTATATTCTACTATATGGTTCAAAGATTTGTGCATTCCATTGCGGCTTTGTTTTTATTTTTCGGATGCTGCATCCTTTCAGTATCACCTTCTATCCTAGAAGAAATTTCCCAGAATTCCCAGCCCGGTTCAATTCTGAGTTTACAAGAATCCAGAGGATATGGGAACTTTGTCCACATTCTAAAAAATGGTGGACACAAGGGTACTTTGAAGCTCTACAAGAAGTCCAAAGACAAGAAGGTCTTTCTTTCCTGGTTGGAGCAGTTCTCTATCGATACCCGAGATGCTTTGATGGAGGGAAAGGAACGGGAGAGCCATCTCCTGCTGTTCGTACTTCGAGTGATCAACTCTTTCCATGAAGTCAATCGAGAATTGCGCTTCAAAGTTCTTACTCATCTTCGATCTCGTGATTTGTACACTCTGATTCATATCTTCCGGGATGCGATCTATACTTCCAGTTACAATGCCGTGATTGATGATCTTCTTTCAAAACTCGATTCTGAAAAGACAGGCTTCTATGAAATGTTGATGGACACTCGTTTTACCGGTTGGAATCGATTCCTGGAGGCTGCCAATGCTTACAACCGGGCTCACGAGATACTGGCAAGGTTTAAGCCATTGAGAAAGATTCAGATGATGCAGAGTTTTCTTGCGAAGGCTTTGCAAAAGGATCGAAAGCATGACTTCATAGCTTTTGTTGAGATCCTGCATAGTTCGAAGGATCAGGCCCTGAGAATGAGCATGCTTTCTCACCTGGAAAATGAGAGTCGTCTTTATTGTCACCAACGTGACTTTCTGGATGTAAGAAAATCAGGTTCTTATTGTCAGCGACTTCGAGTAATGGTTCATTCCTACCAACAGTTTCTGGATCAAGATCTGGAGTTGAAGATTTTGAAAGAGAAGCGTCGTAGAATTGAGGATCACGAAATTGATCTTGATGAAACTATGCCGGCTTATCTGGCATCAAAAGACTCCAACTTTCAAGTAGAGGAGGCACCCAAACTTGAAGGGCTTGAAGAGGAAGTCCGACTGGAGGGAGATTTGGCAGCGATCAAAATGGACCTCGACTGGTGGGCACGGTTCATTCGCTCGCAAGAAGAGGGAATTGAATTGAAATCATTTCTAAAACTCTCATCAAGAAAGTTTGTACGAAAAGACAGTGTTCATTACCAGCGACATTACTTTTTTAACGATCAGGATGGTCGGACCACTTTCTACTTTTTCAAGAAACTCTATGACAATGACCCCCTTTGGAAATTCGAAGAGACAGAGAATTATATTAAAATTCACTCAACGAATACTCTGGTTGGAAATAGTCTGGTCCTTTTCGCCAACAAGCCCGAGAGAGTGGAAGAAGCGGATATAGAGATCAAGGAAATCCTCAAAAACGCGAATGCCAGTATTGAGACTTTTGTCTATCGGGGGCACAGCTACAAACTCAAGCACTGTATCGAGGACATTGATAAAAATGTCGATTTGGCAGTCATTGGTTCATGCGGTGGATTTGAGGATATGGAGAAGGTAATTAAGCTCTCCAAGGGTGCTCATATTATCCTGTCCAAAGGCACTGGAACGATCTGGGTAAACAATATACTGCTCAAGGAACTCAATGAATTGCTGGTGAATGGAGAGGTTATCTATTGGCCCGAGTTTCGCGAGAGGTTAAGAAAGAAGATTATAAAATTCATTGGGCATCGGGATATTCTTCCCAAAGTGCTGGAAACTTTTGATCGATTTTATGTTCTTCCCCATGAAAACATCGGGTTGGCCATGATTCAGAAGTTTCATGAGCTCGAGCAGGATGCGCAACGGATTCGCGAAAATCCTCGCCGTTTTTAGCCGTCCTCTTGCACCTGAGGTCTTCCTCCTCTATCTTCTTGCACGGTCCCAATCGAAGTTCAACTGTGAATTGTTGAGGAGTTTCTTTGCTGTTTCAAAGCTTTCAAATAGTTTTAGGATTTGGTTTGCTTGTTTTGACCTGCCTGACTGCCTGGGCAGATGCCTCTTTGGAAAAAGATTTTCGTCGTATTTTTCGACAGGTTGCCAAAGAAGCTACCGGAAAATCGGGAAGTTACCCTTTGTATCAAAGCTCATTGCTTCAGATGCAAAGAGGTGGAGTCCTTAGAGAGGTACTTTACCGGCTGGGCAAAGAAAAGGAGCTGGAAGTCAAACGAGAGAGTATCGAGCTTCCTGAGTCAGGAACCTTTGTTCTGGAAAGTTTGCTTTCTAGCTTTCCATCGGCAGAGTTTGAGTTTCAGGCACTTGGTCCCGTTCCAAAGTCGACAGGTCCTATTCCATTTCTCACTGGCGAGATAGATCATCTGAGTTTGTTCGCTACTGTCAGTGAGAGTAGTGTTTTAAACAGTACTTCAGTTTCCCGTGAGTTTGGGGTTTCAATGAGTACTGACTTTTCCGTTGGTTCCGGGCTTGCGATGGACCCTGAAATTTCCAGCGAGTCCGGGCTTTTTAAGAGCACTTCAGTTTCAACAAAGGTTTTCAGTCCCGAAAGTGCAGTGTTGGATTTGAGTGGCAGTACCCATGTGGCCGGGCAAGCTGTGACTCAGAGTCTGGTATCATCCTCCAATGAGCTATTAAGCGAGATTTCTTCTAGTGTTACAAATGCATTTCCAGTCCAAAATAGAAAATCTGTGATTAGAATTGAAGATCATTCACACAGCCTGTTTTTACCCGAAGATTATGTAGGTGAAATTCGCTCGGACTCGGAATCTCTAAGTCGATTCAAGTATGCAGTTTTTCACAGAAGAGGACTTGAGTTGTGGCTGAGCTTTACTGACAAACTACCCTTGAGACGCTGGAGCAAGAACAAGCTCTCGTTAAAGGTATTGGAAGGTTCTGATAAACGTACTTACTATCTGGCATCTCCCAGGGGCTTTCAATTTGTGGGTTTCTTGAGACCAAAGGGCGTAGAAAGAAGGGAAGCTCCCCAGATTTATCTCCATGCGGTTGAGAGTTTCATCAGGCTTATTGAACAGGAAGAGTTTGATGAAGCTTACAAGATCCATGATGGTTGGCCATATCAATATCTTCCGGATATTCGTAAGAGGATTGTCGAGAGTGGTGAGAGAGATTACCGTATGTTGCGCTACGACCTGCAAGATCATGGATTTTGTACCCTGCGACTTCTCCTGGATGGGAGGAAGTTTGCAGAATTCAATCTTTGGGAAGATGATTTTGGCCGCGTTAGAATTGGGGATATTGAATAGTATGAAAAAAGTGTTTCAGTCACTGGCTCTGGGTTTTGGTGGATTGTTTGCGCTGATAGTGCTGGCAGGATTAATTTTACCGAAAGAATTCAAGGTGGTTAGTTCTGTGGATGTACAGGCGACACCTCAGGAAGTCCATGCATTGGTAGGGGATTTGAAGGAGTGGCCCAAGTGGGCTCCCTGGAATCAGGAAGGTTCTGAAATCAAGATTCAACTCTCCGAGCAAACCAGTGGCGTGGGTGCAACGCAAACCTGGCAAGATCCGGCCGGAAAAGGGAAGCTGGTTTTCACCTATTCCAATCCAAAAGAAGGAATTCAGTACGACGTATTCTTCGATGAGTCTCCCCAAGCTCAAATTGGACAAATAGCTTACGTCAGTTTGTCTGAAGGAAAGACACAGGTCAGCTGGGTGATGAAGGGGAAAGTCGATGCTCTTTTGGGTGGAATTTTAGCTACAATCTTCCCGTCCATGATTCGGCCAATGTTTGATCAGGGTTTAAGTAGATTGTCCAATATTCTTGCGGAGCAAAAAGAGGGAATTAAGTCTTGAACTTCACACCTTATGGGCATACAGTGCGCGGGTATGAAATGCTGTCCCGAAATAGGCTGTGGGACATCAAATCCAAACAGCGCTAAATTCTGCCTGAATTGTGGCAGCGCTTTCCTGTCCAGTCAAAGTATTGGTTCAGCTGACTCCCTTCAGTTCCTCAGTGTTCTTGTTCTTGATCTAGCTGGTTTTACAGCATTTTCGGCTAAGCACCCACCGGACAGAGTTCACTCTTTGCTGAGCTCTTTCTTTGACGATTGTCGTGACGTTATTGAATTGGAAAAAGGCCGGATTATTGCTTTTGAAGGGGATAGTTTCATTGCTGCATTCGGGCTTGACTCAGATTCGACAGGTTCACCTGCGCAGGCTTGTTATGCAGGCCTCAGATTGCATAAAGCATTTTTAAAGTTTCAAGAGCAAAATCCTGATTTCCTCCAATTGAAGTACCGTGTTGGAATTGATTGTGGGCGCTTGCTGGTTCAGAAGAGTAATGAAAAGACAGTATTGTTCGGTGAAGCTCTGGATAATGCCCGCAGACTTGAGAAAGCAAGCGATTTGAACGGGATCACGATCTCGTTGGTCATTCGAAAGGCGGTTCAAGAACGCTTCCGAATTGTCCATCAAGGTATAAAAGTTGATGGAATGAGAGTGTTTCGCTTGTTGGGAAAATCAGCGATGCGTTGCAGAAAGATCCTGGGGAAAGAAAGCCAAATGGCTGGCAGGAAGAAAGAGCTGAGCTTGGTGATAGATTCTTTCCTTAAGGCCCGTTCTGAGGAGAGACCTTTCTTCTTCGAGATCAAGGGTCAAGTTGGTATGGGGAAGACGCGCCTCATGCAGGAGATTAAAGATAAATTGCGATTCAGCTATGGCCCCCTGGTTTTTTTTCCCTGCTATTTTGGAAATCCTGAGGGGTCGGACTACAGGATGATCCGTTCTTTTCTAGCGCAGTGGAACCTCCAAACTCCGCAGCAGATTTATCAGCAAATGCAGATTGACTGCTTTGAAAGCTCTCAACAATTCACTCGGGAGGGAGCCGAAGCAATTTATCGATTAGTTGTGGAAGTACAGCCTTCAGAGCATCTCTTTCAGTTAGCCGTCAAGTCAATGAAGACCTGGTTTCAAGCTGTGTCGAGGAAGTTGCCAATAGTGTTTCTACTGGATGATTTTCACAAAGTAGACCAGGGTTCCTGGAGAGTCATCCAGCATCTCTTACAGAATCTGGGAAAATCTGTGTATTTTCTAGCAGCTTCCAGGATAGTTGTTGCAGAAGATGATTGTATTGATTATTGGAACAGGAGCTTTTCACATATTGCGACCAGTTACCAGGAGTGCAATCTGAAAAATCTATCTCACAGGGAAATGACTGAGCTTTTTGAGAACTATCTAGGTAAGCTCGGTGCAAAATCCAGTGGAGTTCTGCTTCAGGAGTTACTTGACTTTAGTCAGGGAAATCCACTTTACGGAGAGGAGTACCTCCTTCACTGCCATGAGACGGGAGCACTGGTTGAAAAGGAAGGCGGGACTTTTCTTCTAAATAAGGAATTGTGGGAGCCCTTAAAGACCCCGCAAGCTGTAGATTTGGTCTTGCAGGGGAGGTTGGCCAGACTGAATGAGTCAGGGAGGGAGTTTCTGGAGTTGGCAAGTTGCTTTGGAAAAGTCTTTCCCAAGGAAGGAACCCTGCAAGTTTCTGGAAGTTCGAAAATCCTGTTGAAGGAGCTAAGAGAGCATGGCTTTATTCTCAAAGAGAGAAATCAGCAATTTTTGTCTCTCGGGAGCTGGCGCTTTTCTCACGAGTTGATTCGGGATCATATTTATAAGGCGATGACCGCGAAACGACGTCGGGATTTGCACGGCCAGATAGCTCAGTGGATTTTAGGTAGTCTGGCTCAGAATGAGCAAACATTTCAGACTTTAAAATATCATCTTGAGAAGAGCAGGCGAGAATCAGGTTAGTAAGAGTGATTTTATTAAACATAGACTTTTCCAGAACTTTTTTGATTGTGGGTAATAGTACACGTGAATACAGTGCAATTGTTGCTAGTTTTGTTCTTTCCCTTGAGCGTAGAAGCTCTCCAGGCGTGCTTGTATGGTATTGCTTTTTGAGCTGGTTTGAATGTGCCAGTGATCGGGAAAGAGCTCGCGATATCGACGCTGAGCAAATCTCTTGTCCAATAGCAGGACACAGCCCCTGTCCTCTTCAGTTCGTATCAATCGACCAGCAGCCTGCAGGATGCGATGAAAGCCCGGAAGCATTTGGGAGAACTCAAAGCCACGATCCATCGTTCGATCATAATAGTGTTTGAGCTCTTCAATATAGAGACCAGGGGATGGAAGACCAACGCCAACCACAGCAACTCCACAGAGTTTGTCTCCCACAAGATCAATCCCCTCGGAGAAAATTCCCCCCAGAACAGCAAATGCCAGATGGTTGTTTTTCTTCTCAAATTTTTCCAGAAACTCTTCCCTTTCCCACTCTTCCATGTTTCGCTCCTGAACCAGCAGTTCAGTTTCAGGGCTCTGATTCTCAATGACTCTTCTGGCTGAGTTTAGATACTCAAAACTTGGAAAGAAACAAAGGATATTTCCACCGGCGGCTTTGTAAAAGGAGAGAATATTCTCAACCAGTTCCTCAAGACTGGAGTTTCTATCCTGGTAATAAGTGGAGATTCCTGAGTGAATCAAGGGAAGAAAGTTCTGTGGCGGGAAGGGGCTGTTGAGCAGAAGGTGCTGGGTTTTATCCGGACAACCCAGCGTTTCACGAAAATAGTGAACCGGGTTCAATGTTGCGGAAAACATAATGGTCGCTTTGGCCCTTTGATAGCTAAGCTCCAGTCTCCTTGAAGGGTCAAGGCAGACCAGCTCTACACTCAGTTCACCATCTTCTCTGCGAACAAGACAGGCTGAATCTTCTTCAAACTCACTACATAATCTGGCAAAGAATGATCCTTCCAGTGCAAGTTGGATTAGTTCATTCCGATGAGAATTGTTGGGGTACTCTCTAAGATACTCCAGAGCAATTTCATAAAAATCTTCAAGGCATTCCTGAAACTCGTCAGGTGAACTTAACAACGAACCCTCTGTTTGTCCTGTGGGGAGAGCTTTCCAGGCATTTGCAAAACAATCCATGATGCGAACAAGAACTTCCCGAAGCTCCACTACTTCTGATCGAATCTCTTCCTTGAGCTTGGCAAAACTTGTTTTGGAGAGCTTGCTGCTATACATGGAGCGGCCTCGATCTACAAGGTTGTGAGCTTCGTCTACGAGAAAAACATAATCTTCCCTGCAATCCAGGAAATAGCGCTTTAAGAAGACTCGGGGATGAAAGGCATAATTGTAGTCGCAGAGAATGATGTCTCTATGCATACTTTCATCCAGAGACAGTTCGAATGGACAGATTTCAAACTCTCCGGCGATGATTTGAATCTGTTCTCTGTCCAGAAAAGGGTATTCACGGCACCTGATCAAGGCTGCCTTCAATCGGTCAAAATAGCCGTCGCATCGATTGCAGGAGAAGCTTTGGCACAGATTCTGTGGATCAATACATGACTTATCTCGGGCAGTGAGTAAAATTCCAGTAGTTTGACAACCGTCGCTCTGTAGTTTTTTGACAGCTTCTTTAGCAGCAATCAGGCCTGTGGTTCGTGCGCTGAGAAAAAACGTTTTCTCCACAAGTCCTTCTCCTATGGCTTTGATGGCGGGGAACAGAGTGCCCATTGTCTTTCCTGTACCTGTGGGGGCCTGGGCCATGAAGACCCTCGAGTCCCGAATTGCCTGATAGATTTTTACAGCCAAAGCACGCTGTCCCGGCCGGTATCCTTTGAAGGGAAACTCCAGTTGGCGAATGGATTCATCCCGTTTGGCTTTTCGCTCCAGTGTGTAGTTAGTCCAGCTCTCATATTCATTCAGCAGAGACAAAAAAAACTCTTCAAGTTCCCGGAAAGCAAATTCAACAGTTTTCGAAGCCGGACTAAATCCGTAAACCGGCAGATAGGTCCATTGAAGCATGGCCCGAGAAAGGTTCTCGTTGAGACAGAACAGGTAAGCATAGACCATCAGCTGGGCCCGATGGGTATCCGGAATCTGCTCGATCATCTTTCGGGGGTCCTTAATAGTAGACTTGATTTCTTCCAGGAGTGGAACTTCTCCCCGTACGAGACCATCCATCCTTCCTTGCAATAAAAGTTGAAAGGATTTCAGTTCAAAAAGAGACTGGATTGTAACTTCGGGTTCATATTCTGAAGATTGCTGTTTTTGATATTGCCTGTGAAGCCTGGAACCTTCGCGAGCTCGATTGTCTTCAATGTTTCCAACTCCTAATGAGCCACTCATCATTGTGAATTTGCAAAACTCGCCTACACTTATTTGTAAAAGCGGCTTTTCTTCCAGTGCTTGCGTTTCTGCTTGCTTGTCACTCACTGTTTTGGATTCTCCAGGTTTACCAAATCCTGATTGATTTTAGACTCCAAATCTCTCAATCCCTCACTTTTGGCAAGATCTCTGGCTTGTTTGAGTATCTGAACTCCTTCTTCCTTGCGATTCTTCTCCAGTAGCTTGGAGCAAAGATGAGCCATGAGTTCGATTCTGGTCTCACTGAAATGAGTCAATTTTTGATTGAAAGAAGAAGTGTCTTCGGTGAATAAATCCTCCAGCTTTTCTATCCGGCTTTTTGGGAGTTTCTCCATCTTTTGAAGGACTTCTTTCTTCAGTTGCATCTTGACCCCCCGTTGATATAAAAGCCACCAGCCGATGCCCAGTAAAATCAAGAAGGCCAGACTGTAGGGGTCTCCTGAAGATGATTGTTGAGGGTTCTTGTCTCCAAGCCAGGGCAGGAGTAGGTAGAGCCCGAGTCCACTGAAAATGAATAATAAAAGTTGAATCAAAAGTATATCCCCCAAAATCCTTGTCTCCTAGTTAACAAAGACTCAAGTCCGGATTCAAGAATTGATTTGTATCAAATTCAGGGAGCCCTTGCTGATAGTCCATACAATTCTGTATGTTTAGAGCCTTGGGTGATTCGAAGTTTTTACAAATGTGTTTCACCCGGTACCGATATCAAGAGGAGCACAAAATGAAGAAAATTCTTACAGCTATTTTATTTGGGATTCTATCCAGTTTGTCGTGGGCGCAAACCCTGGCAATTGACAGCAAGTCTGTGGTGATTGAATGGGAAGCCTACAAATTCTCCTCCATGGCGCCGGTCACAGGTGTCTTTGATTCTTTTATGATTTCCGGTTTGCACACTGCTGACAAGGTCGAAAATCTGTTCGATGGAGTTTCAGTTCTTATCGATGCTCACTCTGTAAATTCAAACAATCCCCTAAGAGATCAGCGCCTTGTGGAATCCTATTTTCAGCTGTTCTCCAACCGATCTATAAGAGCTTGGGCTAATGGTTTTGATGGAAAGAACATGGATTTGACTCTTCATATGAATGGGAAGAAAGCCACCAAGCCAGCTTCTGTTGAAATCAAGGAAGACAAAATTATTGTGAAAGCCCGCTATGACATGCTTTCAGACTTCGTTCTGGACAAGGCCTACAAATCAATTCATGAGGCTTGCAAGGCTTTGCATACGGGACCGGATGGAAAAGCTGTTACCGGTACTGAGTTTCAAGTGACTCTGACTGCCAAATTGATGAAGTTTTAGTCGCTGACTTCTTTCACCAGACGAAAACCCATAAAACACCAGTGAAAGTCCGGCTTGTTAAACATGCTCAATCCAACTTTTACATGGTTATGATTTCCAAAGAAACAGCCACCCTTCTTTACTCTGAATTCTCCTGACAGGGGACCTGCGGGATCAATCAGTATTTGGGTTGCCAACAAGTCTGACTAAGAAACAGAAGGGACGCTAACATTTTTTAGTATTCTCTCACTGACATCATTGGATACTTCGTTTGTGATATCAAAGCACAGGTTCTCCGGCTTGCCGGTAAAGTAGAAGAAAGTCCCTTTGGAGAGTACTTCCAAAAACCCCTTTCGATTCCAACCCTGTTTCGCTGCGATCTCGCGAAATTCACCGCTCGGTAGCGTAGTGGACGGCTTGTGCCAGGGAGTCTTTCCTCCATGGGGAAAGCGCTTGAGATAATCAATACTCAAGACTTCCAGAAATTCGCAGCTGAGCAAGTCGTTCGTACGGGCAAATTCGTGAAGCAACTCATAAGACCGCTTGAGAGCAATGCCTGTGTAGCTTTGCCCTTGAGATTTTAAAAAGCTGTTAAACAGAGAGAAGAACTCAAAGGGGCTTGGGAACTTATCCAGGAGGAAGAGGGTAGACTCATGCAGTGGGTCTCTGTTATAGAAAACTTCCAGAATAGCTCCGATCTCTTCCACTTCACGTAGCTCAGAGTAGCTCCAGTCGGGACTCTTCAAAAGAGAATAGGGTGGACTCTGCTGATAGACGTAGCCATTGGTACTGTTGTAGCGCAGGCTTAGTGAACCTTTGAGAATCTTCAATGTTTCTACTTGAAGATGATGGGGTTTGAAATCAAAGACTCTGTTGAAAGAGTGCTTGAATTGCTGGGGACTTTCTCCATTCAAACCGGCGATTAGGTCCAGATGGATGTGAACTTTTGTTTCCTCCAGGAGGGTGCGCAGGTTTTGTTCCAGCTTTTCCAGCCTGCATTGTCTCCCATTCTTGTCCAGCACAGCCTGGTGCCAGGATTGGACCCCGATCTCAAATTGAAATAATCCATCCGGTGCCTTTTTGAGAATATCAAGAGTAGACTTTTTGAAGAGTTCAGCCTGAATTTCAAAATGAAAATTGCGCTTTCCCCCATTTTTGATGAGGTACTCGAAAATGAAATTGGATCTTTTCACATTCAGGTTGAATGTTCTATCTACGAATTTGATCTGCTTCAAGTTATCTCTGGAAAGCAATACCTCCATGTCAGACTCGAATCGGTCCAGTGAGAAAAATCTGGTCCCTCGATCCAGTGCACTGAGACAAAAATGACACTTGTAGACGCATCCTCTTGAAGCTTCATAATAGACAAAGTCCTGCTCAAGCAATGGAGACCCCTCTAGGAAGGGCGAAGGGATCTGATCCAATTCCTTCACTTCAGAGTTTGCGGGAGTTTGGACGACTTGCCCATCCTTGAGATAGCTCAGTCCATCGATTTGAGGGAAGTCCGCCTTCTGATCAAAGGAAGCAAGCAGGGAGCGGAACTTCTCCTCTCCCTCACCGGAGATAACATAGTCACATTCGTTAGCCTTCAGATAGGTCTGAGGATCAAAACTGACTTCATGACCACCAAGAATAATGGTGATATCCGGGCGCAGTTGACGGAGATTGGAAAGTAGTTTGCGAACGATTTCAATATTCCAGATATAGCAGCTTACAGCCAGTACATCACTGACTCTCTCCATGAGTTCTGCCTGCAATGTTGCCAACGGAAGATTGATGGAAAGCTCCAGAGTCTCGAAATTCCAGTCCTTAAGGTGTTTCTCGCTGTAAGATTTCAGGTAGTGGATAGCGAGGTTAGACTGGGTAAACTTGGAGTTAAGACTGAAGAGGAGGCAGTGTCTTTTCATTGCTGAATGATTTTTCTGATAACGACTGAGGCAGCATGTAAACCAAGCAGCGGTGGCATGTAGGATATTGTTCCCAGACTGGATTTTTTATAGTTGCTTCCATCGGTTCTCAAGAGACGGGTTTTGTCGACGGGTTCAGGTGAAAAGACGACCTCAACACCCTTGCGGATGCCTAGTTTGTACAGACGCTTGCGAACTGCTCTGGCCAAGGTGCAATTATAGGTCTTGCTGATGTCCGTTACCTTGACCTGAGAGGGGTCGAATTTCCCGCCAGCCCCGAGGCAACTGACAATAGGGATACTCCTGGATTTTGCATACTGGATCAGGAGGGTTTTGGGTGTGAGGGTGTCGATACAATCCAGAATGTAGTCTGCTGTTTCCAGTCCTAACTCCTGAAGATTATCAGGGTCTAGAAACTTCTGAACAACTGCTACTTCAATACTTGGGGAAATGTCTTTGCAGCGTTCAGCCATTTCCTGAGCTTTGGGTTTTGTGTCGTTGGAGCGAAGAGCAACGAGTTGGCGATTGCGATTGCTCTCTTCAATGACATCACCATCCACAAGAGTTAATTTGCCAACACCGGCTCTTGCAAGACATTCCACAGCGAATCCACCGATTCCCCCAATTCCTACTACGGCCACATGGACCTTGGCCAATTCTTGAAGATTTTCCTCACCGACCAATAACTCTGCTCTGCTCAACCAATACTCGCTCATAGCTCCATCCTGTCAATTTTTCGAAGGACTGCCAATGTAAATCGATCAAGCTTTGCATTTCAAGTTCTGTTCTTTCACTGTAAAACTCATAAAGGGGGAAAAGGAGTTCTGGATCCGAGTCATCTGTTTCCAAGAATACTCGCTCCGGGTCAATTTCATGCACAAGATCATACAGCTTATGCCTTCTATTCATGAGTCTGGGAGAGAGACTGAGAAAGAAGCCCTTTCGCAAAAAATCATGGGCTAGTTGAAGAGAGCCGTGAAAGTCATGAACTACCCAGGGACGCATTGAGGAGTACTGACTCCTGCTTCGAAGCTCCAAGAGTTCTTGAGAACACCTGACATTATGTAATACGCAAGCTAGATCATTTGTTTTTGCAAGTTGGAGCTGTCTCTCCAGGGCTTGCATTTGAATATTGATCGAAGGTCCCTTGAGGCGGTCCAGCCCAATTTCACCCATAATCAGGGTCTGGTCGTTGATTGTCAGACTTATAATTTGGTTGACCCAGTTGGACTCCTGGAGAGACCAGGGATGAACCCCTGTGCAAGTGCTTTGTACCTTTTCTGAATGAGGTTCACAGAGGTTGAAAAAAACACTTTTAGCATGACCGAGGCGATGGGTGTGAAAGTTGAGATACTGTTTCATCGACAGCTAATCAGGAGAGATGTGCTCTATCGTTGAGGCTTTTGACCAGATAGGGGTAATGTCCCATCAAATTTGCATCCGGTTTGATTTGGATCTCACAAATCCCGGTATTGTCTACAGTAAATTTTGGCTTTCCTTCGGGAATCTCAAGAAGTGCGGCAAGGAGCATTCGAATGACTCCACCATGGCTGAAGACAGCGACATTCTGATTCTCACCAATCTCTTCCACAAGAGTTTCAAAAGCTTTTAAGGCCCTTTCTTGAAGCTCTTTCCAGCTTTCACCCCCGTGCTCCTTGAAGGTAAACCATTCCTCTCGATATCTTTGCTGTTGCCCCGGGCACTTCTCATCAACTTGTTGAAAGTTCAAACCTTCCCAATTCCCCAGATAAAGCTCTCTCCAGCTACTTCGAAGCTCGACCTCCAGATTCAGGCAATCAGAGAGTGGTTTTGCTGTTTGTTGAGTCCGCTTGAGATCCGAGGAGAGAAGTCTATGAATTGTTTTGGATTTGAGTCTTTCGCACAGAGATTGAGCCTGGGAATGACCAGTCGCATTGAGTTCAGTGTCCAGATGTCCTTGAATGATGGAAAGTCGATTGGAATCTGTTTCTCCGTGACGGATTAGGTAGATGGTACTTGGCATGGAAGTCACAATAATGAGTTTGCTGTTGAATCGCAAGCTGAGTTTCATGAAGAAAAATCCTCCCCGCCCCCGGAGTTCAAACTCCGGGGATCAAGGAGGGTATTCAGGAAGGCCAATATCCTGACCTCAGCACACATTTTAGTTCGATTTCACTAGAATCTTTTTGGTTTTCGATTGAGGCTCTACCTTAATCTTGGGTAGAGTAACTTCAAGAACGCCATTGGATTGATTGGCTTCGATAGTTTCCTCGTCAACATTTTCAGGAAGTTGGAAGGATCTTTGAAAACTTCCATAGCTTCTCTCGATTCGATGAAATCTTTCATTCTTCTCTTCAGATTCATGCTTGCGCTCGGCCTTGAGCGTCAAAACACCATCCTCGAGAGTGATATCCACTTCATCTTCTTTCATGCCGGGAACTTCTACCAACAATCGGAAAGCCTCTTCATCTTCAATGACATCCGTTTTGAAGTGATGAGTTGCTTCCCTGTACTCAGGCTCTCGAACAATATTGTCAAAGAGACGGTCCATCAAACTGAAGCCTTCACCTAAAAAAGGTCTAAAATTCTTTTCATACAAAATTGGTTTCATGATTTACCTCCTTGATTAACAGTTCCGTACTGGAGCCGTTTTCTATACTTCACCTAGCTATCTCGCAACGCATGTGCCGAATCAAAAAAACCTTTATTAAAGGCTTTTCCCCGTTTTTTTCCTTTTCAAGTTGAAAAGCTTTTCAATTTGAAGGTTTCAGCTTGGAAAGCCTGGGTTCCTTGTGGAGTCTTTGTTTGGATTCGTGGACGAGACTGATAAACTTGGCACTCCTGTGTAAGAATGGATTTAATTTTGCGGGCAGATCCTTTGTTGTATAAACCAATCAAGAAGCCTGGCAATAATTAAAGTTGGGTAAAGATTGAAAGAATGACTGAGATAAAGCTTGTGGATTATTTGTTCGTCTGGGTGCGACGAAAGGGGAGAAGCTCAAGAAGCCAAAACTCGGTCCTTGGTGTTGATCTGGCTTATTTTGTAGAAGAGGGGCAAAGAAGTCTTCTCAGGACAGTATCCCTGGATTTTCGTGCACGCAAGAACAGCTGGAAAGCTGAGTTTGCGGGACTTCTTGAAGGCAGGATATTGGTTGGATTTGATATTCGTCCCTTTTTGGGTTGGTATAGGTCTCAATCTGGTGAGAAAGCTCCGATGCACCTTTGCCTGGAGAAACTCTCGAGATCACTGGATGCTCAATCAATCAGGCAATTTGAGAATCTGATGGAAGATCATCCAGGGATACTGGTTATGGAGGACTTTTTGGAGCTTTCCAGAATGGACGGCTTCGAAGATGCCTTGCGCCCCTTACAAAAGAAGCCTTCTCTGCCAGCTTTACTGAGAGTTGAAGACCTCGACAATGTTCCCGAATCCCCGGGAGTTTACTATTTTTACAACGAAAGGGGTGAGGTCTTGTATGTGGGCAAAAGTATTGCCTTGAGATCCAGAGTACTTTCTCATTTTCAGGCGGATCAGCAAGATCACAAAGAATTCAAGATTGTGCGCGAACTGAGTGGATTTCAGATCAAAGAGACTACCGGAGAGCTGGAAGCCTTACTTTTGGAAGCTCAGGAAATCAAACGGCTTCAGCCTAAATACAACAGGAAGCTGAGAAGGGTGACGAACCCTGTTTATCTCAGTTACTACAAAGATTCAGATGGATACTTAAGCTTTGATCTTGATTATGAATTGAGCGAGAGTAAATCAACACTGATTCAGTTTCCCTCCAGAAAACGAGCCAGGACCTTTTTGCAGAACCTCGTGGGAAAGGCTCAGGCCTGTTTTCGTCTCAGTGGTTTGGAATCTGGCACTGGAGCATGCTTTGGTTACCAACTGTCTCAATGCAAGGGGGCTTGTCTGGGTTTGGAGTCATCAAATGAGTACAACTCAAGATTGGCAGCTCATCTTGATTTATCACAAGACAGTGACTGGATCTTTGGTCAGACTGTGGCTTTACGGGAGAAAAACCTTAGAACCAGAAGAGTCATCTATCATTTGGTTCACCAGGGGATTTATCTTAAGACTGTGAAAGATAGACGGTCCTTCAAAGCTCTTCCTGCGATGATTGGCAGCGCAAAATTTGAGTGGGACTTATACAAGATTTTGCGTAGTTACTTCTCTTTGGGTGGCAAGTTTCAAAAGAAACATTTTGAATATGAGATTGAGCCGATTGATACGATAGCAGGTCTACCAGCTCGGTCTGCTGATTTGAAAGGTTCGACTGATAATGCGAAAATCTGTCCCACCTGCTGAGTTGAAGCCAATGCAGTTTTTTTAAACTGGGCTGGGGAACCAATACGAGCTGAAACTGTCAAAGAGTTGAAATTGGGAGCAAAATTCATGAAACTTTTAGCACTTGTTTACCTCATCAGCTTGAGCAACAGCTATTCATTCTTCACCTAGTTTGATGTGATTCATTGGGGCCAAGTACCCGTGAAGGAGTTTCAGGCAAGCTGTCAGACTACTAATGATTCGAGGGTAGAATTGATAGCCAAGAGCCCCGATGACATAAAAACTTTATTCCTGATCAAAGCCTCTGAAGTTTTGGATCAGGAGCTTCTCAATTTCAGAGAAGTCATTCTTGAAAATCGTGACCAGCTTGACTCTGAAGGCGTAGTTGAGATCAAGTTCTTTGAGTCTCTTCAAAAAATAAACATTCTGGTGCAATCCAATGCCCCGGAATCTGAACCTTTACTTAGTATAGAGAAAGCCAGAAAATCAGGTACGGAGCGATTGGTTCAAAAGAAGATACGTAGAAGTGAACTGAAGTACTATTACCTTTACTATGATTTCGACCAGCCAGTCGAAGATGGGGGCTATTACTATACCTTGCCGCTATCGGGATGTGCTCAAGACAAGAATCCCGGGATCACAGAACAAGATGGTTAATATTCTGGTTCTAACGGGCCCCTGCGGTGTTGGTAAAACTGCATGCGCGGATGCGGTTTCAGATTTACTCAGCACGCGTGATTTGAGAAACGCTGTTATCGATATGGATGCTTTGCGCTGGGCTTATCCTAGACCTAAAGAAGATCCCTTCAATGTAGCCTTTGGTCTGAAAAACTTGAAAACAATCTGGCCCAATTATGCCGACCTTGGTATTGAGTATTTAATACTTCCAAATGTTGTGGAATGCAGGTCCGAGCTTGAGCCCCTTCTTCAGGCGGTTCCTGATTCTACTGTTACGCTGGTGCGTCTTGAAACCACCCTGGAGCGTTTGCACCAGAGACTGAATAGGCGTGAAGTTGGTGAGTCTCTTGAATGGCACAAGAAACGATTCAGGGGAGCTACAAGAGCATTTTACGGAGAATCAGATTGAGGATTATCTGGTTGGAAATGATGATCGCAGTTTGAGGGAAGTGGCAGAGGAAGTAGTTACGAAATGGCTTGAGGATTGTTAGATGACTGAGAATAATAAAAGAGCCACAATTCAGTTAACCATGGCTGGCAAATGGTTAAGCGTTTAGTCACGCCAGGCTAGCAAATGACTAGAGGTTTTAGTCGAGCATGCCTAGTAAATGGCGCCGACTTTGACTCCAAAAGCCCGCCAGAGAATAGACTTCTTCACCATTCAGTTCCTTTTGGCTCCACTCCAGAAGAACTTCGCAAAGACCCTCGAGTTCTTTGAGTAGAGACTCATCTGATAACTGAGGTAGAAGATCTTTAATTTCCTGATAAACCTGATGAGACTGAGACTGAACGAGTGGCCCCGCCTGTAAGCTGAATTCCTCATCGCTCAGGCTCGCTACCCGACCATCAGGATTGGCTCGGCTCTGAAGATTCAGCCAATCCACTATTCTTTGGAAATCCAGCCATTGGAGTGTGAACTTTAATTTTACCAAAGCATCTTTTTCAGTCATTTGAGGCTCCAGTGAATCAATAGAAAAAGTAGAAAGTTCTTGTGGACTCTATTGAGTTTGGAAGTAGTTTCTCATGGCCTGTTCGACGCGAGCATTGGAGTTGTTGTCCAAAATACTCTGGAGCGCAATCAGGTCATCAGCCGTAACTTTTGCCGGAAGTAGAGCAAGACACGCTTCCAGATAGATTCTGCTGAGTTCCTGAACCAGAAGTTTTCCGGCCTCCCCCTTTTTCGACTCAGCAAAGCCATGCTCTTGATTGTGCTTAAAATAGGATGTCAAAAACTTGGGTACCCAAATGCTGGACTGGTCATCAACCAGAAAGACCACAAAGTCATAATCTGACTTGTGTACAAAAGGAGGAAGAGCTGCAATGGCATCCTGTTTGTAGGCCGAACTGACTTCTTGCTCAATGTGAGCGCTGGCTCGTCCTCTGTAATTTTCAGATCCCGGGTCATTGGGGTCGCTTTGAAGAAGGCTTTGAAGCTTTCTCATGGAAGCTCTGTATCGTCTTTGAGAAGCGCTGCTTTCAAACTGAATCTCGCCATTAAAGAAAAGGTCTTGTTGAGTCTGGAGTACCTGGCGAACAGTCCTCTTCCAGTGAACTCGCCCCTCATGATTTGAGAGTGTAGTCTCACTCTCTGTAAAGTCAGTAGAAGCCTGACTGGCTGGTGTTAGAAGGAGGGATAGTCCTAATAGAATTGAAGCTGTTCTCATGATTGTTGTCCTTAATTACCCATGATTAAAAATCTATCTCAATTTCAGCACATGGTTCTGCTATACTTTCGAACTTTCTCAAAACCCGTGAACCGGGAGGAAAAGCTTAACAAGATTCGGCGGAATTGCCTAGCCCCTGATTTGAAGTCAAAGGTGTCTGATATGAGTAACGAAGAAGTAAAAAGCAGTAATTTTATTGCCCAGGTCGTTGAAAAGGATTTGGCTGCCGGTAAAAACGGTGGGAGAGTTCACACCCGCTTTCCGCCCGAACCCAATGGATATCTGCACATCGGTCATGCGAAAGCCAGTCTGGTCAATTATGAGTTGTCTGAGCAGTTTCAGGGAAAGTTCAATCTACGCTTCGATGACACCAATCCTACAAAGGAAGACAACGAGTTTGTTGAGTCCATCCAGAGAGATTTGAAATGGTTGGGTCTGGACTGGGAAGATCGACTTTGTTTCACCTCCGACTATTTTGACAAGCTTTATGAGTTTGCCAAACAGTTGATTCGAGATGGGAAAGCTTATGTTGATGACTTGAGCGCAGAGGAAATCAGGCAGTACCGCGGGACGCTAAAAGAGCCTGGAAAGAACAGTCCTTACCGTGACCGCTCAGTAGAAGAAAATCTTGAATTGTTCGAGAAAATGAAAAATGGTGAGTTGGAAGAGGGAAGTTGTGTTCTTCGTGCTAAAATTGACATGAGCTCTCCAAATATCACCATGCGAGACCCGGCAATCTACAGAATCAAGTTTGGGCATCACATCAGGACCGGAGACAAATGGTGCATCTATCCCATGTACGACTTCTCACACTGTTTGTCGGATGCATTGGAAGGAATCACTCACAGTTGCTGCTCCCTTGAGTTTGAGAACAACAGACCCCTGTATGACTGGTTTGTGGATCAGGTTTTTGAGGGAGAGGAACGTCCGTATCAGTATGAGTTTGCTCGACTGAAACTTAGTAACACCATGATGTCCAAACGCAAGCTCAGGGCGTTGGTAGAAGAGGGGCATGTCGATGGCTGGGATGATCCCAGGATGCCAACTCTGTCTGGAATGCGAAGAAGAGGTTTTACAGCTTCAAGTATTCGTGATTTTTGTAAGAGGATCGGGGTATCCAAAGCGAACTCAATGGTTGATATCGCACTTCTGTATCATTGCATTCGTGAAGAGCTGAATCAAAGTGCAACTCGCTATATTGCGGTAGTGGACCCCATTAAAGTGGTGATTACCAATTTTGATGAGAATGAGGAAACAACCATATATGCAGTGAATAATCCTGAGGATCCGGAAGCCGGGAAGCGAAAATTGAAATTCACCAAAGAGCTCTACATTAGTAGTGAAGATTTTATGGAAGATCCTCCCAAGAAATTCTTTCGTCTCGCACCAGGTAAAGAAGTCCGCTTCAAGTATGGCTACTTTGTGACTTGCAACGAAGTCATCAAGGATGATCAGGGAAAGATTGTTCAATTGAACTGTAGCTATGATCCAGAGACATTGAGTGGAATGCAAGTGGAGAGAAAGGTGAAAGGAACCATCACTTTCTTGAGTGCCAAGGAAGCGGTTCCGGCGAAATTCAATCTTTATGAAAACCTCTTCGAGGTGGAATCTCCCGATGGGGAAGAAGATCCTTTTGCCAAACTGAATCCTGAATCAAAAGTTCTTCAAGAGAATGTTCTTGTAGAAAAGACGATGGAAGAAGTCCCTGCTGGAACCCGATTTCAGTTCGAAAGGATCGGCTACTTTATCAAAGAGGATAGTAAGGATTTGACCTTCAATCGAATCGTGTCTCTCAAGGACAGTTGGTCCAGAAGTCAGAAAAAGAAGTAGTTTATTCTCAAAAGCCATATTTCAAGAGTAGCATTGTTTTGCCAATCCTGTTTTAGTTCATAAACGCCTGTTTGGAAATGACTGGATGAGCAGGGATTAGAGGCAGGGTAATTGTATTATGATTGACTCTTGCTGTGTCCCAGGGAAAACTAAATCCAGAGTTTCTAAACTTGATATCAGTAACGGCTTTTGTCATACCACTGAAGACTGTAGTTTTCCTGATACTCTTCGAAACCCAGGCTTTTGTAGGCATTGATGGCGTGATAATCGCGATCCGCCACAATTACAAAATGTTTGACTTCCTTTTCCTGGCTTAGCAGTCTCGCAGAGTCCTGGACAAGCTGACTGCAGATACCTTTTCTGTAGTGTTCCTGATGTGTGGCTATCTCGTTGTATCTGGCAATTCCATCTTGAAAGTAAATTCCCAGCTCACCAACAAGTTCCTTTCCCAAAAATGCTCCGTAGCGCTCTCCGAGTCCCTTGGATTGAAACAGTGTGTAAAACTCGACCCTCTTGCTCATAAATGCCAGTTGCTGCTCTCCGGAGAATTCGGAGGCAGGATTGTAGTGAAGTTGTGGGATCAATTCATACTCTTCGAGCTGGAGCTTTCTAACCTTTAGATTAGGTACAATTTTCGGGCTTGCCGGTTTTGAGTGTCGTAAGGTGATGTCCACACTGCAAGAGAGCTCCTGCCTTTCCCAACCCTGGATTAGTTCACGAGACGGTGCCTTGGACTCCACATCCCAGGTGAAGATATAAAATCCCGGATCTTTGGTATTGAACAGTTGCCTGTATCTCTCTTTCCACTCCTTGAGCGCAGGACTTCCAGGGGGCTTTGGAAAGATTAGAAAGTTCCCCCAGAAGTAATGGGGTTGAGCAGTCGTTTGCACCTGAATGCAGTCTCCGTGATCGACTATCTGAGATTCGATCTCAGAGAGAAACAAGTCTGACTTCAGGGCGAGCGATTTCAAGTCCTCAAGCATTTTACAGAAACCTGCTCAACCAGTTTTGCACTTCCTTAAGAAGCAGGGGGCTTAAAGTTTGCTCGATGGCCCCATACTCTGAAACCAGACCTGTGTCACATTCCTGAAAAAGGTGGTTGAGTCCTCTCAGATATTTGACTTCGTAGTCAGTATTCCCAGCAGCTTTTAATGCCTTGTCGATGGCAGACAGGTTTTGATCGGCCTGTACTTGCAGATCCTTACTTCCATTAAGAGCCAAAACCGGTATAGTGAGCTCAGTTAGATACTTCTGAGGATCCAGGAATAGAAAAGTCTGAAACCATGGTTTTTGATAGCCGGCTATGTATTGCCCTAACAGTGGTTCTACCTCCAGATTCGCAATCCCTTTCTTGTTGACCAGATTGACGTACTTTTCGACTTTAGGTCTTAGAGTATTGGCAAATTCCTGAGGGGATACCTTTTCTTTCACGAGCTCAACAGCTTTGGCATGAACCTTTTCCTGCTCGTAGTAGAGCCAAACAGGGTTTGCACTTGCATCCATGAGAAGTTTGCGTTGCAACTTCAAAATCTCTTCACCAGTGACAGCGCTTCCTGCTAGAAGTACAAGGAAGTCCACCGCTTTGGATTGACTGGCTACAATGGGAGCGATAACTCCCCCTTCACTATGTCCAATCAGGCCAATCTTGTTCACCTCGGGTCGAGATTGAAGAAATTCCACAAGAGAAAGGGTGTCCTGTGCAAAGTCATAGGTGCTTGCACTGGCAAAGTCACCTTCGCTTTGACCCACACCTCGATCATCATAGCGAAGTACTCCCAAACCCATGCGAGTTAAAAAGTCCGAAAGTACCAGAAAGGGGCGGTGACCCAGAATTTCTTCATCCCTGTTTTGTGGACCACTACCCGAAATCAAAACGACTGCAGGGAAAGAACTTTTGTTGGAGGGGTAAGTAAAAGTTCCCGAGAGCTTTCCAGCAGGTCCCTCGATGATAACTTCCTCTTCCTCATATGGATAAGGGCGGACTGGATCTTGTGCTCGTCCAGTTTCCTCAAACTCTCTTCGTTCTCTATCCATATTCATGGGAAAAGTCAGACCATTTTGAGAGAAATTGCATTCCTAGAAACCATTGTTCCTGCTAAGGCTCACACTGGGGTCTCCCGGAATTTTCTCCAAACCGAATTCAATTTCGGTTGGACTGACCTTCAAGTCAATGAGCTTGATCCCGTTAACACCTTGTTGATGCAGGTCAGCAGTTCCATTGTATCGTTCGCCATCTAACTGGAGGTGAACTGTCATATAAAACAGATTTTGGCTTGATAATTTGACGGATGCTTTCCACAAACCTGCAAGATCCTGGCAATGATTGAGTTGAAGTGCACCGGTAGCCAGAAGAATGCAGGACAAGAGAGTTTTCATGGGTCGACCCCTTCGATTATGGTGGGTTAAGATGCTTGCATGGATTCTAGCAAAGAGCTTCAAAGATTAGAAAAACTTCTGTCTTTCCAGAGAACTGATGGCTCATTCTGCGGGAGGAACTTTGGCGCCAGTACTGATATCTGCGAATTTCTGCTTCTTAAAATCTACCTGAACAAGGGGATTGATCAGGAAGACATGCGTCTTGTCAAAGGCTTGAGAGGGTTTCAGCGAAGTGATGGTGGTATCACTCTTCATTACGGCATTTCTCAAGGAATTGAGGATGCCTCCTATATGGCTCTGCTGACCCTTGAAGAACTTGAAAAAAGAGCCTGTTTGTCCGGGCAAGACTTGATTTGTCTGGAAAAGCTCAGAGCTTTCGTTGAGGAATTGGGAACCTTGGGGTTTGGGCCGTATCAAACCAAAAACATAGTGAGGCTCTGGCTTTGTCTGTTCTCAAGAATTAGTTTTAGCTCATTTCCTCCAATCATGAGAGAGCTCTTTGCACTTTTGAATCCATCAAGGGAGGCTGCATTGGTTAGTCCCTGGATGGAATATGCGTCCTGGATTATGGCCCATGCCATCAGAGAAGCCAAGCTTCAATCACCCTTGAGTACTTATGACCCAATGCGTTGCAGTTACGAATTGATAGAAACAGCGCTTCATAAAGTACTGCGACCAGTTTTGAATCGAATGGATGCCAGGGCAAAAGAGAAAGTCCATGAGTTTCTATGCTTAAGGCAAGGACCGTCCGGTAGCTACTTTGGAGTGAGTCTTATTAGTATTTATGCGGCTTTGGCTTTGTCGCACTACCCGGGAGAGGAAGGGCGGATTGATCGCGTTTTTCAGTTTTTGAAGTCAATACAAGGCCCCGCTCCCTGTGAGCCTGCGCAAGATGAGTCAATTCAAGGTCCCGGTAAAACCTCAGATGACTCAATTCAAGGTCACGGCGAGCCCTCAGTTGGTTGGATTCAAGATCCTTTCGAAGGTCCGGTTTGGGATAGTGCCCATGTCCTGCTTAGCTTTTCGCCTGGACAAACCCAGAAGGCTGAATCAGAGGTGCAGCATTGCGTTGAGTATCTTCTTTCCCGTCAGCTATCCAATGGTGGTTGGGGTTATCAAGGGAGTGGAGATGAGATGGCCGACTTTGACGACACGGCCCAGGTCATTCGAGCCTTTCAGTATGTCTTGAATTTTAACTGGAAAGTGGGACTTAGTGAGCAGCTCGTGCGCTCCATTCAAAATGGAAGAGATTTTCTAGCCAGGAACCAGAGTCCCAATGGGGGCTTTGCAGCCTGGCGTCCTATGGCAGGCTGGCATGATGGTAGCTCATTGAATGTTCCCGAATGGGGCTTCTTCCGACATGCATTTGCAACAGACTTTCAATGTGTAGATGTGACGGCCAATGTTTGCATGGTCCTCCCGGAAGAAAGTCAGGAACGAGGGATTCGTTACTTGCAAGGGGCTCAGGACCCGGATGGTAGTTTTTGGGGACGATGGGGTGTGAATCGACTCTATGCGAGTTCAAAAGTTCTTACACTGCTAGCATCATTGAAAACAGAGAAGAGCTTCATGCTGAATAGAGCTTTGAGCTACTTGCTTGCCCAGCAGAATAGCGATGGCGGATTTTCTGAAGACAACTCCAGCTACTTTTGTGATCGTACGTCAGGAACTGGAGAGAAGTTCGGTAGGAAGGATTCAAAGTCCAGCGTGTTGCAGAGCTGTTGGGTGTTAGAGGGTTTACTCTTGCACAGATCAAAACTTCAAGAGCTTGTGCTGGAAAGAGCTTTTTCCTTTCTGAGTGAGTTCGAGTTTGATTCACTGAAGCCGGAATATCTCGGGGTGAGTATGCCCCCATTGAATTATGCTCCTGAGTTGCACTCTTTTCTTCAATGGAACAAGGTAATGAATATGAGTCTCCAGATTAAATGATTGCATGTAGAATGATCAGAGACGACTGCGTGCATGCAGGATGATCAGGAATGACCGATTGAATATAGTATGACCGGGAGTTACTGATTTCATGTAAGATGATCGCATATTTCGCCAGTAGGGATCGTCAGCATCAATATCAGGAACTCAATGAATCGAATCATGAATGCTATACCCAATTGGGATCGAACCAAATTGATTTTTGCATTGGCCTTGCCAATTATGGGTGGCATGCTCTCTCAGAATCTTTTCAACCTTATAGATATTGCTATGGTGGGTTCGCTGGGAAATGAGGCTCTGGCGGCAGTAGGAATGGGGGGGATGTTTGTCTTTCTTTCTCAAAGCCTTTTGCTGGGTGGCTCTGCCGGAGTGCAGGCTATGGCGGCACGCAGGATGGGTGAGGGGAGGGACAGTGAAACTGCGGTCCCTCTCAATGCTGCATTGATGGCAGTTGCTGTTCTCGGGGTGACTCTCTCTGTTCTCCTCAGTCTAGCGATTCCTTCCATCTTTCAATACATGAGCCCAGATGTGGGTATGCGCGAGTTGAGTGCAGAGTATGTTCAAATCAGGGTATTGGTTGTGAGTTTTGTGGGATTTAACTTTGCTTTTCGAGGGTATTTCAACGGAGTGAAGTTGTCTCGGGTTTACATGCGCACCCTGGTGATCATGCACTGCAGCAACATCGTTCTCAATTATGCCCTGATCTTTGGGAACTTTGGTTTTGAAGCCTATGGCGCCAGAGGGGCGGGAATGGCTTCTGCTGCCAGCATGGTGATCGGGAGTCTGGCCTATTTTATTCAGGGATGGACACTGGCAAGAAGAAACGGATTTTTGGTTGGAATTCCCGGGCTAGGGACCATGAAAAAGGTCTTGTCATTAAGCTTGCCTAACAGTATTCAGCAACTGTTCTTCTCCGGCGGGATGATGGCTTTATTCTGGATTATTGGTCAGATTGGCACTGTTGAGCTTGCCACAGCTCATGTGATGATTAATTTGATGCTGGTCTGTATTTTGCCTGCCATGGGAATGGGATTTGCCTCGGCAACCCTTGTGGGACAGGCTCTGGGCGAGAAGGACAGTGAGCAAGCCAGGCAATGGGCTCGAGATGTTGCTCTGCTTGCTTTCATGTTCATTAGCGCATTTGGTCTTTTGTTGACTTTCTTTCCAACTCAAATCATGGGCTTTTTTGTACAGGAGCAAAATGCTTTAGAGGTGGGACGTTTACCCCTGCAATTAACTGGTCTTTTTCTGGGCGTTGATGCAGCAGGACTAGTGTTTATGAACTCTTTACTGGGAGCCGGAGATTCATCCGGAGTAATGAAGGTTTCTATTTTTGCCCAGTGGGTTCTGTTTTTACCTCTGGCGTACATCAGCGGGCCCGTTTTTGGCGGGGGTCTTTTACTCCTGTGGATTCTGCAGGGGCTTTATCGCTGTGGACAGGGTTTATTCTTCTTTCGTCGCTGGGAGCAGGGAAACTGGGCTAATATTCAGGTTTAGCTCACTTTGAAATTGTCTATTCTGTCGTAAAAACCTTGTGCCAGCTTGAAAAGAGCTGTGGTGTCAGAGGAGCCGGCAGTCTCTCGAATGCTGTGCATACCAAAGGTTGGAACTCCCACATCTACGGTCCTTACACCCAGATTCGTTGCGGTAATCGGGCCGATGGTGGATCCACATCCCAGGTCTGATCGATTCACATACTGTTGAAGTGGCATTTTAAGCTTTTGCGCAATGCACTCCAATATACTGCAGGTCACATCATTACTTGCATAGCGCTGATTCACATTCATCTTAATGACAACTCCTGAATTGAGCAGGGGTATGTGATCACCATCATGAACGTGAGAATAATTCGGGTGGACCCCGTGAGCATTGTCTGCACTCAGTAGAAGGGAGTTATGAATCATTCTTCGGTAATCCTCTGGGTCCGGACAGAGTCGATGGAGGACATCTTGAAGAAAAGGCCCTGCTGCTCCTGAATGACTGCGAGAACCGACTTCTTCGTGATCACTGCAAATCAAAAGACTGGGCAAGCTGTCTTCCGCATTGATCAGGGCTTGCAATCCACAAAAACAGCTAAGCAGGTTGTCGAGTCGGGCACTGGTGAGAAATTCTTCTCTGTAGCCAACGAAATTGGCTCCATTGGTATCGTACAGGCAAAGGTCAAAATGATGTATTTTTTCAATGGGGCAGTCCGAATGTTCGCTTCTGAGCTGCTCCAGAAGGAGTTTTCTAAAGAAATTTGAGCGGGACTTGTCCTTGTCCGCGAACTGAAGGATTAAAGGAGATGTTTCGTTTTGTTTGTCGACACTGTGAGCTGTATTGACGTTTCTATTGAGGTGGATGCAAAGATTGGGAATCAGTGCAATTGGTTTCTCAAAGTTGATCAGGCGGGAATGAAGTTGTCCTTTGGAGTCAGTTCCACTCACTCTACCGGCGATGGAGAGGTCCCGATCAAACCAGGTCATTAGTATGACTCCTCCATAGACGTCAACATTTAGAGTGAGGTAGTTCTCAAACGACTTTTCAGCACTTGGTTTTACTTTGAGGCAGGGTGAATCAGTATGTGCTCCCAGCATACGAATTCCCAGGTCAGCAAATTTCATGGAACCCGTTTTAAACGCGATAATGGAAGTCTCTTCTCGGGTGACAAAGTACTTACCACCCTTCTCCAGTGTCCAGCTGTCCGCTTCGCTCAATTCCTTGTAGCCTTTGGAGAGGAGTCTGGATTTTATGCCAGCAACTGCATGAAAAGGTGTAGGGCTTTCATCAAGATACTTCTTTAGTTCGGTGTTTAGACGAGTACGTTTCATGAATCTCCTGGTTGCGGGAACTGAGCCCTCGAGTTACCGCGGGCATTTTATCACAGGGCAGTTTCAATTTCCTGAGGAAGGAGATTGCAAATAGGAGGAGGAACTGTCCACCATAAATCTCCCTTTGAGTGCAGTTCTGCCAAGTAGCATTCGAAAACCAAGAGTTGCTCTGTTGACAAGTGTTAACTCAATCTCAAAAACTTCCTTACCCACCTGAATCTCGGTGACCACCACCGGTCGCAAGGTTTCTCTTCCAGTACTACTTCGAATCGTTCGCTTTTCGAGTTTTGGGAAGGTTAGTCTCCGGGAGTCCTTTTTGTTTTTTTGATTGGGAAATACAGTGAAACTGACATAGCGCTTCCCATCCACCTCAAACATTTTAATATCGTCTGCATGGATCGCCGAGGTTCGCGCTCCCGTATCCACTTTGACTTTGTAATTGTAGAGTCCAAATTCGGGGAGGTGAATCTTTTCTCTCCAGCCAACAATTTTCAGTTTTTCTTGTTTCTTTTGAGTCATCTCGTTATTGTAGGGAAAATCAACTAAATTTCTAGCAGTAAACTCATGAAAATCGGTATTTTATCTCGTTCGAACACCATATATTCTACGAAAAGACTTAGAGAAGCGGCCCAGGAGCTGGGGCATGAAGTTGAGGTCATTGACCCCTTGAAGTGCTACATGGATATTACCAGTCATAAGCCTGACATTTTCTTTCACAAGAAGTCTTTGAATTACTTTGATGCTGTGATCCCTCGAATCGGTGCCTCAGTTACATTTTATGGTACTGCAGTAGTTCGTCAGTTTGAGATGATGGGAATATACACACTGAACCCTTCCATAGGAATCTCCAGGTCTCGTGACAAGCTCAGAGCTTTGCAGCTTTTGGCCAAGAAGGGAATCGGTTTGCCTGTGACAGGATTTGCTCACACTACCAAGATGACTGAAGAACTGATTCAGTTGGTAGGGGGGGCTCCGCTTGTAATTAAACTCCTCGAGGGTACTCAGGGTAAAGGTGTAGTTCTTGCAGAAACAGACAAGGCAGCGGAATCAGTGATTGACGCTTTTCGCGGTTTGAATGCGAACTTCATTGTCCAGGAATACATCAAGGAGTCCCAAGGCTCGGATATCCGATGCTTCGTCATTGGAGACAAAGTGGTCGCGAGTATGATGCGCAAGGGTAAAGAAGGTGAGTTTCGATCCAATCTGCACAGAGGTGGCTCTGCCTCCAAGATTCGAATTACACCGGAAGAAAGATCCACTGCTGTAAGAGCTTCCAAGGCAATGGGCCTTACAGTGTCTGGTGTTGATTTGTTGCGCTCAAAACATGGCCCTTTGGTTATGGAAGTGAACTCCTCTCCTGGCTTGAAAGGTATTGAGTCTGTCTCCCAAAAGGATGTGGCCTCTTCTGTGATTAAGTTCATTGAAAAGCAGGTAGAGGCTAACGCCAGTAAGAGCCGTAAAGTGACGGCTTAATGGCTTCATTATCGATGATTCGTTGCTGAAGGTTAGCGAGTTAGTTGGCTATGTTGAGCCTGTTTCGCATTTGCAAACCATCTGGAAGATCGCTAGACTCTTAAAAAATGAGAGTAGCCAGCTGATACAGATAGCGTAATGACCTACACCAAAGGGCAATAGATCCCTGCAAGGTCCAGAGCTTCTCTCGGCTCTCAAAATCCCGTTTTAAAATTCACAAATTTGTAAAGGAAATTGCTAATGGAACCTGGTAATTCACCAGAAATTCTCAATTTAAATGGAGATCCTTTAGATTCTGAAGGTGCTCATTCTACCAATCGAAGTATTGAGCGAATTCAGGAGGATCAGGCCTATCTCCCCGCAATTATCAAACGCTCAGACCAAGGAGTCAGACACCCGGATGACACTTTGGAGTCAGTCATCGAAGAAGGGCTTGAGCAAATCGAACGAAGTGATATCTTTGCTAATCTCTGCAACTACGGTGTATCCCGTGCTTGACGGGAGAGCCAGTTTCAAACAAATTCTTAGATTATGGTTCTTTGTTCTTCTGGGTAACTTGCTGGGTGCCTTTGCGGGCTCCCTTCTGCTCTATATGGCTGAGCCGGTAATTCATGCCAAGACTGGATATGAAGTCATAGCAAAACATCTCTTTGAGTTTGATTCCCAGGCCATACTGTTCAGTTCAATACTTGCGGGATGGTTGATGGCGTTGGGAGGTTGGCTCGTCTTGGCCGTAACTTCTAACTCTGCTCAAATATTGTGTATATTCACAGTGACGTTTCTGATTGGCCTTGGTGGATTACATCACTCGATAGCAGGTTCTGTGGAAGCTTTGATCGCTGTCTTTTTGCTCAGCAAATATACGATTTTGCATTCTATTAAGTTTGTTTCCACAGCTGTTGCCGGGAACTTGATCGGAGGAAGTGTTTTTGTTGCCGTACTGAACTACGCACACATCCGAAAGACTCAGACTCTTTAAGGGTTCTTCAAAAAGCCAATTTTGTCAGAGCCACTTCCAATGCCGGAACATCGCCAGTGTGATTAGAGTTGTCAGAGTTGAAAGAGCGATAAAACCCTCAAAACCCCAGGGATGTTTAAGCCCGGGAATCATATCGAAGTTCATTCCGAAAACGCCGGCTAGAAAACCAAGCGGGATGAATATGGTTGCGATCATGGTCAGAATGCGCATGATATCGTTGGTTCGATTGGAAAGGACTAAATTGGCAAATTCAATCAGGTAGGCGCAGCGATCTGATATTGAGTCCAGTTTTGACTGACAAAGCTGAACCTGATCTCTTAAATCGCGCAGGTGGGTGGTTGTCATTTCTTCAAAATTTACAGGCCAGTCCTTGATAGCGAGAAAAGCGTTTGCAAACATTGAATAGCGCCTTTTTATCTTAAGGCTGATTGACTTCAACTCAAAAATTTCTTGAATAGAGGCCGTTTGTACATCTTGCAAAAGCTGTAACTCTAACTCGTCTGTGCTGTCTTCCAGGCTAAGCAGGCCTTTCAAGGTTTGGTCAATACAAAAGTCAAGGACGGCATAAAAGAGATAATCAGGGCCTGTTTTGGGAACATTTCCTTTTTGAGCGCGAAATCTGTCCAGCAGAACCTTGAAGTTGTCTACCGTCTGCTCACAAAAGATCCAGACTTGTCCTTGATGCAAAAGAACACAGACGTGCTCGATTTCAAGCTTGACTGCTTTCTGATCAAAGCTTGGTATCTTGAGCACGCAAAATACACCTTCTTCCAGAACATCGAGTTTTGGTCTGTGAAGTGTGTTGAAGATGTCTTCCAGGGTAAGATTTTCGACTCCCAAGTCATGGAGATATTTGCTAATCAATTCTGGCTTTTGTAAGCCTTGTACGATCCATAGGTCAGTATTCTTCTGATCTTCCCGGCTGATGGCATCAGAGGTTTTAAAACTCTTTTGGGAGTACTCCTTTCTTTGGCACTGAATAGAATTGATCTGAAAAAGATTGAAATCCTTGTAGCCTACATACTCTACTGTTCCCGGTGCTTTACCAATTTTATCAAATGAATTCACTGAGTTTTCTCCTGCCAAAATGTTACTAATCAGCTCTTATTCTTCCTTGGTAGAAACAATATCTTTCAATTGCGGAGCTGGTGGAAAGCCACTTTTCAAATGCAAATCTCTTTGCGGAAATGGAATCTCAATCCCTTCCTCTCGAAAAGCCTGGAAAATGCGTGTATTTAAAGTATCCAGGGTTTGAGCATAGTTCCCGTCAAGTCGAAAATAAACCCTGAGATCAAAGTTAAGGGAGCTGTCTCCGAATTGTTTGAATAGAACTGAGGGTGCAGGATCTTTCAAAACTACTTCATAGTCAGTAGCTACTTTCATCAACACTTTTTTCACTTTTTCAGGGTCCGACGAGTAGGAGACTCCTAAAGGCAAAACCAGGCGAAGGATTGGATCGGATAAGGTCCAATTGATGAGCTTTGAGGTAATGAACTCCTTGTTGGGGATAATTACTTCTTTTTTATCCCAGTCTTCCAGAGTAGTTGCCCGGATTTGAATTTTGGTTACTGTTCCATAAACTTCGCCTAAAGTGACAATGTCATTGACACGAATAGGTTGCTCGAAAAGCAGGATCAATCCGGCGACAAAATTCGCGAAGATTTCCTGCAGACCAAAACCAAGGCCCACAGTAAATGCTGCTGCAAGCCATTGAACATTTTTCCAGTAAATACCCAGGGCTGAGCAGGCAAAACCAAAACCAATGAGAATCAGGATATAGCGAAAAACAGTAACCGTGGCGTAACTCTGGGCGGCTTCAAGGTTCAGTATCCTCAAGACGGAAATCTCTAATAGAGCGGGAAGGTTGCGATAGGCGACAAAGGTCAATAGCAGGATCAAGAAGCAAAGTAGAAGGTGGCCCAAAGTGATCACACGCCACTTGACCTGCTCTGCCCCCTCTGCCGCATTGGCCAGGTCTTCGATTTTCCAAAGCTCCACTTGATTCAGGATAGCCAGCGCCGGGAGAATCTCACTCCAGATCACCCACAAGCCGGAAATTGCAAGAATAGCGGTCATGTTCTGAAGGAATCTTTGAAGCTGGAAGCGAATCTCGGACTGATCCAGGTTCAGGCCAGAGTCGGCAGAGTCCTTTTTTTGCTCTTTAAGCCAGGCTTGACGCCATCCGAGAAGAATTCGATAAATAATAGAGCGAATCAACAGTAGGCTAAGTATCCAGACCAGACTTCGATGAAGTCGAAAGGTTAGCTGAATTGAAGCATAGTGATAACCAAGGTAAGAGATCACAATCAAGGCTGCTGGCAGGAGCCACATAAGAGGATACCACGCCCATTTGAATCGGTTAAGCCAGCCTCCCTGATTCTTTTTTATCATCTCACTGACCCATTCTCGATTCGGACCAAAATCTTTAATAAGAAAACCAAACAGTGAAACAATATAGACGTAAAAAAGTGCCCGGGAGAGAATCAAGCGATTGGGATTACTGGGTAGCGCCTCCAAATAGGAAAAAAGGAAGTAGCTGACAACCAGAGTTGGTGTAAGCCATTTGAGTGAAATCCTTACTGTCTTGACACCCTGTTCACTCCATCGAAAAAGGCTGACACCCAGCCCGTCTGGCTGAATGAGCCTTTTGATAAAACTCAAGAGAAGGAGAAGCAGGGCACTGTTTTGCAAAGAGTGGGCTATAGAGTGAACTTCCAGCTGAAATGCACTACCTTCCAAAGCATAAGCGAGGCTGTACAGCAGCGCTGGTAAGGGCGAAGCCTGGATTAAAGCATAGAGCAATGAGCGCAAACTGAAAAGCAACTCTGAGCGTTGTTTATTGGCTTTTGCAGCCAGATTAATTTTGCGAATGCGGCTGCCCAAGAACCACAGAAAGGCTAAAATGATCAGGCTTACAAGGTAAGGTACTGGCCGATAGCGCAGTTCAGCTTTGAGATGTGAAGCCACAATCGTCGCTTTGGACAAGCTGAGTGCCTCGTGAACTTTGATAGACGCTTTGGCAAGACGTTGCCAGTCAAAAAGTTCGTCCGATTGAACCCAAAGAATGTTTTGATCAATGTAATTTTGGTATTCCTGAACCAGGTCGTAGTAGCGTAGTTGGACAGACTCAAGGTCGGCTCTTAGCATCAGTGCTCGATTGATGGCGTCTAAATGTTTGCTGTGGATGCTCCTGCGAGCTTGGAAAAGGTCCATAACCTTTTTCTTTTGGTCCGCGCCGAGGCGTGTAGCAATGGAACTTGGCAATGTCAAACTTACGCTACCCTCAGAGAGATATTGTAGCTCCTCGATTTTCTCTTCAATCTCCAGAGCCAAAACTTGCATTCCAGCACTGTATTGTTGATTCTCCCCCATCGATTTATAAATTTCACTGGAGTGAGGTAGCGCGCCCTTTTGCTTTATCAGGAGCAAGCCAATAAGACGGGTCATACCCACTGATTTAACTTTTCTTTGCAGCAAGGTGAAGTCCTGTCGTGTCTTGTCTATCTGGGACTGAGTGCTGGCAATCTTGTCTCTGACTTCATCCAGCGAATAGCTTTGATTGGCAGACATGTTTTCTTGTGCAAGTACCAGGTTTTCGTTTGCCAGTTGAACCAGGTAGGGGTCTTCTCCTTCGAGTTGTTTGAGTTTTTTCTCTGCGCGAACCTGTTCAATTGCGTCCTCACTGGCCTGCACTTTGTTAAAAACGCTAAGGAGTTGTTCCAGTGAAGATTCAGCTTTTGCTAGTTGAGATTTCAGCAAAGACTGAGTCTCCTGTATCATTTGGTCTCTTTGATCAAAGCCCAGAAGTTCCTTTTGTGCCAGCAAGAGTTTCAACTCGTTGATTCTACTGCTCTCGGTATCTGATGCAGGTGCTTTCCCGGGTTCTGTACTTGTGACAGCTTCCTGCAGTCTTGCCTTGAGCTCCTGAACTTGCTTGGGTATGTCGAGCCGTCTTGCCAAAAAATTCTGCCGGGTGACTTCCAGCCTTTGTGCTTCTGCTTTGAGGGCACTGATTTGGTTTTGATATTGGCGTACCAATTGAGAGAGCTCACCAAGGGAAAGACGATCCAGTCTGTGGGGAAGTGGGGGAAAGGGGAATTCCATTTTGTAAATATTCTCCCGATTCAATATCCTTTCCATCCTGGCGATATCTCGCTGAAGTTTTTCTATCTCTGGATTGGTTTCGGCAGGGGTTGTCACTTGTTCCGGAGCTTTTACTGCAGATGTATCAGTAATCTGGTTTAGCAATTTTTGCTGTGGAAGTTCGCCAAAGGTGGTGCTGGTAAACAAGATAAGCAGGATAAGTGTTCTCACGCTTGTAGTATCACCAACTTCAAGATAAATTGCAACGACCTTTGATGGTGGTAAATTAAGTGAAAATTCAGAGTTTGCAAGAAGAAATCCGGAAGATGAAATCAAGGCGCGGGCACTACGAGTCCTCGACCTTTTCCAGACTATTGGAAAGTTGTCTTGTAGACCTGTCAGGTCAGACAGTTTTTAAAGTGGCTGGTACCAATGGAAAAGGCTCCGTGACCCGAATTCTGTCCCAGATTTTAATTGAGGATGGGTATAAGGTGGGTAGTTTTTACTCACCCCATTTGCTCGATTGGAGAGAGAGAATTCAAATCAATCAGGAATTTGTTCCACTTTCAGTTGTGAGCTCTGTTTACGAGAAATACTTAGAGAGAAAACGGGCTTTTGAAGAGGAAAACAGAGAGTTAAGTTTCTTTGAGAACATGCTCTTTCTTGCGTTGAATGTATTCTGTGCAACGCAGGTGGATTGTATTGTCCTTGAGGCGGGACTGGGAGCTCTCAGAGATGCTAGCTACTCGATTCACTCCGATGTCTCAATTCTTACCAATGTGGGAAGTGATCATGCACATATTCTGGGTGAAAGCAGAGAGGAAATCCTTTATGAAAAAGCCGGGGTTTATCACTGTTCACGAGCAGGTCTGTTTGGAGATGATCAGAGCCTCTTTCAGCTATTGAAGAAAGAACGAGAGGCTTGTGAAGTGGAACAACTTTCAAGAGACCATGCCAAAATCATCTCCAACGATTTGGAGAGGCTTCAATTTGAATGGAGAGGCGAGAGCTACCGCACTACGATGAAAGGTTCACATCAGACGCATAATATTTCTCTGGCTCTAAGAACGTTAGAATTGAGCAAGCTGGAGACTCCGGCACCGGAGATCATCAAGTCTGCTCTAATGAAGCTTGAGCATCCCTGCCGGTTAAGTACTCTGAAATATAAAGGCAAGACTATCCTTTTTGATGGAGGTCACAATCATGAAGGTTGGGAGACGCTTCTGGAGTTTCTTGAAGATCAGAAACGTTCCTACACTCTCGCACTCTGCCTTCGAAAGAAAAAGTGCACTCCGGAGCAGCTGACTGTTTTTTCAACTAAAGAGCCTGATATAGCCTTTCGAACAAGTGGTCCTTTCTGGACAAAGTCAATGGCAATAAAGCTGTTTCCTGAAGTCGAGTATTGCTCATCCTATGCGCAACTGGAGTCGGCTATTTCCAATTCCAGTGATGATCTGGTGGTGGTCGCCGGTTCACTGATTGCTTGCGCCAGAATTGAATCCTGGCTCAAGAAGAAACTATAGAGCCACTGCTCAGCCTGACGAGCTGAGTCCTTCACTCTCATAGTCCGGGTCGAGAAGATTCATGAGTTCTTTAACTTCCAGTGAGCTTCCACTTCGGCTGCCATCAATAATTTCTTCGAAAATCTCCCGCTTTCTGGAGGCGAGCTCCATCACTTTTTCTTCCACAGTATTTTCCATGACAAGTCGGTAAACCATCACATGTTTTGATTGTCCGATTCTGTGGGCCCGGTCAATTGCCTGATTCTCCACTGCAGGGTTCCACCAGGGATCCAGTAAAATCACATAGTCTGCAGCCGTCAAATTCAAAGCGACCCCACCTGCCTTGAGGGATATAAGAAAGAAGTGACGTTCTGGCTGGTTTTGAAACTCGTCAATTTCAATTGACCTTTTCTTGCGGGAAACCTGGCCATCAAGATAGGAATAAGAGTAGTTCAGCTCCTTGAGGATATCTGCGAGCCGGAGCAGACAGCTTCGAAACTGCGAAAAGACAAGTACTTTGTGATTTTCCGCAGCAAGTTGAGGCAGGGTCTCTTTGAGATAATCAAATTTTGAACTGGAGTAACCGGAAAACTCTGGATTCGCACTTTCTGGGTCGAGGCATAGTTGGCGCATTCGCAAGATGCCTTCGAGAACATACATTCCTGCGTTTTCAATACCAGTATCCTGTATCTGCTTCTTCAATCTTTCCTTGAAGTACTCATTGGTCTTTTTATAGGCCATCGCCTGGTCAGGTTGCATCTTCAACTTGATAATTGATTCAGTTTTTGGAGGCAGGTCCTTTTCCACTTCTTCTTTCTTACGCCTTAAAAGAAATGGTTGGACCACAGAGCGCAAAACCTGTGAGGTCAGGTTGGCCCGGTTGCGCTCAATCGGCTTGAGGAAGGTGCGCAGAAACCACTTTCGGTTTCCCAGATATCCGGGAATCAAAAACTCAAACAAGGCCCACAACTCCATGGTTGTATTCTCGATGGGTGTGCCAGTCAGGCAAAGCTTGAAACAGGAGGGAATCTTGCGAAGCTTCTTGCTCAATTGAGAGGCCGGGTTCTTAATGGCCTGAGCCTCATCCAGAACCAAAGCAGTCCAATTTGTTTTGGCCAGACTGGCAATGTCATTTCGAGCTGTTCCGTAAGAAGTGAGTGTGATTCCTGGTTTCAAATCTTGATAAAAGCGCTCTTGTCCATGATAAATCCGAACCGCTAAATCAGGAGTGAACTTTAAAACTTCATTTTTCCAGTTGTCCAAAGAACTTAACGGGGCGATAACGAGAAATTTCGATTCGGGATTCCTCTCAGAAATCGACAATAGAAAGCTCAAGCTCTGCACAGTTTTTCCAAGACCCATATCGTCAGCAAGAACACCGTGATATCCGTGTTTCTTGAGATTGTGTAGAAAATAATAGCCCTCAAGTTGATAGGGGCGTAAGGGTAAGGACAGTCCTTCCGGGACTGGAACTCTTTTTGGATGAGTCAGGGTTTTCAGTCTTTCTTCATCCTGTCTGAGTTTTTGAAACAGAGGAGCTTCAATAATAAGCTTTCCAAAATATGCCTGGAACGCAGGAAACAAGGATTGGGGAACTTTATGATCCACCTCCTCCACAAGTTCCTGGGCAGCCGTCAGTTCCTTGAGTTCTTCTTCACCGAGCAATACCAGTTCACTTTGTGAGCCATTGACGAATCCATCTCGCAAAAGATCGGGGTCAATGAACAGGGAAGGGTCTTCTTCATCCTTGATTTTGATACCCAATTGAAACCAGTTCTTGTTCTTTTTCGCATTGAGTCCCCATTGCAAGCCGGACGCTCTACGAATCCTGGATTGCCTACGCACATGGAAGAATTCAAATCCTCTTTCGAAGAACTCAAAAATCCCTTCTTTGAGAAAATGTTCAAAATCATCTCTGGAGATCTGGTAGTTAAAAAAATAGCCAAGTTTTCTGATGGAACTATTTAAGGCTGTGATCTTGCCCAGGCTCCAACGAACTAAAAACTTGTGGCAGAGTTTTTCGAATTCGGGATTTGGTAATGGTTCAACCACACCCTCTACCGGATTCACTTCGAGATAGTTTTGCACGGCCTTTGGGTAGTTGAAGTCCAGGTGGAGGTACGCATGGGACTCTTTGCCGGGATCCAGGATCTTTAAAGAAGGAACAGGATCGATTGCCAGCTCGTATCTCTTCACCAGCGATTTTGCAAACTCAATTCCTGGTAATTTCATTTGCTCCACATGGCTGATCAACGCTTCAAAAGCCCCATGTGGAATGACGGGATTTTCCTCAAGGAACTCCAAAAATGTGAGGATCTCTTCAGACTTGTTCAGCTTGAGAACCCGAGCCCGAGATCCTTGTTCAAGAAGTAAATAGACCTGATCTCGGGAAGCAATGCTGTTTGGTACCTTTGATAGCGCTTCGCCAACCCTTTGACCTGTCGAGCCACGCAACTGATAGCGAAAGCTCAAGCGATCCGTTGCCAGTCTGCACGGAAGGCACTGGATATGAAGATTCGTTTGTTCAGGAAAGTCGGCAGGTAGAATAGTCCCTTCACTTTTCACAAGAAACTGGTTGGATTCTAATTCGTCGAGACAGTCCCGTAAAGGAACCTGTATCAATTGATTCCACTGGTCTCGCTTCAGACGATGCAAAGACTTCTCTTCCTGCGAAGAAAGGTGCGATTCAAGAAAAGCAAGGATCCCAATTGGCATTTTGAGTATCTCATAACGCTCCATTTGATGCTTTGTCAACGGAACTGGCCTGGAGAGGCTGCCACCTTCCTTTTGTGTTTTGATCGCTTGCAGTGCCGGGGTCAGTTGAATGTTTCTCCCACTGACTTCCATGATTACTGAAAAGAGGGCCTGCTTTGTTTTGAGTCCGGATTGTTTCTTTCGTTTGATTGTCTTTTGAGTTTGAAGCTCCAGATCAAGAAACCACTCCTGAAGTCTTGAGGGCAGGGGCTCTTTCTTTTCAGCCTTCAGTGAGATCTCCTTAATCCTTGCTTGTTCTGGTTGTCGCGAGAAATCCTGAAGTTGTCGGCTCAGTTGAAGATTTTTTGTAGAAATCTCGGTAAGAGCCTGTCTCACTTCATGCTTTAATTCAGCGGGAGGGTCATAGGTAGATTCACCTGAATTGATTCGCAGCTGAGTTACAGCGCAGCGAATCAATTTTTCCTTGAGATAGCTGCTTTTGATGTCCGGGTAAAAACGCCATTGAGGTTTGGAGCTGAAGTCTTTGTCATAGCCCATACTAAGAAGCAGGGTTCCTTCCAGAGGAATGTCCCGGGGGGCACTGTCACTGGCTTTGTAGTAGAAGACGAATGCATTTTCGCGCCAGACAATGTGGCATCTACTCAGATATTCATGAAGTTTTTCCTGATTGAACCAGCCCAGATAAAATTCATCCAGATACTGTTCGAGAGCTTCAAGGGACGCCATTGCCCAAGTATAACAGGACTAAACTGCCTTCCAAAGACATGCTTTTGTCTGCTTTTCCATAGCATCGCCAGAGTCCCTTTGTTATAATGCCTAGACTTTGGCCAGGGCTTCCCGAGTACCAGGTTATTCCTCATGCCAGAGAGCCAAAATCAGGATTTGATCAAAGGAAAACGAATGGGTCGAAAGTTATTTGGAACTGATGGTATACGTGGTACCGCCAATGTGGACCCAATGACAGTTGAAATGATGGTAAAACTGGGCAGAGCTGCCGCTTATGTTTTGTCCAATCGGGGCAAGCGCTCCAAACATCCAATTGTCATCAGCAAGGATACCCGTATCAGTGGTTACATGCTGGAAGCTGCACTGGTTTCCGGGATTTGCTCCATGGGTATGGATGCTTTGTACACTGGTCCCCTGCCTACTCCTGGAGTTGCTTTTCTCACCAGATCTTTGAGAGCCACTGCAGGGGTGATGATCAGTGCTTCCCACAATCCCTACATGGACAATGGAATCAAGTTTTTTCAAAATGATGGCTACAAGCTTTCGGATGAACTTGAGGAAGAGATCGAGCGCCTGGTTTTTACAGGTGATGTGGATAAAATCCGACCGACTGCAGATCAGGTAGGAAAGGCTTACCGCATGGATACAGCCGTTGGGCGGTATATGGAATTTGCAAAATCCTCTTTTCCACGCGGAATGACCCTGGATGGGCTCAAAATTGTTGTGGACTGTGCCAATGGAGCAGGCTACAAGGTGGGCCCGGGTGTACTGGAGGAGCTCGGAGCCAACGTCATCACAATTGGTGACAAACCCAACGGTACCAATATCAATAGTGGTTTTGGAGCTCTTCATCCGGAAAAAATGAGAGTCGAGGTTATTAAAAACAAGGCTGATTTGGGGATTGCATTTGATGGTGATGCGGATCGTGTCATCTTCTCCGATGAAAATGGTCACGAAATCGACGGAGACCATATCATGGGAATGTGTGCAATTCAGGCCCATGAAGAAGGAGTTCTGGCTCACAATACCCTGGTCACCACAGTAATGAGTAATATGGGACTCGACCTGGCCATGCAAAAGCGAGATATTTCTGTAGTTAAGACTGCTGTTGGTGACAGGCATGTGGTCGAAGAGATGAAAAAAAGTGGCTTCAATATTGGTGGAGAGCAAAGTGGTCATTTGATCTTCCTTGATTACAACAGTACCGGAGATGGTTTGATCAGTGCTCTGCAGGTTTTGGCTCTGGTGCAAAAAACAGGCAATACTCTTTCCCAGCTCGCTGGAGTCGTGAAGAAACTTCCTCAGGTTATTCAAAATGTAAAGATTCGTGAAAAGAAGCCTTTGGATGAACTCCAGAATGTTCAAAAAGTAATTCAGGATGTGGAAGAGAAGCTTAGTGGCAGAGGTCGGGTATTGGTCCGTTACTCAGGAACTGAAAACCTGATGCGTGTCATGCTCGAAGGCGAAGATGAGAAAGTTCTGCGTAACTATGCTGCAGGAATATGTGAAGAAGTAGAGAAGCAGATAGGGGTTGAAGCCTGATGGAATCCAAGCCATTGGATAAGAAAAAAGAGGAAGAGCTCGAAGAGTTGCTTTTGGGTGATTTAACGCACCGCAGAGACGAAATTCTAGCCCAGCTCAATTTGTCCGATCCAGACCAGGCTCTTGAAGTTCTGATGAAAGAAGTCTCCTCGGACAGGTCGGCTTCTTATGAATCGGAGGAAGAAGAAAGTGATGAGAATCCAGGTTCGGATTTTTCAAAAGTCTTTGAGAGCACCAACTCCAAACTGGATTTGAAGGCTGCGGCATTGACCCAGGAAGAGAAAGACTTTTTCTTCCAGCCGATTGAAGGGGAAGAGAAGCGCAAAGTCTTCCCTGGTGGGGAAGAGGAAGTGCCAGTGCATGACAGTCGGGTTGAGAGCGATGTTATCGACCCCAATGCAGATCTCTTTGAAGATGTGGTGATATCGCCCGTACTAAGAGACTCACGCAGACTTCTATACATTAATTTGTGTGTTTTGAGTACAGTGCTTGTATTGATGGCAATTCTGGGTTTTCAACAATCTCAGATGAATCGGCAGTTTGAGCAAAACCAAAAGATTTTGATGGCTTTTATGGAGAAGGCCTCAGCCTTGCAAAATGATCGGGCTCAGAGCTCTGCGATTGGTTTGGACAAGATCATGAATATGGAGGACTCCAAAAAAGTAGAGTATCTTCTTGAGAAAACAGAGAGTACTCTTTCCACAAGAGATGAAAAAATATTTTGCTACTTTCTTCTTGCGGCTTTGGAGCTCAAGGAATGGGACTTTGAAGAAGCAAAAATATACATAGGAAAGGGATTGGTGCTAAAAAATGAAAAGAATCCTTAGTTCAATAATTTTAATCATAGGTATGGCGACGGCTATACTCACCAGTTTGACAGGTGTTCAGGAAGTTCATGCGGCAACAGAAGGAACCAAACATGATTTTGGATGCAAGGCCTGTCATGACATCCACAATCCAAAGGGACAGTCCCTGTGGCCAACTCCACTGGTGCACGGGGATGGAAAGCAAATTTCTCTAACACCCCAGGATGCAATGTGCTACGCCTGCCACAAGGCAGAGAACAAGGGAGGAAAGTTTTTTCTTCCCGGACATTCCCATCCTATCAACGTGGTCCCATCGGCGAAAACAAAGATCCCGAAGGTTTTGGGTACCACCTACGTAGAAGGTGTTGGTCGTGTTATCACCTGTGTCTCCTGTCACGACCCTCACAGCAGTAACTCCAAGTTTCTGAAAATAAAAAATGAAAATGATGCCTTGTGCAAGGCTTGCCACGTTAGTTATTGATGGAGAACCTCATGTCCAAAATTTGGTTTAGAGATATTAAAGAGCATTTAGGAAAAACAGTTTGGCTGCAGGGCTGGATTTTTAATAAAAGAGGAAGCAAGAACATCCAGTTTCTTGAACTTAGAGACGGTACTCTTGTTTTGCAGGCTATTGTTACGATTGAAGATTCTTCGCAGGAAACCTGGGATCAGGCAAGCGAATTGACTCAGGAGTCTTCAGTGGAGGTTCTGGGTGAAGTGGTCGCGCATCCCAAATCAATTTCCGGTTGCGAAATCATCGTCAAGGAAATCAAGCCCATTCAGAT
>Ga0181587_10000057_pt1 | contig 77742 bp, 57 predicted proteins | sample 071ome_27_FD_132463 | JGI IMG/M metagenome (GOLD analysis project Ga0181587, IMG submission 132463) | Coastal salt marsh microbial communities from the Groves Creek Marsh, Skidaway Island, Georgia - 071409AT metaG (megahit assembly) | ecosystem: Environmental > Aquatic > Marine > Intertidal... | reverse complement strand
GGACTTACCACCGACCCTTGAGGCCGATACAGGTGGCTCTGGCGAAGGAATGCAAGGTTACAACGAAGAAGAGCACTGGCCTGACGAGTCTGAGGAAGGCGGAGTGGTTTGGTCTCAGGATCCTCAAGACTATGAAGATTTGGAAGAAGATGGTCAAGTAATTACAACTTCTGATATCGATGACTATCTGGAGCAGCAGGGAATCATAGAGAAGCTCCATCGGCAAACCAGAAGCAAAGATGATGAAACTGAGGAAGTAGAAGCAATTGAAGAGTCCGAGGTTTCTGAGGCTGAAGATTTCAATCAAGTTCCTTCTGCCTTCGAAGAAGCTCCTATAGTTGAAGAGGATCTGGATTTCTCTGCGAATAGAATTCCTCAGGGAATCCTTCGATCTCTACAGGAGAGCTCTTATCTGCTCGAAGAAGGATACATTGATCTGAAAGTCACTCCACCTCGACAGGAGTTAACTCAGAAGCTGATTCATGAACTTCAAAATGTTGACCCTACATTGATCAGCAGTATCGAAAGTTATGAAGTAGATTTGAAAGCCCCTGAGATTAACCTGATTCCTGAGCCTGAGGAAAAAGTCTTTCAGGTGGGTGAGTGGATGGAGTGGGTTGAGTTTCAACCACGCAGTCTTGAATCTTTGAGAAAAAATGTTGCTCAGGTAGTTCTGGAGAAAAAGTCATTCCTGAATACTTTGATGGAGTATTGCGAATATCAGGGTTTCATGAACAAAAGCTATCAAGCTCTCTATGTGTTGAGTGAGATTCATCAGCATATCGGTGAGAAATTCGCTGCAATGGGATTGAAGACCGAATGTCTTGCCTTGATGGACGAGAATGAAGTTCGACGAACCGATGAGCTACTTCTTTGTCAGGAGCTTTATGAGCTCCTTCCCCATGATGAAGAAATTATTGGAAGAATTAGCTGTGCTCTTCGTGGCTTGAACCGGGAAGAAGAACGAGTTGAGTTTCTTACTTCTGTGATTGAGGATTTTCATCGATCTGGAAAACAGGAAGAAGCTCGCAAATATCTATCACTGGCTCTATCTGAAGGTGTGTCCGAGATTTCCATATATGAGGTAGGCGTCTGTGTTTACCGAGCACAAGGGGCATTCAGGAGCGAAATGGATTGTATAGAGAAGTTGCGAAGCCTCTCATCGAATCCAGAAAAATATGAACTCTCGAGGGCCAGGTGTTTCGCATCTCTAGGACAGGTAGAAGAAGCTCTACAGAGTTTCAAGTCCAGCCTGTCGTTTACGGATGAGCCTATTCCTTTGATGGAAGAATTGATCGAATTTTTGCTTTCTCAGGGTCGTTATGAGTTGGTTCAAAGTTATGCCAGACAGCTTCTATCGCTGGACTCCAACAACAAGGTGGCGAGAACAGTAGAATGGAGTCGTACCCAATCCAGTGTAGGTGAGTCAGACCTGACTCTGGACCTAAGCTCTCTGGAGTCAACTATTGAAAAGCTGTTGGACGAAAAATTCTCTAAATTTAGCGGGAATCTGAATTCGATTGGCTCTCGTGGGAATAGTCAGGCAGTGGACAATTATTCTTATCCCGAGTTTAGCGAGGAGCCCAAGGAAAGGGTCGAGGAAAAACCTTTGAATCCCTTTGAAAAGCTAGAGCTCTCTTCAATACAAGTCAATGAAGATTTTTTAAAACGTTCAAAACGTAAAAGTAGGGTCGACGAGGCCATGATCAGAGAGTATCTGCAAAATCTTGCGAACGATTTTGAGTCAGGACTTTCTGACGGTCAGTTGGTCCAGTCTTTGAAGCAGATGAAGACTCATTATTCGTCTGTGAATGAAGCAGGAGACTATCTTGAGCTTGAAAGAGAAATCCAGGAGTGGGGATCTCGCCTGGCACAATCGCTTCAGGATCCTATGTTGAGTTTCTTCTGGATGAGCGAATTCAAGCAAGTATGATTTCGCGACAAAACAGGTTAACTCAGACCTGGTTTTGTACGATTCACTTTGTAGAGCTTCAATTTATATCTCAATCTATGGATTGAAGTTTGTTCTCAAGAACTTACTTAATCTGTGGAGTGTTTTCAGTGCAATCAACCTTATCCTTATGTCTAATATTCCTTACAGTGACTTTGAACAGTTGGGCAATGCGAACACCTCTGGCTGATCTACCGCAGGAAATCAAGGTGCTTAGATCCAAAGAGCAGGAAAGCAAGATTAAAAAGCTGAGCGTGAAGTATAAGCAGTGGATGCTCAACTATGAGCGCGACAAGGTCTTTTTTCACTGGAGCGAGTGGAGAAAAAGGCGACAATCCATGGGATGATGAGCGTTCCTAGAAATTATACAAGACTCTTCTTTCTATTCTCCGGAGCATTGTTTTTATTCTTCCAGAGCTATCACTTCTATTTAATACACCAGAGTCGAACTTACTTTGCAGGCTTTGCCAGGACCCAACTGGAAAGAGCTTGTCAGGAGTTTGAGAAATCCTGTTTGCAGCATGAACTTTTTGAGAGTGCTCTGTTAAACACTCAGCAAAGTAGTCAACTCGCCAGAGACTACTTTGAAAGTGAAGTTTCAAGAATTGAGCGCGAATATTATCTGAACTCAATACAGGTAAGAAAGACAGGTGAAGAAGCGCTGCTCCTGGGCGTGATTCCAGATAAAAAAGACGGGTCTGTCCATAGTCTTAAGAGGGATTACTCACTCAAGGAGGCCATTGAAGTCGAGTTTTACTTTTCCTTGCCTTTTGAGGGGTTCACCCAATTGCAGCAAAATGCGCTGCAGGCTGGTTTCTTCTTCTTTGTATTTGTGTTTAGTGCGGGAATTCTTTTGGTAAAGAACCTGATGGATCGCTCTTTGCAACTTCAGGAGGAGGTCGAGAGTTCCCAGAAACTGGCTGAATTTGGAAAAATCTCTGCGGGTGTTGCCCATGATATTCGTAATCCGCTTAGTATTATTGGATTGAAGGTGCAGGAGTTGTTGGAGTTGCATGAAGGTGATTGTGAAACTATTGATCACCTGAGTCAGCTCAAGTCGGCAATGGGAAGAATCAATCATACCGTAGGGACTTTGCTTGTGCTTCAAAAAGAGAACTTACCGATGGACCAGGAAATAGACTTAAAAGAGATTCTCTCCAGTGTGATTGAAGATCAACAAGTGACGGGTTTTCAAATCGACTTTGATGTGCAGGAGGTCAAGATCACCGGGAATCGGGATATCCTCTACAGAATGAGTGAAAATTTGACTCGCAATGCCCTGGAGTCGGGTTCCGGGTTGCCAGTTCATCTTCGAATATCTGGAGAACATCAAGAAGATAGATACAAGCTGTCATTTGCTGATAATGGAAGTGGGATTGAAGATCTGGATTCGATTTACCAACCCTTTTTTACGACGAAGAACTATGGGATCGGGCTAGGGTTAATGGTGGTTCGAGATGCAGTTTCTAGACACAGTGGTGAGATTGAATGTCACTCCTCCAAGGGAAATGGTACAGAGTTTGTCATTTACTTCCCTGCAAGCATCTTGTCTTAAGCTACAGGGTTATTGACATTGAATGAGAAGGACTATAGATTGTCTGCCCTGTTTTGAGGAGGCATTGAATGGAAAATCAAGAACCGGTTGCACAGGGTATTGAACGTCTAAAGCAGAAGAAGTCTGAAGAGCGAAAAATCACAATGCTGAGTGTTCCGGACTACTATAGTGCGAGGATAATCGATGACCTTGGTGTGGACTGCGTGATGGTTGGAGATTCTCTTGCCAAGCATCTTCAGGGGGAAGAGACAGTATTCTCTGCCAACATCGGAGATATTGTTTACTACTGCAAGATTGTTCGTAAAGCTGTTCAAAATTCAATTTTAATCGCGGATATGCCTTATTCAGCATACGAATTGGGTGCTGATGATGCTGTAACCAATGCGAAGCATTTGATCGAAGTCGGTGGAGCCGATGCGGTCAAGCTTGAGGGTGGTGCAGATTATTTTGACCGCATTAAAGCTTTGGTAAAAGCTGGAATTCCTGTAATGGGTCATTTGGGCTTAAAAGACAGCTATTACAAAGACAGTTCTCCACTTGTTGCAACGGCCTCAGACCGGAACAAGGACTGGGATCGGATACTGGATAATGCAAAGAAACTGGAAAAATTGGGAGTCTTTGCACTGATGCTTGAGTGTGTCCCCGGGGAATTGGGAAAATTGGTACACTCCAAGCTGAAGATTCCTGTTTTGGGCCAGGGAGCTGGGCATCATGTGGATGGGCAGTGTCTGGTCTTTCATGAGATGATGGGCTTCCATGAAGGTTATAGACCCAAGTATATGAAGCGCTATGCGCGCCTTTCTCAAGTAATGTCGCAAGCTATTAAGGACTTTGTTGAAGATGTACAGACCCATAAATTCCCGTGTGAAGAGCACGAATATTAAAATTCTTTGTTAAAGATTGAGAATTATTCGTCGATTGAAAAGCTATGCTAGAATTTTTGAGTTTACTATTGATTACAGCAGGTGGAATCGGAGTGTCTTATTTTTTGCTCCTGTCCTTCTTCAAGATTTTTGATCTGCTGAAATTGAATTAGGACCCTCCTGACAGCTTGTTTAGAGCTTTCTCGGAGAGTCCCATTTCGTGCTACAAGGAGACATTTTCAGGATGTCTCAGGATTTTTTCTTTCAGTGTAAGGCTTAGCCTTGAAGTGCTTTTTTCTCTTCTTCCTGCTCTATCAAGCTCGAACAAAGAACAGCTCCATCCAATGAAGTAGAACTGTTGTTTCGATTGGATTTGTTCAATGGTAGAGCGCTGACTACTGATCCAACTTCTTTTGTTTCCTCGCCACTTTCCTCTTTGGATAAGAAGAACTTCACAGCCTCCTGTTCTTTAGTGAAGGTGTCGATATCTCCACTATCAATGCTGAGAACATAGATTGGATACTTTCGAACTTGGAGTTTCATAGTTCTTCTTCCTTTAGATTTTTGCTGTTTTTGTTTGTAATTGTTTGGATTGATTCATTCGCAATTGTAAACAAGCGATCAAACAAAAACAACAAAAATGTTGCCATTCCTGTATGCCTTTTTATGGAATCTGAACAGACATAGGATCGGGTGCATTTCAAACGAGATTAAGTTATGATTGAAACTCTTTTGATAGAGGGAATCTTCGGCGATTTATACGATTTTAAATTAAGGATTGCTTTTGAACGTTCGCTACCAAATAGTTTTTTTAAAATTTTGTTTGATATCACTTTTTGTCTTCTCTTCAGTTTGTAAGGAAGAGGCTGAAATCGAGATTACCTTGATCTCTCCAATTGTGAGTGAAGGGGTAAGAACTGATAAAGTTGCCCTGGAGGGATTGATCAATGATTTGTCTGTTGAAGAGTTGAAAGTTGTCGTCAATGATCAGCCCATACAGTTTATTCAAGTCAAGAAGGGATATTTCCAGGGTGCACTCAACCTTGATGAGCGCGAGAATCATGTAGTTCTGTATGGAGCAACATTTCAGCGCAAGCACTTCCGGTTCGAAACCCGCATCATTAATTACTCTCGTAAGGAGAAAACACTGGAGCAGAGGATTGCTCCAAAGCTCTCCTTGAATCATTTGAATCCGGAGGAATTTAAAGTTCTGAGTCCTGCTCAATACGAAACGATGACAGTGCAGCTCACGGACAATGGAGAGAAAATTCTGCAATTGGGATATGTTTTGGATAAAGGAGCGCCTGTTTATCTCGAGCCGGATCTTAAGAAGCCTGTAGCTCTAAGGTTGCCCACTCCTTCAGGGAAATCCTCAATTTTGGAAGTTTTCGCTATGGACGGGGACAAGAACAAAGTGATTCAAAAGTATCATTTTCGTCTGGAGAGGCTTGAGTGTTCGTTGTCCATTGGGCCTCGTTACGGAATTTTTGAGAGAACTCCTGTTTCTATGAAAGTTAGAGTCAAAGGGGGGAAGGCTCCCCTTGAATATTTTTATCGACTTCGATCTGCAGCTGGTGGCTTCATAGAGAAGCAGAGTTCAAAGAAGTCCGAGAACATTTCATTGCGTGGGAAATTTGACTCTGCAGTGCGTTTTCAGGGAGAGGTTCTTGTTCGGGATTCTCAGGGGATTGATGCAATCTGTAGAGCCAGGGATACCCTGTCATTTTATCCTCAAGAGCATCCCAGGTTATTTCAACTTTCGGAGAGAACCAGGCTGGAGTCAACGAAGCAGTCCTTGCTGTTTTCAATTGAGCCTCCGGTGCTGGGAGGCGAGATGACGATTCTTCTCAAATGGAATGATCCTTTTCATGGGGTTTCCGGACAGGAGTGGAAAGTCCTGGGGCGACACAAGCTTCAGTCCAATGGATATCGACGATTCTGGAGATTTGAGTTGGACAAGCACGTGCCTGTAGGAAATTATCTAATGAAGCTCTCTATGGTTCTTGGGAACGATCAGCTGACATTTACAGAGACCATGCCAGTAGAGGTGACTCGTGCCCAGGACGACACTCGAGATTTGCTTCAGGAAATCCTTGCAGGTGAAGAGACAGACTAGAAATTTGTCCAGACAAAGTCTATAGTACAGGCTCGAAGGTAACCAGGCTTCAGCTTTGGCAACTCGATGACTCGTATTCTATTCATAATTTTAGCTTTGCTTACAGTATTGCCCAGTATCAGTGCTTTTGATTTTCGCATAGGTCGACTTCGCTACTCAGGGGGCGGGGACTGGTATGCAAATGCGAGTAGTTTATCCAACTTGCTCTCTGCGACCAGGCAGGAGTTTTCGCTTAAGGTGGACAGCACTGAGCCCACTGTATCCCTTAAGGATGATTCAGCCTTCCAGGTTGATCTTCTCTATGCCACAGGGCACGGAAACATCAATTTTACTCAATCAGAAGTCAAGAATCTTCGTCGATATCTCGAAGCTGGTGGATTTCTGTGGGTAGATGATAATTATGGTATGGATCGTTTCTTCAGAAGAAATATTCGTAAAGTCTTTCCGAATCGAGATTTGGTGCCTCTTGGCTCAGAGCATCCATTATTTCATTCTTATTACAAGCTAAAGGGTTTGCCCAAAGTCCATGAGCATGATGGTCAGTCAGCTCAGGCATTTGGGATCTTTCATGGGCACCGGCTCATTGTTTTGTATACGTTTAGTAGTGATATTGGTGATGGCCTTGAGGATGAAGGAGTTCATCCAGACCCACCTGAAATTAGAGAGCAAGCTCGTCAGTTTGCTTTGAACCTTGTCTTTTATGTGCTCAACGGTCAGATTCAGTCGGGAAAGTCTCTCTAAGGAGTTGTTATGAGTAGGGTTTTGGTGACCGGCGGAGCCGGGTTCATTGGTTCTAATCTTGCCAAAGCTTTGCTGAAAAGGGGAGAAGAGGTAACTGTCCTGGATAACTTGAGCACTGGGTTTCGAGAGAATATTCCTGTGGAGTGCGAGTTTATTCAAGCGGATGTTTCCCTTCAATCCACTTGGCATGACTTGCCTGATTTTGATGTTGTCTTTCATTTGGCCGCAATGGTCAGTGTAGTCGAAAGTCAAGAGAATCCGGTTCAGTGTGAAAGGGACAATGTCCATTCAATCATCTATCTCAATGAATATGCTCGCAAAGTAGCTTTGAAGAAAGTCGTTTTTGCCAGTTCGGCTGCAATCTATGGTGACAAGGCGGCCCTGCAGCTCGAGTCCCAGTATCCTGCTCCGAAGAGTCCTTATGGATTGAGCAAGCTGAGTGGTGAGTATCTGCTGTCGATGAATTACGAAGAACACTCCATTCCCTACGTAGCTCTTCGAATGTTTAACGTGTTTGGTCCCTATCAGTCGGTGAAAAGTGCTTACGCTTCAGTTGTTCCGATTTTTTTGACTCGCGCTTTAAACTCTCAGTCTCTGGCGATTTACGGTGATGGACAACAAACCAGAGATTTTATCTACGTTGATCAGGTTGTGAGTTATTACATTCAGGCAATGGATAGAGGAAATGATCTGGTAGGGGTGTTTAACGCAGGAAATAACAGAAGTCTGTCCATCAAGGAGTTGGCCAATCGAATTTTGGTGCTTACGGACTCTAAAAGTGAAGTAATCTTTAAGGAAGTCAGACCGGGAGACATTCGTGAATCTTTGGCGAGCGTAGAGAGGCTCAAATCTGAATTTGATTTTCAGGACTTTGATTTGGAGTCTTGCTTGATGAAGACCCTTGAATATTACCGAAGTTTGTAAATCTTTTATTCAGAGTAAAAAGATTTAGCCAATAGTTCGGACGTCGGTATTGTAAAGATTCCCCTGATTGAAGTTCCCACCAAGGATGTTGTTTCGATCCATTATCCCGATTCTTCCTAGTTCGGCAGCCATCTCATTTCGAAGTCTCACGATCTCATGTCTTGAGAGTTCAGAGGTGTGACCAGGTGAGATTTGATCCGTCATGATTCCACCCCAGTAGCGATGCTTGTAATCAAGAATATCCAGAACGTAGTCGTACTCCGTTGAACCTCTTTTAATAGCTTCGTAGATTGGGGCGCCGGGTAGGGGTACGAAGACAAACAGGGAATAACCATCCGGTTGATTGTCGATAATCCATTGTTTGGTTTCCTGTACAGTGTCGTAGGTTTCACCAGGTAGACCCACGATGAAGAAGCTCTTGAAGCGAATTCCCACCTGACGACAGATTTCTCTGGCCATTGTATTGGCTTCGACAGTTTCCCCTTTATCGATGTTCTTCAATATCTTGTTCGAGCCTGACTCTACTCCCACGCCTACTTCGATACAGCCTGCATCCTTCATCATTTTCATTTTGTCATATTTGGCGGTGTCGGCTCGTAGAAAGCATCGCCAGACTAGGCCGGTAGGTCTAATCTTCTCGCAGAATTCGGTTAGCCACTTGATATTCATAGTGAAGACATCATCAAAAAACATGATACCGGTAAAACCCAGCTTGTCTCTAAGGTAAACAGCTTCTTCAACTACGCTGTCTACAGTTCTGCGAGTCACTTTGTCCTTATCCCAGGGCTTGGAGCAGAATCCGCACTTCCAGGAGCAGCCCCTGTTTGCCATGATATAGGTCGATCGGTGGCCTTGCAGGTCGTAAGCGTAGCGCTCCATGGGTATTAAGTCCCTAGCTGGCCAGTCCAGCTCATCAAGAGTTTTGATTCTATTGGAGGCAAAAACACCTTTTCTTCCTTGAAGAGCTTCTACAATTGCCTCTTCCCCCTCGCCTATGACGACTGTGTCGTAACCGGCGTCAATCAAAGATTTTGGGTCTGCGCTGGCGTGAGGACCTCCAGCGATGAGGCGCTTTCCTCGGTTCGCTTTGGCTACGTCGACCATGCCGTCAAACTGGGGTGTAGTTCCAGTGACGCAAACCACGTCAGCATCGATTACATTGTCCAGTTCATCAACCCCCGGAATTATACAAAACGCTTTGTAGCCTGCTCTACGTGCAGCTGCAGCAACGTAGAGAATTCCCAATGAGGGATAGACGTATTCGTTGAGTAGAAATTTAGAGGGGGGAATGACGAAAGCTACTTTCATTGTATGGACTCCGGAAGGTAAAGATAGACCCTTTATATTATCGGCATGAAAGCCGATATTGTTTACAGTTTGCTGCGAATTGATTCAAAAAATGATTCACTTTGGTACGCAAGATGTTCATTATACGCACAATCAGCAACGAATATGTAACTGGAGTTTGAATTTGGAAGATTTAGATCACAAACAAAAGAGGTGTATTGTGGTTGCGCAATACCTCAATTACGGAAGTGGTCTTGGTATTGTAAGTCAGGTCGAACAGCTATGTCATCTGGGCTTTCAGGTTCAGCTGATTCTTTCCAGAGAATCCAGAACACATTTTCATTCACAAGCTTTGATGAGTAGGGTAGTGGGCTTCGGTGTCAGGATTCACTTTGTAGAGTCGACCTTCTCACGGACTCCATGGTGTGCGCAGGGATTGGAGCGCAAGCTTCGAAGCCTGGATGCACACGAGAGTTTTAACATCACCCATGGGGGCTTTGCGGCTTCGGTGTTAAAGCGGGTTGGGCTGCCCTTTGTGCATGTTTGTCATGGTTTTGGCTTGGGGCGTCCAGAGTGGATAGAATCTCAGGATCGAATTGGGATCAATGGCGCCACTGCAATTCTTGCTGTTAGTGCAGATATAGAAAGGCAGTTGTTTGCTCGTGGAATTGATCCAAACAAGACCGAAACAGTTTACTATCCTTTGAATATTGAGAATAAAGGGCGTGTGCCCTCACCAGAGATCAAGAAGCTTGCCATGGTGGCCAATTTGGTTGAGTTAAAAGGGCATAAATACGCCGTTCGAGCGCTTCATTTATTACGGGATCAAAAGAAACTTAAGAGCCTGGAATTGCATTTTTTCGGAGAAGGTCCACTGGAAGATGAGCTTCGCAGCTTGAGCAGGGACTTGGGTATAGAAGAGGCGGTAAAGTTTCATGGCTATCAGCAAATGGAAGAATTTTATCCGCAGCTTGATTTAATTCTCGTGCCATCACTGGTGGAAGGCTTGGGTATGTCAATTGCTGAAGCCTTTTGCTGGAGTCTGCCGGTAGTGGCATTCGATTCTGGTGGTATTTCCGAGCTCGTTGAGAACAACAGAACCGGTAAACTGGTGACTCCTGAAGACGTAGAGAGTTTCTCTCTGGCGATTGCCAGCTATTGCGAGAACCAGGGGGTGGCTCTAAAACACAGCCGTTCAGGGTTTCGAAGATCGCAGGAGTTATTTTCTCCAGTAAGGTTTCGTGAAGTTGTGCTCAGGCTCTCGAGCTCTTGAAGAAGTGTTTGCGAATCAGGTACATGTCGAAATGTGCCAACAGGCGCTTGTAGGGTAGGTGATAAACTTGCCAAATGGCATCTTCTGTCCGTACTTTCCCTTTGGTGAAAAGATTGCAAAACTTCTCAAGATTGTCCCAGCCGTACTTAACGACAAGGTACTTTACGAACAGGAAGGCTTGAAACAAGTTTAGTTTGTCTTCCTGACTCAGTTTGGTGAAATGAAGGAAGCGCTTGTCTTGTGGAAATCTCATCTCAAAAATGTCGTCACCGGTTCGCATCCGTCTCAGGTTGAGGTTTTTTAAGAGATTGGGTTGGGCGAAGTACATTGCAATTCCCTCACTAAGCCATGCTGGCAAATTCTTAAGACCCTTTTGATGAAGGAACATGTAGGCCAATTCGTGAGCAAACAGGCTGGTGTATTTTCGCTTGAGTGTGTCCACAGTAAGATAAATTTTGTTTTCCATCTTGCGGTAAAGAGCTGGGGGATTGAGGTGGGTGGTGATTTTAGGTACCACTTTTACCCAGACTACATTTTGATGGTGGCCCAGCGCATTTTGCATATAATAGATTTTTTCCTGTAAATAGGGATACCACTCTTCAATGTCTCGAATCAGATTGTAATCAGGAAAGGTGATCACCAGATTTCCTCTTCGAAAGATATTGTTTTTGTTTTCCTTGATCAGTCGGAGTGTAAGGTCGAACTCTACCTGGGCAGGTTCATACTCCGGGTTGATCTCCAATAAATTCTTCAAGTGGGTCGCCGCATCGAAGTAGAGGCCCTTTTTGATGAACAGTTGGGCCATGCGAAGCTTTGCTTTGTAGCGGGTAGGGTCGAGTTTGAAAGCTTTTCGGTAGTATACATAGGCACTCTCAAAGTCTTCCTTCTTGTCGTAAATCAGTCCTATGTAGTAATAGACATTGGATTGTCTTGTGGAAAGTGCCTGAAAAGGTAAAAGCAGCTCCAGAGCTTCATCAAGTCTGCCTCTTTGAGTATAAAGATGGGCAAGTTTTACGGAAATCCCACGGTTTCCGGGATGTGCGTTCAAGGCCCTTTTTAGCTCTTGAATTGCGGTTTCTTCCCGATCTCTGTCCAGTAGTAGTCTGGCCGTGTGTGCATGGATTGATGATTCCTTGCGAAAAACGGGGTGATCTGATGGGCGAAAGTAGGCGAAGTTGCTGACAACAAGAGTTAAAGCCAGGATTAGGCGCGCTATTTTCAGCTTCAGTTTCATACTCTTCTTTTCGAAAGACTGAGGCGGGGTATTGACAAAATGCAGCGTTTTGGAAAGAGAATTCTAACCCTGTCTAACAAAAAGTGTCAGGAATCACTACTTTTGTCAGAAAGCTTGTATTCCTTGAGTTTTCGCCAGAGGGAAGTTCTTGAGATTCCCAGAGAGTCGGCAACCTGCTTTTGGTTCTCCTGATACATTTGCATTCTCTCCATAATGATCAGCTGCTCAACCTGCTCGAGCGTTGGAGACTCCAATTTGTAGAAATCTTTCATAAAGTGATGAAGATTTCGATAGTTGCCTGATTTGCCTCCTGAGTTTGGTTCCGGTAAAAGGTTGAGGGGGCCATCAACCTGGAGTTCTATAGGGAGGTCTTGAGGTTGCAAAGTCGTGGATTCACTCATGATCACAGCGTACTCCACGATGTTTTGGAGTTCCCGGATATTGCCTGGAAATTCGTAATTCATGAGTATGTTGGTGGTCGCTGGTGAAAGGGTATGAACTGGTTTTTTATATTTTTGTGTGAAGGCAAAGAGAAACTGTTCAAGAAACTGAGGGATCGATTCTCGACGTTCTCTCAGTGGTGGGAGGTGGATCGGTACAACATTGAATCTGTAATAAAGATCTTCTCGAAACTCTCCGTTTTTGACCTGGTTCTTGAGATTTCGATTGGTGGCTGCAATGATGCGAACATTAACAGCAATGTCTTCCACATCTCCCACTTTGCGAATCTTTCTTTCTTGAAGAACTCGTAAAAGTTTTACTTGCAAGTTGTAGGGCATCTCTCCGATCTCATCAAGAAACAGAGTCCCCTGGTGAGCCGCCTCAAAGAGTCCGGTCTTGTCACTGTCAGCGCCAGTAAACGAGCCTTTCTTGTGGCCGAAGAGTTCTGACTCCAAAATCGTTTCTGTAATTGCCCCGCAGTTAATTGCGACAAAGGCTCTTCCTTTGCGCTGCGAGTTTTGGTGGATCCAGCGAGCAGTGACTTCTTTCCCGGTTCCACTTTCACCTGTCAGTAAAATCGTGGCATCCGTCGGGGCGACTTTCTTGGCAATTCGCATGACTTTTTGCATGGCAGCGGAAGGAGTCGAGTCAGCATTGTCGTGCAAAAGTGGGCCTGGTAACTGTGGCGGTGCTCCGGAACCTTGTTCGTCTTTCTTTTTGATTTGCGTCTCGATGATGTCAAGAAGAAGTGAAGTTGGAGGAACGTCGCTGAGAAATGCATCTACCATCGGTTCAATCTGTTCCCTCTTTCTGATTCTTCCGTCGAGGTCATGCAGGTAAATGAGAGGGACTCCAAGATAATTTCTTCTCAGGCTCTGCAAATCTTCTAGTACTGTTTTTCCAAAGCTGGAGAAATACAGAATCGCTACCGGGTCGCCAACTTGCATGTCCGTATTGACAGGGTCTCCGGTTTCCAGTAGAGCGGTTTGATATCTCTCCTGTAGTGAGTTGAGGGCGTGCTCTACCTGAGTTTCTGATTCTGCTAAAAGGAGGATGAATTCCATGTGGATATTCTATCACGTTTCCGACTAAAATGAGTTTGTCACCTGGAGGGAATCCTGTGGCCAGAGAGATAGTTTTTTTCAGATTATTTTGGTAAAGTTGTCGCTACGGTTGACACTTTTTAAAAGTGAAAGTGGCTCGAGGTTCATGAAAAATTTAGACTTAGGCTTATTGAAGCACAGTTCTTTGATTGCTTTTTTGACTGATTTTGATGCTAATATCAAAGCACTGAACCCTGCGGCTGAGACTTGGATTTCTCAGTATTTCCCACTTCCTGAAGAGAGTGTTTTTCCCTTGCCTCTGGATTTAGGACAAAGTGAATCTCTTTCTGCGTTGAAGCGACTGTTGGAAGATTTGGCCCAGAAGAGGGAAGGTGGTATGGAACCACAGGAAGTTGTGTTTTTTCATGAGAGTCAGATCCACTGGCTCGAGGTTCAACTCAGCTTTGTGGATGGAGACTCCGATCACGCTTTGTTTTTGATTCGTGATCAGACGGCGCACAAATGGGAGTCCTTGCAGCAAACCTGGTCTCAAAACTGGCAGAGTGTCAGTCTTCTGGCCTCAGGTATTGCTCACGAATTCAACAATTTGATGACCTCGATGGCGGGCTACAGAGAGCTTTTCCTTGAGAATGATATGTTCAGGGAAAAGTTTCTGAAGGTAGTCGGTGAGGGTGTTGATCGTGGTGTTGGTATTGTCGATCGACTTTTGTATTTCGCTCATGCACGGCGAATGGGTGCGGAAGATGAGCCCGTGTTGCAGCAGAGTGTACAGAGTGCAATCGAGTTGTTAGAGGTTGAGTTCCAGAGGCGTAAGATTGAGGTTGAGTTGCAGATGGAGTCAGATCTGCACTACCAAATGCGTATGTCTTCGGATGTGCTTCACCAGTTACTTATTGATTTGCTGACCAATGCAGTTCATGCGATTGGTCAGGACGGTAAGGTTATGGTGAGTGTGAAGCTGGAAGAGGGGGACTCGGATCTAGCTGTTGTTCGAATTAAAGACTCCGGTTGCGGGATGCAGGAGGGGCAGTTGAGAAAGTTGTTTACACCTTTTCATACGACCAAAGGCAGCTTTGGTGGCGGGAAAGAAATGGGAAATGGCTTGGCTCTATATAGTCTCTACACCATTGTTCATGCTTGTGGTGGTGATGTGGGGGTTCAGTCCGCAGTTGGCCTGGGTTCGGTTTTCACCGTTAAGTTGCCAGTGAAGAAGAAGTGCAAGCCTTCTTTATAAAAGAATTTCAATCAGTATGCGCTGAAGCTCCAATGAATAGTGTAGCCAAGTCAAAGCGTTTTTTGTTTTGGTCTTTACTGTTCACTCTCTTTACGCTTTCTACCCTCAAGATTCACAGCCTTTATGATGATGTGATTTTGAAGGCGGTCCAAAAAAAGGTCTTTCAATCTGGTGATAAGCTCTGGAGTTTTGGACAGATTGGGCAACAGTTAGAATTCTGGAGTGATGGTGATTTCGAATTGGTGCATAGCGAACTTGCGTCCTTGATTCAGGATGTCTCAAGATGTTTCATGAAAGTTCAGGGTGGGTTCAGCGTGAATGAGTCAGGCTCGATTGCTGACAGCTGCAAGTTGTCCAGTCTCAATGCCAGGATTTTTGAGCTTGGAGAGTTGAAAAACTTCGATTTCAGGATTTTTAAAAACGTTAAAAACGAAGAAAGTGAATTCCACGTTCCATCCTATTTCAGCAGAATTAAAACTCCTGCGTCAATGAAGCGCTTTCTCTTGAGTTTAGTGAGGATCAGGGGCTTTATAAATGATGGCTCGGAGTCTTTCAGATCTGGGAGATATTTGTATCATGTGAGCTTGCAGGCTCTGCACGAGTCTGACATAGATTTGCTGCTGCCAGAGGGGGTGCATTATCAAAAACTCTTTCCTCAGCCTTATCTTGAAATAGTGGGTAAGTTGTCTAGTGAATTTGAGGTGAGTAGAGGTTTGATTTATTCTGTGATGCGCGCTGAGTCGATGTTTGATCCATTGGCAAAGTCTCATGCCGGAGCCTGTGGAGTAATGCAAATTATGCCGGAAACGGCCAATTCGGTATTGGGGACTTTGGAGAATTCTCTACTTTCTCGCTACGAACTCAAGGGTGACTACAGTCGGGTTAATTGTGAACTATTGCAAGAAGATGTGAATCTAAGTTTGGTTGTCGGTGTGGTCTACCTGTCGCGTCTGATGGACAGGTTCGATGGTAATCTCGATAAGGTGTTGGCGGCGTACAATGCTGGTCCGGGTAGAGTGATTCAGTGGCAATCCAGATCGGGGTCATTTTTTAAAAACGTTAGATTTGAGGAGACGCGAAATTACCTAAAGAAGGTTGGCGCGTCCATGAGAGTTTATGAAATCTTGTATCCTTAAACGACCGCCGCACAAAACTTCACGTTTAAAATTACTTACGAAATGGATACTGCTAAGCTGTCCAAATCGGACTCTTAGGTTCTGGAGAGTTCAGGCAATAACACCTTGAGTAAATGCAGCCTCTACGCATAATGTACATTATGTTAACTTTGGATATGTGAAGCGCCCTATCCATTTTGTGTAGGCACTTTGAAATGAGAAGTTCTGGTTTGTGGCTATGTCTTAAGATTTTTGGATGTCCCTGATTAATCGAGAAACTGTTCTGTTTTGGGGAGAATTTACTGGAGCGGAGTTTCTGAGTTAAAAGCCTGTATGGATCTCAGAGGAAAAAGTCTGCTTGAATGGATCTCTGTGTTAAGAGTCTGCTTGGATGGATTTTGGAGTATATAGTTGTTGGTCGCAGTTCTGTTGGAACTCTTCTTGAGGTGATCGAATTCTCAGGTTTATCAAGTATGAAATGTGCTGCGAATCCATTTTCTCAATTGTAGTCTCATTCCCTGGGTACGCGATTGACTGAGGATTTTGAGCTTAGTCTATTGTATTGTGGGTTTAAGTTGTGATGCGACTTGGTTGGGAGATCAGATTCAGATCAGGATTTGACTTGTGGTCCTCTTGGTATTGAGTTCACATTCTTAGTCAATGAGGCCTTGGTGTGTGAGTCCTTGGTAGAGTCTTGCATCGGTTGAGCTTCGTACCAGCAGTTTTGCTGCTTGGGGTTGATTAAGAATTAAGCGAGATTAACTTTGTTAGAATTATCAATATTCAATAAATATAATGTGGGTAATTCTAGATCTGGGTATTACTCAGCACTTAGAGTGCTCCACCCAATTATCTCAATTGCTTGTTGGGGTATTGGCCTCCAAGTCTTGAAATGCTTGTGGGGTATCCTCTGGTTTTCTTCAGAAAAGATAGAAAAGTGTAAAAACGGTTAAAATTTAAACGCTTAAATTCGGGATTAAGGTCCTAAGGTGTCAAAAAGACTCAAAAGCGCCACAAATCGCTTAAAATCGATCCGGCCGCTCTAGATGCGGGTTTACTCTACTTGTTGAGCAGCTTTTGTAGTTGCTGCTCGAGTTTTTGGATTTTGCTTTTCAAATTACGCTTGATTGAAAAGTCGAACAGGCCGCAAGAATTGAGCTCGGACTTGGCTTGCCTGAGCTTGGTTTCCACGGATCGGATTTCTTGAAGTTCCTGCTCCTGCTTGCGCATGTTTTCCTGAAAACTGAGGGCGATCTCCAAGCTCTTCTGAAATTTTTGACTGAGGGCTTCATTCTGTAAATCCTGCTCGATGCGGATTTGATCAAGTCGGTCTGTCTGACTTTGTAGTTCATGAACTGTTTGTTCAGACTGTTCGAGAGATTTGGATTTGGTTTCCAGTTTATCTTCCAGTTGTTTGTGTTGTTCTTCAAGGAACTCAATTTTTTGGCTATACTCAATCTTGGGGATACTGTTGATTAGCTTGTCCTGAAGTTTGGAGAGGATGTCATCCTTCTCGCTCAAGTTTTGTTCGAGCTCGTGAATTCTGGATTTGAGTTCACTGATGTAGTCTGTAACCAAAGTATTTTCACCGTGATTTATATTGCTTGCCGGGGGACGATAAAATTTTGGTGCTTTGGGTTGATCGCTCTTTACTTCAATGGGACCTACGCTACCGCTTTCTGGATTATGATAACTTTGGTCTGGGGTGGGAGGTTCTCTATTGATAAGTAGTTTTCCCTGGTGTCCATCTTCAAGGGTTATAGTCAGTGGCTTTTGAATTTCTTCGCGGGCTTCCTGTTGATCCTCGAGTCTAACAAGTTCATCTACATCACGCTTTAAGAACAGAGTTCTGTTGCCAACTTTCTTGGCTACATTCAGAAGATCGTTCTTTAGGTAGTAGGTGTAGATTTTGGTACGACCGCAGCCTAGTAGGAAGCAGGCTTCCTTGACGGTTACATAGGTTTTTTCTTCCTTGTTTTGACTCATAATTTTATTGAGACTGTTTTCATAGTGAAATGGGCGCTCCACTCTTAATGAGACCTTCGGAGCTGAGAGCTAAAAGAATAACATTGTGAAACAAACATGCAAACAAGCAATTTTGAAAACTTGTTTGTTCGTATAAAATGGATAGCTAGTTAACTGTTCGAAGAACTGTTTTATTTGTTCGAGCTATGATCGTGGGCTGTTGGGTTGAGTTTCAAGGATTGCTCTGGGGTGGCGATTTTTCGAGGTGTCTATGCCTGCCCTGAATGATCAGGTAGTTGAGGCTTGTAAGACAAAGCTGTCCGTATCTATGTACAAGTGCGTTCTTATGTACATCTGACGGCCTGCTGTCTATGTACCAGGTGTATGGATTTGATGCAATAGCCTTTGGTTAACATAATCCACCGGATAGATTGCGGCCTGTTTTGCTGCATTGGTCTCGTCCTGTTTTCTCAAGGTCTAGTTGAAATATTGCTTTGGCTTATCACTTGTGAATTGAGCTCAATTTGAGGGGGTTGGTCTACTGACCGAATCACCCAGAAGTTCAAAGGATGATACTCGGGTTAGTTTGGTGGGTCAGTTTTCCAGCATCATCTTTGTGTGGATATCTACGAGAAGAGCTACTCGCTCCTCGAGTGAGTCAATTTCCGTTTGTCTGGAGTTATGGTTTTCTTCAATTGAGCGAATGCTTTGTAGCGCGTTAGAGAGTTCAGTCTTTAGGTCTTCCACTTCCTTACTAAGTGCAATGTTCTTCTCATAAAGAAGTTCGTTGATCTTCTGTAGTTTGTCCTGTTTTTCCTGAGTTTTGGCAAGCCTTTCCTGAAGGGTCCTTTGTTGTTGGATTAATTGTTTGTACTGTTCACTATGGAGATTGTTTGTGCTGTGTTGCGAATTTCGACTTACTTCAGATACCAGTGGAGTTGCACTCAGACTATGGACCTGATCCTCAATCATTGGTTTCCTTTGCTCCACGTGAAGGAGTTCTTCGCGGATCTCAGGATACTTCAACCCCCTTTTCTTTAGTGAATGAACGTTTTTAATAATCTCCAAATCGTTTTTAACGAAAAGAAATCGATTGTAACGATCTCTAGGGATGTGCTGAAAAATCTCAGGAAGTTTCCTCATGTGGTAGCGGATAGAGTTCTCTTTGATCTTCAATGTCTGAGAGACTTCCGCTAATAGCATGACATGGTTGAGGCTTGTTTCTGGTGCATTCGAAACGTTGTGATCGTTATCCATAAACCTCGTTTTAACACGAGTATGCGAGTGCTTGCAAGTGTATTTTCGACTCGGTTTGCTCAGGAGTGACTGTAGTGGGCTTCTGTGGGCGTGTATCCCGGTGAAAAAGTGGCTTTAGGTCACTCTTTGAGGCTTGTTCAGTCCAATGTTCATCGCTAAACGACCATTTTCTAAAGACGGGCGCGAACAGTTGAGATTGTGCTTAGGGTGAGAAGAGTTGGACAGGTTGAGTCAGTAGTTTGTGAAATTTATCAGAATCTCCTGGAGCCTTTCTGTGGCCTGTTTTAAAGAATCTGATACATTCCCTATTCGACTCGCCAAAAAACCTTGTAATGAACTTGTGCTGGATCCGGGTTCAAAGTAATGCAGGAGAATGAGTTGAATGACATTCTCATCGGATAGTACGAATTCACCTTGAACTAGCTCTTTGAGCAGTTCGTCGGAATTGATCTGCCATCGCAGATTTCTCAAACTGCTGTCTATTTGCCGGTTGGTGCGAACATTGATCAGGTTAACATAATCCATACCCTGTGCTTCCGAGTGGTCGCTGTATTGGCTTGTGGGTGCTTCGCTATTGTATCTGGTAAGAGAATTGAGCCTGGGTCCTGAAGACTTGGGTAAATTCCCGGAATTGGGGGTTGATTCCGATGTCATGGACTTTTGCTTGAGGAGTTGGGCAAATTCTTCCGGGCTCAACTTTGGGACTTCAAAGGTATCAAGGCCGGAGTTTTCTTCGGTCCCCTTCCCTGCTGCGTTTTCTTCGAGATGTAAATTCAAGGCTAGTTCAATCTCACTTTCCCTTTTGCGTTGCAGATCTCCAGGACTATTTGTGTCGATTTCCCCAGTGTGCAGTTCTTCGGAATCAATGCCCATGTCAGTTTTAGAATTGCTCATTGCAAGTTATGCTTTAGAACTCAGTGTTTGAGATTTTGATTTCCATTGAACAGCAACGCCGAGGCTCAACTGTTCTTCTACTTTCTTCCAAACAGTTACAAACAAACTTTCGACCTCTTTCACAAGGGAAAGGTAGTATTGGTTGTCTTTGTCGTGGATGTAGCGACAGATGTTTAGTAGCCATATTTGACACTCAAGAATGAAGCCCTGATCGACATTGGCTATTTTTCCTGTAAGGGAGTCCGAATGATGTTCATTGATGAGTTTTACCTTATCAAGCAGTACCATGTGCTCATCATCGAGAGTCTGTTGCTCCAGGTATCGAATCAATCGATCCATGACGCGCAGAGTGATGAAGCTCATTCTTTGTATATCCCTCTCGCTCAAATGATCCTGTTTCAGGAACTGGTCTATTGTTTGTTCGGCAATTTCCAACACATGTTTCTCGTTGGCCAGTTTGGAGAGCTTCAGTTTATCCTTCTTGGGTAGATTGTGCCATTCCTCCTGCTGAATGATCCGATCGGCTTCTTGCTTACAACACTCTTCATGGATCACTTCGCGGGCGTCAGGAGTTGCTTTGATGGCTTTATTGATCTGTTCCATCTGCTCTGGGCTCATGTTGGAACTGATGTGTTCGCAGGTTTTGATCAATTCAGAAATGAGTTCCTTACGTTCTGTGGTTGCAGCCTGGGTGCAAAGTTCGTCAAGCTGGTCACTGGTTGCCAGTTGTTGAAGATTTGGCTGGCCCGAAGCCAGAAGGATTCCCCGGCAAAGATTGCTGGTTCCCTTGGGGTTGGTTTTCCAGCTATCACCGTCCATAGTATTTTTCAGTAAATCCTGATCAATGACTTTTTCCTCGTCGAACTTCTGAATTCCCTCTTCGAAACAGTTTAATGGTGAGTTTGTGGGGAACTTAAACTTGAGATCCGTACTCTTCTTCTCTTCAACCAGTTGCTGTCGTAACTTGAGGAGCTCATTCCTGTTCGCTCCTGATGCACCACTTCCTCCAGGGATTCCGTCTGCAAGCTCAATACCCCAGTTTGTATGTTTGTTTGTTTGACTGTTTGTTGGGTCATCCAGGTCATCAAGCCCCACTTCTTCAGGGCTCTTCTTGAATAGTCTTTGCAAATCACTGGCTTGCAGTCCCTTGATCTGCTCTAAAAGACGATCTAGCTGATTTTTACTGCCATGACTCCAGTCTACAAATCGCTTTTGAATCTCCTCAGGTCGAAGTGAATAAAGCAGGTTCATGGCTCCAGACAGGCCATTGAGTAGATAGCTTAGTCCACCTTGACCCCCTTTTGCACGATTGGCTTCCATAGCTTCTACAATCCGAATGGATTTGACGCGGCTAAGTTCGAGAGGTACACCTGTTGGTTCAGGAAGAAGTTCGGCTCCGATTCTGAATGGATTCAGGAACAAGTGTTCCTTGTACTGCTCCTTCTGAATATAGTTCATGAGTCGATGAAGTTCCTGAAACCGCTCTAAATTCTGATACAAACCATCCACGTCTAAATCTAAAATCAGGTTCAGAACAGCAAGAAAACTCTCGTTATGAACTGCAGGTCTGCGAAGTCTCTTGGCTGGAACACTCAGACACTGTTTGAGAGATTCCAGATCCTCAACGGCGATCGCTTTTCGAGCTCCAATTGGTGTTAATGTCTTGAAAGATCCTCTCCCCGATCGTAAAGGCAACTTTTTCGAATGGATTTCCCAGGCTAGAGCACAGATTGCTTCGAGATCGTGAATCCACTCTGAAATAATAGAGAGGGAAGTTCCTTTTTCGTTGTATCTCTTTCCCTGAATCCAGCGATAAAGGTGATAAGGATTGAAATACCTCAGTTTGAGATGAATATCTGCTGGAATGGTTGGTTCCGGGTGATCATTCTGAAAGTGCTGTCCATGGATGAATTGGGAGTGAAGTTCCTTGATCTGGTTTTCAAGCTCTTCCAATACTTCGCTCGACTTGTCTCCCTGCTGCAGGTTTGTCAGGCAATACCCTATATAGTGGATGCATTGAAACTGAAGTTCCTCGGACTTGCAGATTTGTTCAGCAACAACTTCCAGATTGTCTGATTCACTCAGAAGCTTGTAGATTGCTGGATAGGCGTCACTGATTCTGAACCTGAGGCAGTTGTCCAGATAAACCAGCCAAAACGCCAGTTTTAAACTGTCGACGGCGAAGCCATACTGCCAGAGCAAGCTGAAATTGCGCTCGAATAGAAGAATCAAGTCTCGTTGAATGAGACCAATATCTCTTTTGTCGCTATTTTTGTCCGAACTTTGCAAGTCTTGATCCAGTCTTTAGTGACATTCGACAGTACATAAAGATGGGAACACTATCATGCTAGCAACCTGCAATATCTACGCCAAGGATTCTTATGCAGTTATGCATTGAAATTCATACAAAAATCGGCAAAAACATCATAAAAATGAATGATAAGGTGAGAAGGAGTTCACTACAGATGGGAAACGTTTCACGCTGGAGATGCTTCGAGGTCAAAATCAAGTTCTGCTGTCACCTTCACATCAAGGACTTCTCCTACCGATCCATTGTATTTGGGTAAGTAGACCACGCCATCAACTTCAGGGGCCTGAAAGCTGGTCCTGGCGATGCAATAGTCTGCATTTACCTCTTCAATGAGTACAGTGTGGACTTCGTTGACACGGCTTGGCTTTTGAAAGAACTGGTTTTCCCACAGGCTCGTGAGTTCTTTAGCCCGTTTTTTCCGTGTGGCATGGTGGACGTGGCTCTTCATATTGAAGCTGGATGTTCCTTCTTCCCGAAAATAAGGGAAGACCCCCATCCAATCCAGGTGGGCATCTTCGATAAACTGTTTCAACTGTTCGTGATCCTGTTCGGTCTCCCCGGGAAAGCCTGAAACAAAAGTAGAGCGAACAGTGACTCCTGGTATAATATTTCTGATCAAAGCCAGTTCCTTGAGATACCTTTCTCCATCACCCGGTCGCTTCATCTTTCTGAGAACATCCTTGCTTGCGTGCTGCAATGGCATGTCAATATATTTACAGACCTTGTCCTGGTCTGCGATCATTTGATAGAACTCCTGATCCAGCCATAGAGGATAAAGATAGAGTAGACGGATACGAAAAACATCGAGTTCACAGAGTTTTTCTATCAATGTTCGTAAGTGTTTACCACCCTTTGCAGGTCCGTATATGTCGGCTCCGTAATTGCAAGTGTCCTGGCTGACAACATTGATTTCCTGAATACCCTGGTCTAGTAGCTTCTGAGCTTCTTCGAGTAAGGAATCAATGCTGCGGGAAACCATTTTCCCCTTGAATCCAGGTATCGAGCAAAAGGAGCAAGACTTGTCACAGCCTTCACTGATTCTCAGGTAGGCATGGGAGCTTTTTTCGAGCAATATACGGCCATATTGATCAATGCTTGAGCTTGGTGTTTTCTTTTCGAATCCAAGCTTTTCTACAAGGCTCTTCACTCCGGAGAAACTATTTTCATTCAGCCATCCATGAACTTCTGGCATTTGGTCCGGAAGATTGGAGTACCTTTGGTAGAGGCAACCGGCTACAACAACTTTGGCATTCTTTTGCTCCAGGCTTTCAAAGATCGTATCAATGGATTGCTCCTTGGCGCTCGCAATGAAGCCACAGGTGTTTACAAGAATAAGGTCTGCATCATTGGGCTCCTGGGTTTCCTCAAAGCCCATTTCGTGAAAATGTGAGAGAAAAATCTCAGAATCAACCATATTCTTGGCACAGCCTAAATGAGAGAGATGTATTTTATGCATAGAGATTCCCGATTCAGAAGGATTAAAAAGCGATATAGGTTTTAAGCGTCTGCTCTGGACTTGTCAATATGCACAAGACTTCTTCGAGCATTTTTTGCCATTTCAGTCGTCGGATCGAGCTCAATCACGCGGCGATAATACTCTACTGCATCCTCATGCTGTTGACGGATTCTGAAGATGGAAGCAAGCTTGAAGTAAGCTTCTGTACACTCATTGTCAAAGTGCACTGCTTTTTTGTAGTTTTCCATGGCTTCGGCTTTTCGATTGGTCTCATGGTCTTCGTTTAGAGCGTTGGCAAGTTCAAGATGAGCTTGTGGAGTATCAGGACTCATTTCGAGGGCTTTACGGCAAATCTCGACAGCTTCCTGGTATCTTGGCTTACCTGCAATGGATTCTTTGTTGTAGACTCGCTTAAGACCCCAATATCCCCATGGATTATTGGGCGCTGCTGCAACGGCACTTTTGAATTCACTGATACTGTGCGAACTTGACTCTTCGTTGAGACTAAACTCGGAATTCAAGGTCAGAATGGCGTAGCCAAAGTCAAAATGAGACATGCAATCGCCTTTGCTCTTGGCAGATTGTTCATACTCCCTGATAAATTTGGCGTACATTCCTTCCTTGTCATTGTCAGCACTTGCGATCACCTTGTAAAGGTCGATAAGATCCATTCTGTGAAGACCATTCTCCGGTTCGAGATCGATAAGCTTTTTATAGACTTTGATCGCCTCGTCAAACTCTTTGCTTTCTTCATAGATTACAGCAAGTCTCTTGTAGGCTTTGATGTGGTCTGGTTGAATTTGAACCAGTGACTTTAAGTACTCTTTGGCCTTGGCAACTTTTCCGGTGAAGTGATGGAGCAGTCCCAGATTGAAGAGAACATGATCATTGGTTGCATCAATCTGATAGGCCTTCTGGTAGGCCTCAATACCCTGTGAGAAGCCTTTATCCAGCTCCATTTCTGAGAGTAAGTTGATACGATAGCTGTAGCCCAGGCAGATCCAGGCTGCCAGTGAATTTGGATTTGCATTGGTTCGATCATCAAAACTGCCCAGAATTGTCTCGGGAGTCCTTCCTTCAAAGTCTGTATTCTTTGACTGCAGGAAGTACTCTTTGTATTGAGTGAGGAGTTTGAGGTATAGAACTTCGTGATTAGGCTCAACTTCAATCGCCTCTTCCAGAACTGGAATTGCTTCCTCTCTGCGACCAAGTTTGGAAAGCAGAAGTCCAAGTTTTACAGGTAAGTCACGGAATTCGTGCTTGTTGTCTTCATACTGATTGTAAGCTTGCTGATAATCAAAGCAGGCTTCGGAAAAGCGTCCGAGTCTTTCATTAATATCACCGGCTCGATATCTTGCATAGAAGTGGGAAGGCTGCAAAGAGAGAATGTCTTCGTAAAACCCGCGAGCAAGTTCCCATTCTTCGGAGCTTTCTGCGTCCCTGGCCTGATTGAGCAGGTTTTCCAGCTTTTGGGCTGTTTCTTCCTGATCCAGCTGTACAAAGAAGTCATTGACTTCGGTAATTGACGAGTCCAGCTTGTAGCACTTTTCGTAAAACTCTTTGGTTTGGTCCTTCTCACCAATGCGCAAGAACATCCTCCCCATCTCATAGTAAGCCTTGGCAGAGCTTGGGTTAATCTCAATAGCTTTTTGGAGATAGATTGCAGACTCGGGGACTTCATCAGCTTCGGACAGTACAATACCCATCAATAGATTGGCTTCGTAATCCTGGGGATGCAAATCCAGGATTTTGATAAGCTCCAGCTCCGCTTGATAAAGATTTTCTTCCTGGCGGTAGATGCGGGCCAGATCGAAAAAGGCCTGCACGAATTCCTTGTTCTTTTCGGTGGAGTTGATGAGGTAGGTTTTGGCCAGATCAAAATTCTCTTGTTTGATGTAGATGCTTGCCAGATCGTAATTGGCTTCCGAATGAAACTGATCCAGTTCCAAAATAGCCTCATATTCGATAATGGCGTTCTGATCCATTCCTCTGGAAAGATAAGTTTTGGCTTCATCCAGTTTGGAGCGAATTTCAATGGAGATCTTCTGATTTTCCACAGAGTTAAGAAATTCTTTGATCTCGATATTTTGTGGATCCAGCTGATAGGCCTTCTTCAGATTTACCAGGGATGCATCCAGGTTATCGCTAAGATGATAGGACTCTCCAAGGTAGAAGTAGGCCAGGGAGTAATTGTCATCAAGGCTGACAGATTTGTTTAGAGCATCCAGCCCACTCTGACGAATCTTTGGATCGTCATAGGTTTTTGAGAGGACCGTGTACAACTTCCCAAGCTCTGCCCATGTAGGAGCGCTCTCCGGGTAGGTCTTGGTCAGTACCTTGAACTCAGCCACTGCCTGATCAATCATATTATTTTCAATATAGACGCGACTGAGGTAGACAAAGGAATCCCGGGTAGGGGATCGCTGAATCATCTGCTTGAGAGTCTGAATAGCCTTTTGTGGATCAATCTTGGCTTCCAGCACGCTGAGCTCCACTTGAGCGCGTATATGCTTGGGATCAATCTTGAGAACTTTCTCGAAGTACTCCTGAGCCGTGTCTCTTTCTTTGAGATAGAGATAGGTCTTTCCAAGTTCAAAAAGAATTTCAGCATTCTTGGCATTGTCTTCCAGTAGGTGGGAGAGTAGTTCCACTGCTTTTTGAAACATTCGATTGGTTTGGTATACCTGGGCCAGTCGAAGGTTCATCTTGATGTTAGCCGGCTGCTTGTCTTGTAGAGCTTCATATTCGAGAAGGGCTTTCTCAGGCATATTGAGTTTGAAGTAAAGCTCTGCAATCTCCATATTGATCTGGATATTCTCCTTGTCCAGAGTAGCTGCTCTCTGATAGCTCTCGAGAGCGTTTTCGAAGAATCCTCGAAGCGCGTAAATTTCTCCGAGTTCAATAAAGGCTTTGCTGTCATCAATTCCCAGATTTACGGCTTTCTTGAACTCTACAACGGCTTTATTCCACTCTTTTTGAGCGTAATAAGTGCGGCCAAGCTCAAAGTGAGCCATAGCATTATTTGGATCTGTTGCGAGAACCTGTTGAAGTTGGATAACGGCCTTGCTGGGCAAACCCTGCAGTGTCATAATCTTGGCTTGGGCCACTTGAAGCTCTGAGTCATTGGGAGTGTGCATGAGCAATTCATTGATCAAATTCCCGGCTTCAGTGTACATCTGCTGTTCCATCAACAGGCGAGCCATCTGACGCTTGAATGCAAAGTCATCAGGATTGAGAGATAGAAGTGTATTGCAAATCTCCGTTTGCTTGTTCAAATTCCCGATTTCACGATAGTAAAAAAGAGCACTTTTCAAGACTTCAATATTATCTCCCTGCAGTGAGAGAGCTTGAGTGATGTTCTTGCCGGCTTTTTCAAGCTCGCCCACGTGAAAGTGGGCTTGAAACAAGTCCAGATAGAGCTGAATATTTTCGGGGTTCTTGCGAAGATTTCTCTCCAGATAGCCCATGGCACTTTTGTAGTTTTGTTGTTTGATATATACGGTACAGATCAGATCCAGGGCTTCTTGATTGGTGGCATCCAGATCCAAAATTTTCAGAGCATAGGTTTCCGTTTTTCCATAATTCATTAAACGGAAGTAACAATGGGCAATGTCGAGCAGGTACTTGAGATTTGCTGGCTGAGTCTCTTCGAGTTGCAGGAGTACACCAATCTGGTCCGTGTAATTTTCCTGCTTGAAATAAATCTGTTCGAGTCTTTCAAGGGCATCCAGATGGCTGGCTTCTACCTCAAGAACTCGTTTTAGATAGCCAATTGCCTGCTCATGAAGGTTCTTTTCCTGATAGATATTGGCAACCTTGAGCAGGGTGTCCGTATGTTGCGGTACTTGCGCAAGGATCGCTTCAAAGTGCTCCAGGGCTTTGTCGACGATACCCTTTTTATAGTAATCGGTACCGAGAACAAACAAGACATCCAGGTTTTTAGGTGCAAGCTTGAATGCTTCACGAAACTGGGTAATAGCCTCAAATTCCATTTCGAGTGCTTTGTAGGCTTCACCCAGTTTAATTCGTACATTCACGTTGTTGGGGAAGTTCTGGACCAGCTCTTCATAGATGCGCTTGGCTTGCAAATGGTGATCTACTGCAGTGTAGGTTTGAGCAAGTTTGATCGCGTATCCCAGATTATCAGGTTCAATGCGATGGGCCGTTTGGTAATGCTCAATGGCAGTATCATACTTGTCAGTCTTGCTAGCAAGATCTCCTACCATTACATGCAATGCAGTTTTCTCTGGCTGTCTCTCCAAAATACGAAGGTAGGTATTGAGAGCTTCCTCCCAGTTTTCCTGACTTTGATAAACATTGGAAAGCTTCTCGAGTACTTCGAGGTTCTGATCATCTAAAGAAAGAGCTTCCTTATATGATTCCACTGCTTTAGCTGCCTCTTCCATCTCCACTTGAGTATCCCCAAGCAATGCAAGTGCTTCCCGTGCCCATTTTGGCTCATGAATAAGTTCTTTCGTAAACTTTAGAGACTCTTGAAAATCCTTGTTCTTGAAGTAGGAGCGGGCAAGCTGGAAGTCTGTTTCCGGGCTGTCAGGTTGAATCTGTTGTGCCTTCTTAAAGTGGTCAATCGCAGCGGGAAATGCTCCAAGATGATAGTGGTTCAGGCCAATTTGGTAATAAACTTTGGAGTCATTTGGATCGATTTCCAGTGATTTTTCAAGCTCAAGCAAAGCTTCCTTGTAGTCAGCCTTCTTGAAGGCGGAAAGTCCAAGTTTGTAATAGATTTCCGCATTCGACCCCTGAAGGCTCTTGGCGAGTTCATATTCCTTGGTAGCATCTTCGCTATAGCCCTTGGCTTCATAAACTTTTGCGAGTTTATAATGAGCTTCCGCATTGTTCGGAGTGATTTTACAAGCCCTCTCAAAGCTCTTTTGAGCACGATCGAGGTTTTGAGTTTCGAACAAGATGTCACCGAGATAGACATAGACTTCTTCGTGCTGGCTGTCGAGTTGAACAACCTTGCGAAAGGTTTTCACTGCCTTTTTATTCTGATCTTTGGCCGCATAGGCTTTACCCAGTTCAAAATGTGCTTTTACGTTAGTTGGGTAGGTAACTATTGCATCTTCGTAAAGCTGAATCAATTTGGCAGTTTGTTGACGGGTTTCATAGATTCCACCCAGAGAGTAGATAGCCTCAATGAATTCCGGATTCAGTTTGAGTGCTCTCTCATAAGCTTTGATGGCCTTGTCGAGCTTGTTTTCTTTCCTGTAGGCTTCTCCCAATTCGAAATAGTAAAGGGCGTTGTTGGGAACTTTTTTAACTGCCTTCTCGTACAAGCGAATGATGGCTACATGGTTGTCCACAAGCTTGTACTTATTTCCCAGACGATAAATGATGTCGAGCAGGTTCTCATCGAACTGCAATGCCTTTTCATAATGCTCGATGGCATCATTTGTTTCATTCTCTCTTTCAAAGAACTCAGCCATCTTTTTGTGATACAAGGCATTTTCATCATCAATTCTGATCGCTTCTTTCATGGAATTGATGGCAAGGTTGAGCTGATTCTTCTCAGCGTAAATTACAGCACTGTAGTAGTGGGCACTGTCCAGATCCTCATCCAGATCGAGAGCTTTCTTAAAGTAGTCTAGCGCAGATTCCGGCTGGGAGGTCTTGTAGAAAGTGAGTCCAAGGTGGAAGAAGAGCTCGCCCGATTCGGGGAGCAAGGGTAGACAGGTCTTAAACTGTCGATTGGCGGCGGGGTAATCCTCAGTTTTTAAGTAAAGTTTACCCAGTTGCAGATTAGCTTCTGCGTGAGTGACGTCTTGTTCCACTATTTTCTTGAATTGCTCAATTGCCTGATCATGTAAATCTACCTGATCGTAGTAGAGCCCCAGCTCAAGAATAGACTCCAGATGTTGTGGATTGAGGCTGATTGCTTCCTTGAATTCATCCACAGCGTCAGCTTGCGATCCTTGAGCCATGTAGGCCTTGCCGAGATGGTAGTGAAATCCCGCATTTCCGGGTTCGTAGGCAACTGCAGTAGTGAAGGAGTCTATTGCGAGATCTAGCCGACCCTTGTTGATGTAGATCTTACCTAGCTCAAAGTGAACCTCGGGGGTAGAAGGATCCAGATCCTTGCTGCGATTGAGCTTCTGGATTGCCAGATCCAGGTTTCCCTCTTTTTTGTGGGTCAAACCAAGAGCCATGAAGATCTGTGGATTCTTTGGTTCTTGCTGTAAGGCCGTGTTGTACTGATCTACCGCATCGTTGAGTTTATCAAGTGCATTGAAGCAGTCGCCCAGCAAAAGATGGAGATTGGTATCCTGAGGTTTCAGGTGACTTGCTTTTTCAAGATAGTCACTGGCGCTGCTGTAATTCTTTTCTTTGATAAAGAGTTGGCCAAGGGAGTAATTGCTCTCGAAATGGGAAGGTTCCAAATCCAGCGCTTCATAATAGCTCTCCCGAGCCTTTTCGTTTAAACCAAGCTCCACATAACAGTCACCGATATTGCAGTGAATCTCGTGATCTTTGGGATCTTTTTCACTGGCTCTTTTGAAGTAAGTGATTCCTTCTTTAAACTCATGCAAGTTGAGCTTGATAATTCCAAGCTTCTTTAGAGAAGGTGCATGATGAAAGTCAGTGCCGAGGACTTTTTCGAAAAACTCCTGAGCTTCCGGATACTGGTTTTGCTCCAGGTGTAGACTTCCCAAGGCGTGCAGAATCTCGGGATCATCCGGATTCATTTTGTGGGCATTGAGATAGTGCTGCATAGCCCTTTCAAAATGCTTCTTACGCTCGTAACCCCGGGCCAGAAGATAGGTTGCCTGATAGTTTTGTGGATCGATCTGCAGAATCTTGTAGAGAGTATTGTTCATCTTCTCCAGAAGTTCCTGGGTTTCGTAGATTTTTGCCAGTTGAAAGAGGGCATCCAGTGAATCGGGATAATGATTGATTGTCTGGTCAAACACTTCCTCTGCTTCGTAGATTCGATCTCTCTCCAGGTAGAGGTTTCCGAGCTCAATCAAACCTTCCATGTGTTGTGGAGAAAGACTGATTAACTCTCTGAGCTGCTCTTCCTGTTGCTGATGTTGACCGAGAGCATGATGACACTTGCTGAGATTGTAGCGAGCCATCAAATTTCGAGGCTCGATTGTTAGAACCTTTTCATAATTGATTTGTGCACTTTCAAACTGATCTCTGTAGAAATAGCTGTGAGCGTATTCCAGCAAGGCTCCCGGGTCATCTCCATTGATTTCCAGAAGATTGGAGAGATAGCCTCGAGCATCAAGATATCGCCCAAGCAGGTTGAGCAAGTGACCAGCTCTCAGGAGAGCGGTTTCATGCTTACTGTCAAAATCGAGAATCTTGAGATATTGTGCAAGCGCTTTGGAATGGTTTGATTGCTCAAAGAAGATTTGACCCATCAACTGGAAAGCTCGTACAAAGGTAGAATCAAGCTCAATAGCACTGGCCAACTCCTGAAGGGCGTCCTCATAGCGTCCATCGAGGTAGTAAATCTGTCCCAGTTCAAATCTTGCCCAGGCGTCATTGGGTAGTCTTTCCAGTATCTGATTGCAGACCTCAATAGCTTCTTCAAACTTTCCCTGCTGATGAAAAATTCGGGAAAGTCGAGAGTAAGAGGGGACAAATGCAGGGTCCAGTTCAATAGCCATCTTGTAACTTCGAATGGCTTCCTCGGATTGCTCCAGGACTTCTCTGGCTTCAGCGTGATGAAAATGACACTGGGCATCTTCTGGAAATTTTGCCAGGATGAATTCACAGAGATTCAGAGCTTTCTCCCGGGCCTCAGGATGAGAGTTTTTCAAGCTGGTATTGAGATACAAATCCTTGAGTGCGAAGTAGCTTTCCTTGAGTAATTCATCCTGACGGATTGCTTTTTCAAATTGGCTTACGGCCTTCAAAAGCAATTCTTCCGGGTAGCTGAAGAAATCGTGGAAGCGCAGATAGGCGTATCCAAGCAGATGGGACAAGGCAGGGTTTTCCTGGGCAAAGAAGGAGGCTTCCTTGTATTTCTTAATGAGGTTTTCCAGTTGTTCCTGAGCGTCATCCCTGTGTCGAAACTTTACCTTGTGCAAGTCAATCAGTTTTTCACCTGCTAAAATGCAGTCGGGATTGGTTTCCAGAATTTCTCGATATTGGGCAATGGCCTCATCCACTTTATGGGAGGATTCCAGAGTCTTCGCCAATTTAAGGCGTACAGATAAAAGATCTGCACCCTTTGTATCAAAGAGCTCTATTAGACCTGCATGAGGGTTGTAACTCAAGCAGTCTGCATGTTCGAGAAGTCTGGTGAAGGAGTGAGAAGCCTTGTCGTAAAATCTTGTTTGATGGTAAATGTCACCGAGTAAAAGCAGAGCCCTACCGTGGAAAGGATCTTGAATAACAAGCTTTTGCAGTAAATCCAGGGAGTTGGTGTACTGGAAGTCTCCGGCGCACAAACAGGCAAGTCTGTACAAAGCACCGAGGTGGTAAGGGTCATGTTCAAGGCACTTCTTATAATGCGTAAGTGCTCTCTTTTTGGCGGCCTTTGTTTCCAGACAGAGGTAATCAAGCTCTTCAACTTCAGCAAGCTCGAACTGGGCTTGCCCCAAAAGGCTTTCAGGGCAGTTGTCCAGGACTTCCTGGCAGGATTGAATCGCAGTTTTGATGCTCTTTTTATCAACTTTTCCAATACCGGGAGGAATCGATAGCCACTTTTTAGCCCATCCCAGGTGCGGATTCTTCTTGTCGAGTTTAAGGCCTTTGTTGATTGCCTCTTGCACTTTTTTCACAGATTGGGCAGTCTCGGAAGCGAATCCAAACATGAGATGTGCCATTGCCAGTTGATAATAGTCCTGGACGGTGGCGCCCTTTTCCTGGCTCTTCTGATGGAGGCGCACCAGGATGCGCTCAAACATCGCATCCTTGGCTACATAGTCTTCATACATGTAGCAATATTGAATCAAGATTTTGTTGTAAAGAAGCAGGTCTTCAGGTTCGAGCTTTAGGGCTCTCTTGAAGTAAAGGATAGCCTCATCAAACTCCCTGTTGATGGAGCAAAGGGTTCCCATTTTGCGTAAAGCCTGCAAATGATTAGGGTCAGCCAGAATGACTTTCTTGTATTCATTTCGGGCTTCCATAAGCAAACCCTGGAAGTACATCTGTTCTGCTCTGTTAAAGAAGAGATCTGCTCTTTCCAGTCGGTCCTGGGGAGACATTTGCTCGAGAGAGGATTCCAATTGACGAGTTTCCTGCTCTGCAACGCTTTGCTGCATTTTTCCCATGTAAGACATGGTTACAGACTCAATGCGCTTTAGATGCTCCCTGATTTCCTGGAGCAATTCTTCGTTCGTATCTTTCATTCAATAAGGCCTTAATTGACTGAACCGGGTTACGAAAGCCGCCAAACTACTGCGTGCCTGACACCAATCATAGGCTAGGAATCTAACACAAAAAATTGGCCAATACAAAAGGAAATGTATGCCTTTTGCTCTCCACCCATCCATTTATCGGCAAGCAGACATTGATACTGGATAGAGCAGGATTCTTTTGATTGGGTAGAACTACGATTTACTCTGACTCTGATTTCCTCTAGAATTACCTTTCAAACTCATGGATTTTCCTTACAAGTACATATTCTTGATCGTAGGCATGTTCCTTACCGCAGGTGGGGGCTATCCCTTGCTTATGATGCTCATGGGCAAGGAAGTCTCGGTGGATAGTAAGCATGCACCTGAGCACGTAATCTTTTTGAGTTTGATTGCTTTTATTTTAGGAGTGATGCTTTTGAGGCAATCCTGGGTGATGTTTCAGGGACTCTCCCGAGCGGTTGTGTTTTGATGATTCTAGAGAGAATAGTTTTACTCTCCTTGTTCCTGCTCTTGCCACTTTGTGGTTGCTCTGGTGGTGGGGAAGCTCCGCCTGCACTTGTTGCTCCGGTGGCCCCCGTGGAACCGGTCCAGCAAGCTGTCCTGGAGATCGAGGAAGAAGAGGATGAGGTGGATTACGAGGAAATGGAGATTGAAGAAGTTCTCGAAGCTGCCAAGGAGTTGATTGAGAGGGAAAACTGGGAGGAGGCGCTCCGGGCAGTTACAGTACTATTGGAAGATGATACGGAGCCCCTGGATTATCACTTCATGATGGGGCAGGTCTTCTTTCATTTGGAGAAGTATCATCAGGCTGTTGATGAGTTGGAATATGCCCTGACGAAAGAAGGGGAGGGGCGTGAAGATTTTGAAGCTGATGCTAAAGATCTGGTCTCCAAACTTGAGGAAAAGTCAGTTGAGATTGCGAAAAAGCTCTATTCAATGGCAGATGATCTGGACCGTGCGATGGAGACTTTTGTGATGCTGAAAATCAATCCCAAGATAAGTTTTGAGGCAGTCGAACCGCCCGAAGGTAAAGAGAAGAAAAAGTTGATTTACTTTAAGGTCACAGCCATGGAGAAGTTCAAGGCAGCATTGGAAACAGACAAGGTTTTTTGGAATTACTACTGTTATTCTTATCTGAATTTTCACCAAAAGTGGTATTCGGATGCTCGCAAGGCCATTGATAAATCCCTGAGCCTTGCTGACAGTCAGCAACAAATTTTCTTCGCTCTTCAGCTGCAGGCAAAGATTCAGGAGGAAGCTCCCAAAGAAGCCTCTTCCGACTTGGATAAGCTGTCAACTTTGGATCTAACCGAGGATATGCTTGATGAATTCCTTGAGAAGTACTCCAAAGATCTCACGGAGAAACAAATCAAGAAGGCTCGCGAGGTCATCAAAATGGGTATGAAGCTCAAGGAACGTCTCGATAAGGCAAAAGAGGATCTCGAGAAGTTGGATATCCTCAGAGACTTTAAAAAGCTCTCGGAGGAGATGTTGGCAGGTGAGGACTTCCCACCGGATATCAAATCCAAGGTGGAAAAGGGAACTGTAAAAGCAAATGAGCGTCTTGAAGAGCTGGAAGAGCAGATTCGAATCAAGACTGAAGCCCTGAAGGGCTAAGCCGAGCGTCGGGCCTGACTGAGGTCCTCTGGTCTCAATTAGTTCTTGGATCATTCATTCCGGCTTACAATCCCCAGTTTCTTAAAGCATCTGCATTGGTCGGAAAATCTCTACTCCTTATTACTCTACTGGATGCATCCCTGTGGTGAAGGTTGCATCAGGAGACTGGTTCAGGTTTTTGAGCTGAAAGCTCGGTCTTCAAAACCCGGTTTTACGAGTAAACTCGCATTCTAGTGACAGGTAGTGAAGTGTTAGAGAAAGTTCAACCTTGGGTTGGAGGCTTTGAACAGTAATGCCTGTATTCAAGGTCTAGTGACCTGGGGACAATCAGGAAGGTTCAATTTGGCTCTTGAAATATTGAAGAGCGAGGTCTGCCATTAAAGTCAAGCGGCCTGACTGAAAAACTCATTTCCTGGAGTGAGCCTTTAGATCGCTCAATTGAGGTGAAAATTCTCAGGCAGGGCTTGATGAATCCCCGCCTGAGCTTGGCTTTTACTTTAAATCTTTGGAGCTTTCAATGAGCTTTCCTACAAGCCCCCACTCCATAGCCTGTGTGGCATCCATCCAGAAGTCTCGCTTGGTGGATTGCTCAACATGCTCCTTGTCCTGTCCGGTTTTGTCACTGATCAGATGATTCAGTTGAGTGCGAGTCTTCAGGATTTGGGTGGCATGAATCTCGAGGTCACTAGCGCTTCCTTGCATTCCACCGAGAGGTTGGTGGAGCAGATACTCAGCATGAGGGAGAGAGTAGCGATACTTTTTCTCAGGTTGGAGATATATGATTGCTGCAATCGACGCCACCAGACCTGTACCAATGGTGTAAACAGTTGGCTGGATGAAATTCATCACATCGTAGATCGCCAGTCCTGAGTTTACTTCTCCACCGGGTGAATTGATGAAAAGGTAAATTGGTTGCTCGGGATCATCACATTCCATAAGGAAAAGCATATCTATGACTTTTTTGGCTGTTTTACTGTTTACTTCTTCAGAGAGTAAAATCCTGCGTGACTTGAGGGTTTTTTCCAGAAGGCTGATGTTTTCGCCCTCTTGTTCTTTTTCCTTCTTGCTCATGGGATCTCCTTACAATTTATCCAGACTTTGTTCCAGGTCTTTGAGAATGTCGTCCCGGTCTTCGATTCCAACCGAAAGCCGGATTAGCGAATCTGATATACCAATCTTTTCTCTTTCTACTTTCGGAACGGAGGCGTGAGTCATCAATGCCGGAATGCAAACAAGGGATTCGACAGCCCCTAAACTTTCCGCCAGGGTGAAAACTTCCAGCTCCTTGAGAAACTCCTCAACTTTATTTTCTTTGAGTTCAAAGGAGAGCATAGCCCCAAAGCCGCTGGCTTGCTGCCTGGAGATTTCATGACCTGGGTGTTCTTCCAGCCCCGGGTAGTAAACTCGATTTACTTTGGGGTGAGAATTCAAAAATGAGGCTACAGCAATGGCATTTTCTTCATGCATTCTCATGCGGGCAGCCAGAGTTTTTATTCCTCTCAAGATAAGCCAGGAGTCAAATGGAGCTAAAACTCCCCCAGTGCTTTTGGCGACAAACTTGATTTTGTCGTAATCCTCTTTGGATTTCATGCACAGCAGTCCCCCAAGGACATCTGAGTGACCACCAAGGTACTTTGTTGCGGAGTGAACAACATAGTCGGCGCCCAGTTCAATGGGACGCTGAAGAACAGGGGTGCAAAAAGTATTGTCCACACAAACTTGCACACCTTTGCTGTGAGCGATTTCACAGAGCTTGCTGATATCAGAGATTTCCATCAAAGGATTAGTGGGAGTCTCCAGAAACAATAGACGGGTGTTGGACTTGATCGATTTTTCGACCAGTTCAGCGTCAGTGGTGTCGATGAATTCAAATTCAATGCCAAAGTTGGCAAATACTTGTACGAAAGCCCGGTAGGTTCCTCCGTAAACATTGGCCGAGACAAGAATATGATCGGCAGTTTTTAGAGAGAGTATCAAGGTGCTGATGGCAGCCATACCCGTGGCAAATCCACAGGTCCCATAGGCTCCCTCCAGTGCGGTGAGGTTTTTCTCCAGCATTTCTCTTGTGGGGTTGTTGGTTCTGGCATACTCGTAGCCCTTGTGTCCACCAACTCCCTCCTGGGCGTAGGTGGTAGACATGTAAATCGGTGGGGCAACACAAGCTGCCAGTGGTTCGGGCTTGTATCCTTCGTGTACAACTTTGGTGGCGATTCTTTTCATAGATCCAGAATTCCTTTGCTGATATAGCGTTCCATACGATCACAAACAAGGGTCACGACAACATCACCGGGTTTTGCATCCTTTGCAACTTGAATGGCTGCGTATACATTGGCTGCACTGGAGCCCCCTGCGAGTATCTGCTCAGACTTGGCCAATGCCTTGACAGTTTCCTTGGAGTAGCGGTCATCAACAGTGATCACACCGTCAGACAGGCTCATATCGAGAGTTTCCGGAAAGAAGGTGTTGCCGATGCCTTCAACCCAGTGATCTCCTGGCTCCCCGCCTCCCAGAATTGAGCCATTTGGCTCCACAACATAGCACTTGATGTCCGGATTTTTCTCTTTCAGGAATCGGCTAACCCCTGTGAAGGTCCCTCCGGTTCCGGCTCCCGTTGCAAAGTGAGTGATTTTGCCGTCAGTTTGCTCCCAAATTTCCGGTCCTGTTGTTTCGTAGTGACACTGCGGATTTGTTTGATTCTCAAATTGTCCTGCCACCCAGGCATTGCCCATTTCGTCCCGAAGCTCATGAGCCTTGGCTATGGCGCCCTTCATTCCATCTTCCGTTGGCGTTCGAATGACTTCGCCGCCCAAAAACTCAACGAGCTTCTGCTTTTCCATGGAAAACTTCTGCGGCATAATGCACAGGAAGCGATATCCAAGCGCTGAGGCAACTACAGCAAGACCAACTCCGGTGTTCCCTGCAGTTGCTTCGATGATCGCTCCACCTTCCTGAAGCCAGCCTTTTTCTACCGCTTCACGAACCATGTAGAGTGCGATTCTATCCTTCACACTGCTACCAGGCATCATATACTCGAGCTTTGCCCAGACTGTCCCTCCCTGATTAGGGGAAAGTTTGGACAAGATCTGCATGGGAGTTTGTCCGATTGCATCCAGTGAATCTTTGTAAACTCGCATAAAGCCCTACTTCAACAGGCCAAGCCTGGCATAGTAATTCAGGATGGCGTAATCTGCATTGTTGCCTTCGATCAGCATATCCCAGCTTTTCTCAAGGATTGCGGGTCTTTCGAGTTTGTCGCGATCCTGGGCAGGGATGCTGGCAATATGAAAAATAAGAGAACGGTACTCCTGGCTTTCCATCATTACATCCACGATATTCTTTTTGTAGTCCGGGTTCTGTGGCTGATCACACATGCTTTTCTCCTTCACTGTACCAGTATCCGGTACCGGGTCGAGAATATTTGCTTGGCAATCAAGGCCCGGATTGTCGGCTAAAACAGTGCACATGGGTGCTCCTGTGAACTGGATTTCGCACGGCTGGAACAGCCCGTCATTTTAACGATCAATACGGTGCAATGCAATTGGAAAGTCACCTTTGAGTGTGACTACTTTGATTCTTCAATTGTAGGAATGCGACCAATACTTTCCAGCAGGGATTTTAGCTCGGTCCTGTTTTGTGATTTAACCCGTTCCAGAATTCTTCCATCTGGCGCAATCAAGAACAGATATCCCTTGTTCTTGTCGAGTTCGAGTTGAGCCCAGGTGTTGGCAGTGAAGTCTGCAATCCAGCTGACCTTAAGCTCTTGATAGATCCGGGACTCCTGTGGGTTCATATTGTTCAGGTAGTCTCGCTCTTCTGATTCAATTCTCTCCCGGATTTTGCCAAGGGCTTTTTTTCTTGGAATCATAAAGAAGAGTCCCCCCGGAAAGACGAAGTTCACAAACTCGACCGGCTTCCTGCTTAAAGTGCTCAGATTGACTCCACTGAGCCACTCCTCTACCAGGGAACTGTCTCTGCTCGAGAGCATGGCGAGGACAACATATTTGTCCTTGTCATTCCAGGAAAGACTGATGTCGTTGAGATAGATGTCAGAGCGCTTGCCTTCGATTCTCTTCAGCTTTTCTTTTGTTAGCCAATCCCTCGGAAAAGGACCGTATGTTGGTATTTGAACAGATGCCGTGTCTGAACTATTGTCAGCCGTTTTCAGGGTTTGAGCTGTCAGTTGCAGGATTGAGCTAATGCTTAGCTGAATTATCAGGTATAAAAGAAAGGTTAACTTCATAATGAGGTAAGCGTCTACGGGTAGGGATGATGAGATCTCTTTCAATCTCATGTCTTTGGGGTAGGAAGTTTTCTGGAAAGTGAAAAGTCATAGACTTGTCTTCCATGGCATGGACCTGAAAGGGGTAAGGGTATTGAACTGTTTGACACTGATCGCACTGTTCGATTTGAATCTCTCCTGCCAGAAACTGCTGGTAGAGGCCCTTATTCCATTTGGAGTTTAGCGTCCTGTAGTAGTTGCTGGTTCTGGAATTGAAATGTTTGCAGTGATGGCAGGAAAAGCTTCCCGGCATCGACTCAAGTTTTGGTTTAGCTTTGATTACAGTTATGTAGAAGCGGTTATCTTTGAGTTGCTTCATTGTTTGTTCGCATTGTTCGGAGTTCATATTGCTTCGAAGCATTTGCTCAATCTGAGCTCTTGGGTCAAACTCGAGCTTTTTCAAGACTTCCACTTCCTCAAAGCCTGCATCAAAGAAGGTGTCCAAAAAGTTCTCACAACTTTCAAGCCCACCAAATAGAAAGCTGCCGTCTGACTTGAGGAATTCCTGTTTGAACCAGTCTGGCATGGCTTGCTCTGTCATAAACTCGGCACATAGTAGTTCTCCTTGTGGTTCGAGTAGACTATTCAGTCTTGAAAACAGGGGGAGTTTTTCAGGGTTCAGGTGTAACACAGCGTTTGCAAGAATAAGGTGATAGGAGTCTTGTTCCTCGCTCTGTAAAGAATTGAGAGAATCAAAGAACTTTACTTCCACTGGGGTTGAAATTTCTGCCAGATTTTTAGCAGCCTGTTCCAGCATGCTTTCGGACAAATCCAGGCCATGCACACAAGCTGGAGGGTCTTCCTCCATTTTCTTGAGAATTGTCGCCATTTCAAAACCGGCCCCACACCCGAAATCTAGAATCCTGGCTTCTTCCAACTTGTGCAGCTCAAGAAAATCGAGCAGGGGTAATGCACCAAAAGACCAGTTACGAAGATCGTCGGGGATAGCAATTTCCCGATAAGACCGGCTTTGGCTTTTATTATGAGTTCTTGAATGTACTTCTTGTTCGTACTGCTGCCGAAGACGGCTTTCGAACTTTTTGCTGAGGTTTTGATCTAACTTCATGAAGTTTCTTGGGATTTTGAGTACTCTTCAGTTCAGAGCTTTCAGGTGCCCCTCTTGCCCAGTAATTGAAGAAATGGAGGTGGGGAGAATCGAACTCCCGTCCAGGTACAAGATCCGTCTGCATCGTCTACAACTATAGTCAGTGTTTAATTTTCGACTCGTATCAGCCCACTAACAGGCAAACAAAAGCTTATCTCCTCAAAAATTCGACAATAATGTAAGAGCACCACCATTGTTATACACCGGAAAATCGGCACCCATTGAAGAGACCCGGTGAACCCCTTGCCAGGTGATGGCTAAACTAAGCAGCCATTAAAAAATCATCTTCAGCATTTATAGCTGTGGTAGATTTTTAACGAAGCCCTTCTACCAACTTCGAGTTGCAAATCCAGTCTTCCCTAGCCTGTCGAATCCAAGCACCCCCGTCATACAAGGTTTTACTTTCTTCAAATCCTGGACCAGTTCAGACTACTGGCCCTGCTCTTCAGACTCAGCAAGAGGGGATTTTGTCAGTTCAAGGATTGGAAGTCCAAGAACCAGGAACAAAAACACCAGCAATGGAGTCATGAAGATCATGGCATAAACTATTTTCATGGATATCGGCATAGGTTAAGTTTCTAATCCTTTTCAAGCCAGATTGCAAGAAGTTTGAGGCTACAGGAGAGGATTAGGCTGAATTGAAATCCTCGGGTAATTTCAATTTTCCCGGAGAATTTGGAATCAGATCCTCGGATATTCCCTAAAAAAACTTTAGTCTTGGTAGTCAAGTTTACAAAATCCTCTTTCATGACCCAGAAATTGTCGGTATTATGGCTGCGATATGTTGATTGATCAGAACTTTATCAGAAAGCTGTTTCTACTTTTCCTGCTGGCCTCCATATTCTTTGATCTTGGCTGTGCTCGCAGAAAGAGAAATACTAATACTCAGGCGGTACCTGTTAGCACCAGTATGGAGCAGTTGACTAGGAGCGGCTTCAAGGAGCCCTTGAGAGTCGTTGTCTCCAATCTGGATTCCACACCTCCGGTTCTCCAGGAGGACGCTGACAATCTTCGATCTTTTTTGATTCAGCGTATGGATCAGCAAGAGCTTTTTGATTTGAAGGAAGATCCGGATGCTGTTCAGTCCTTTTCTCGAAAGACTCTGCTTGAAGATGGTTTGCAGTTGCGTAACCTGTCCAGAAAGTACCAGGTGGAAGCTCTTTTAACCGGGGTTCTTCATCAATTCTATTATCAAAGAACCCGCGGTGCGTTTGTCATCAGTATTGATTTGGAGCTCAAGGCTTACAACACCTGGGATGGTTCCCAGTTTTACGCATCCAGGAGAAATGTAACCAAAAGATTTCGCGTACGAGGTAGCAGAATCCGTGACTTTTCTTCTTATAACCTAAAAGCACTGAATGATCTGCTTTCGACCTTGATGTCTGATTTTTATGCCCAGTTTGAGGAAGTGGTCGACAGGCAAAAAGAGCGTCATGGTGGAGTGATTCCTTCCAAACCCAAGGCTGGTTTGGTTGGTAGTGGACCTTTTCGTGCAGATCAATTGTTGTACTTTTATCTATGGCCAGTCAATGAATCTGGAGAAGAGCGATTTCGTCCTCAACCCATTGTAATCAAGCAACCATCTCAAAGTCCCGAAGAGAGTATGACGCCACAGTCTTTTGAAGAGCCGGAACAGCTGATCGCCAAAACCGTCCAGCAGAGTTTTGAACAGACTAAGGAGAGGGAAAGTGCTCCAGCGGCATCAACAGGACCCCGTCGTGTGGACATTGCCCGTAAGGCTATTGAGGAGCCACCACAGCCAACAAGAGTAGCAAAGAAAATTCCGGAGAAGCTGGACATGCAACTGAAGTCACTACAGCTGATATATCCAGACCGTTTTGAGAGTGGGAAAAATTATCAGAAATTTTACTATCTAAGGTCGAAGGCAGGATCGACAAGCGCTGGACCTTTGGATACAGCCAGCAAGGATACAGTTGTAGTCGAGGTATTCTCCACTATGAATCGTCTTGCCGTAACTCGCTTCCTTGAAGATTACTTTCATGGGCTGGAGGCCAATCCCAAACTGCAGATTCCGGCTGCATTCGAGCGGAACTATATGGGCAAGTATCAAATTGGATTTGTTCTCGGTGACAAGGCTGTCGTCTTTGCTGGAGACAAGCAGTTGCGAAAACTTCTGGAAGGTTCTGCCAATGAATTCTACGTCAAGAATGGAGGCGTGAGTATTCAAAATATCCTGGACGACTCTCTGCAACAGCGTGAATTGTTGGCGAACATGGTAGTCAAAAAACCAGAAGGGCTTGGTACGAATTCGCGATCAATGTCCAGTAGTTCCTACAAGCCAACTCAGACGAAAGAACGGGATATTGAAGTTCGAAGGACTTCTACTCCGGCTCAGTCTGTTCAGAAGCCCTCGGTCGCCACTCCAGTGCGCAAAAGCAAGGTGGAGAATTCTCTTAATCACTCTTATTCGAAACAAGAGGATAATGCCAGAATGTACGAGGAAAGAGTTTCCTCGAAAGTGCAGCAGCTGGCTAAATCCGAATCTCGACAATATCCGAAACCAACTCGATCAGAGGATGAAAGATTGGATGAATCTGCGGCAAAGCCCAGGGAGTCTCAAACTCGTGTGTCCCGAAAGTCGGCTCAGATCAAAGCATCGGGAGCAAAGAAGATCCCTGCCAATGCGGTGTTTTTCTTTGACATGGCGAGACGCTATCTTAGTTCAGGAGACGACGATTCAGCCCAGCGATATTTTCTGCTGGCTCAGCAGAAAGGTTATCCCGAAGCTGAGTTGAATCCATACCTGGATAAATTGCAAAGAAGGCTGGTCCCAACCAGTGAGGTCGCGTTGATTCCGGCAAGAAATATGGAGATTCCCGAAGAGAGAGTTACCAAGGGTTCAGGGGAGTTGCCCAGACTGATTTATGAAGAAATTGATCATCGCAACTGGAGACCTGAAGCCTCAAAGTCAGCTTCCAATAACGATAGCAGATCTCTTGGCCTGACAAGTCGTTGGAGAGCGGTCCAGGAACAGTCAGCGGCTCTGTCCAGCAAGGCTGAGAACGGTGGCTATGGAGAGAGTAGAAACCCTGCTCAGGTGACTTTGCCCGGATTGGCTCAAGCAGCTTCAGGAATGCAACGAAGTGCGCAACAAGCCTCGGTTGACCAAGGCAGAGGCGACAAATCCAATACAGTTGAGTACGGAGCTTCCAGAATGCCTGTAGGGGGGAATGAGAACTTCAAGGCCAAGCCAAGATCTTACCGAGAGGTCCAGGACAGTCCGGTGCAGTCAATAACTGAAGGATTTCAGAAGAAGGAGCCTCTGGCCTCCAAAGACAAGGAACTGAATCAATTCTATCTTGAATTGGAGAAAATGGAGAAGGAGTTGAACCGCTACCTGAAGCCCAAATCACAACTCTCCACCAAAGCAAACAATGGTTCGTCACAAAGTTTGTCGCAGATCTTGTTTCAAATCCTGATGCTGTTTGCTCTGGTGCTCTTCACCGTCTCCCTCTTCTCCAGTCAACGAATGTCCAGAGATTAGCGGCTCACTACTTTTGGTGTGACATTCAATTCTGTCTTTGGCCAGAAAGTCGAAACAGTACAGACCATCGTTTCTACAGCCAGAGTTCGTTTTAGTAAAAATCCATTTATTTCTAACAAAAAATGTTAAATATTGTCCTATTTTGTACGAATAGGAGGGTATGAAAAGACTACTGAATTGCCTCACACTTTTGCTTTGTGTCTGTTCCCTAACTTCTCAACTGCTGGCTAAGACCAGTCATGAGATTGATCTTTCTCCCTTTCACTTCCAGGAAGAAACCAGACTGGGCAACTATACAGTTGCCGAAGTAGAGGAAAAGTTTCGCATTGGAATGAAGGAATATTTGAAAGGTCCTGAGGGTAGCTGGAGACTTCGGTTTTATCCCACTCCCAGTACGGATGTTCTCAAGGGAAAGTTCAACTATGTGGAAGTTCTCCTGAAAGAAAGTGCAGTTCAGGGTCTCGAAGACTTGAAGTTGCGTCGTGGTCGGGTCATGGTTGAATCTGTCGAGTTCGACGTCGATAAGTTAATGAGTCAGGGCAAGCTTGAAGTTAAGAATATTGAAAACATCCAGTTCAATATTCGAATCGATGAAAAAGATATCAACGAATACCTGCAAAGTAATCAGCAGCAGATTAATCTGAGATCCCCCAGTTTAAAACTGAGTCCCGAGAAAATGCTGTTTTCAGCCAGGGTTAAGAATCGATTCTTTTCAGCCAGAGTTCGAACTGAAGGATACTTTGAAGTTGCCGAGAACGGGAAGAGTGTGAACTTTCAAGCGCGCAATGTCAGCTTGAACAGCCTTCCAATACCAGGTTTTGTCACTGGGAAAGTAGTCAGCAGAATCAACCCCGTACTAAATCTTGAAAAGTTCGCCCTGATGGAAGTTCTTCCATTGAACCTGGACAAGATTCACCTCGGTTACGGTTATGTTGAGTTTCGCGGTAAATAGGAAGCCGCAAGACGACATCACACTGAAATTCATCTCCTGATTTAATCAGATCAATTCAGTATAATGGGAAGTATGAGAGCTTTCCTGATACTAAGCATGTTCCTGTGCTGGGCTGGTTTGAGTCTATACGTACTTCAAAGAGAGAGTCTACACGAGACCGCGAAACTCCTCCTGGACAATCAAAATCTTGAAGAACTGCACGAGACCTTGCAGACCTGGGAAAAAATTGACCCGGACAGTCCTACCTTGAAGCGTCTCCAAGGGCGATTTGCCATGGAGAAGTACCTGCAAACAGGGGAGTCTTTATGGATCGAAGCGGGTTCACAGAGTTTCCTGGACAGTTTGGAAACCCTTGATGATGCAAGCGGTTATTACTGGCTTGCTAACTTGTACAAAATTGCAGCGAGAGTGGAGGGGAAACAAGAGTACTATCTTGCGTCCATGCAGTACTTTAAGCTGGCTTGTAGCAAGGATCCCAGCCTTCCCTATTATTACTCCCTGTTTTTTGAAATGCTGTTGGAGTTTCAAAAAGACTCACGCTTTAATCCACAAAATGAACTGGAGACGACTTTCCTTGAGAATGTATCCTATGCTCTGGGGAACTACATGCTTTTGAAAGACTATTACACCAAGCAATACCTGGGTGAATTACTCAGCTATTTTCCACCTGCCCAGATTGCCCGGGTTTTGATTCCGGTAGAAGCGCCAGCACCCATTCGACAAGTCCTCAGAAAAGCGTATATCGAGCACCGGATGAAGAAGTAAATTTCATGATGAAGATTGCATTGTATGCTCCCTATGACCTGAACAAAATAGGTGGTGTTGAGCGCTTTATACGATGTTTTGCCAGTTGTGCAGCCAGGAACAACGAGGTGCATCTTTTTACCTCCAGACCGTTGGATTTGGAAGGTGTTGCGATTCATGAACTGAGCGAGGAAGCTAAAGGATTTGATCTGGTGCTCACTCATGCGGTTTACGGAAAGCAGAGCAGTTTGACTGGCAAGGTGCATCTGCATACATTTCATGGAACGATCCTGGGTAACTTGAGAGTGCGCCCCTGGCTCTGGCTTCATCCCAAATTCTGGGAGTGGTTAAGAATGGAAATGAGCTCATTGAAGGGCAAGGATGGAGTGATTGGCGTTAGCGAATGGGCCTTGAATGAGATTCGGCAAATGGGCTTTGGCGGTGAATTGAGGCAGATTCCATCCGGGGGAGGAATGGAAAGCGAGAGATTCAGGTATCGCAAGAATTCTCCTGCAAGCTCAAGCAGCCCGATAAAGTTTCTCTTCTGCGGAAGAAAGGAAGACAAGGTCAAGCGCTTTTGGATGATTCAGGATGGTTTTCAGATAGCCAGAAAGAAGTGTCCACTGAACCTGGAATTGCATGTTTTTGGAGGGAATCAACAGCTAGATGGTGAGGGGGAGTTTTTTCATGGAACTATTGATTTTGAGGAAGCAACGCAACGATTGGATGAGTTTGATTGCCAGATCAATGCTTCTTATTATGAAGGCTACTCCCTTTCACTTTCTGAGGGGATCTTTCAGGGAGGTTTGATTACCTTTGCTACACCTCGAGGAGGGAATCGGCACTGTCTCAAAGAAGGAGAAACAGGCTATTTTTTCAAAAATGCTCAGGAGCTGTCTGAGAAGATCCTTCAGCTGTGCAGCAAGGTCCAGAATCTTGAAAAGATGAAAGACAATATTCTCAAGAGCCACCCTGTTTTGAGCTGGGAATCCATTGTGGAATCTACACTGGCGTTTGCCAGGGAGAAAATGTAGTGAAGGCTAACTCGAGTCTCTTTTCTGTTGGCCTGTGCCTTTGTTTGTTAATTTTCAGTCTTGGGCTGCAAATCTCCGGTCCATTGCTGGTTTTGACAGGTTGTTTCCTGGCTCTCTTTCTTCCTTTTTTGTGGATTGGAAAAGGGAGATTTTTTCTCTTTTTGTTTTTAGGGGTATTTATTCCCCTTTTTCCTACTGTCGGTATAGAAATCGGGGGGCGGATTCTTAATTGGTTTGACTTGTTTTTACTTGTCTTTGTCCTGTGGAATGGACTTCATTTTTTCAATGACGAGGTACGCTCTCGACTGGATTTGGTCAGTCTTGGCTCACTTTTGTTCCTTGGCTTTCTCCTTTGGAGTGTTTTTCGATCTCCCGACCCGGTGATCAGCGCTCGGGATTACATTAGTTACGGAGTTAATTTCTTCCTTGTTTACTGGATTGCTTCTCGCTTCAGTGAAGTTGAAATGGAGAACTACTATTGGGGCATATTTCTGTCTTCCATAGTTGTATTTCTGGTGGCAGCCTTTCAAAAAATCAATGGATTTACCTTTCCAACGGTGGAAGATGGAGAAGTGACCATCAGGCTGGGAGTACCGGGTACTTTTGATGACAGTCTGGTTTTGAGTATGTATGCGGGAATTATGGCAATCTTTTGTTTGATGGCAATCTTGCGCTATCAGAGTTCAATTCGCTTGTTAGCCTGGGTTTGTTTTTTTCTGAATCTGGTTTCCTTACGTTTTTCTCTTTCAAGAAACGGTATGTTTATTCTTGCGGTAGCTCTCTTGTGTTTTTTATTCTTTCGCTTCATGGATTGGATGAGGGATCGACGAAGAGCTACAGCAATTCCGGTAATGCTCTTTGCTTTGCCAGTATTTGGTCTTGCTACTCTCAAGGTCTTGCCTGCGGATGTCTATCATCGAATCGTAAGTATCTTGTATCTGTTTCAGGGTTCCAACGATCAGGTGATTCTCTACAATATTCGCTCTACCCTGGGGCGTTTCGAGAATTACAAAATGGCACTCAAGATGTTTCTCGAAGAGCCAATTGAGGGAATAGGACTTGGTATGTATCCGGTTCTTACCAAATTTCATGATGCCGATGGTTTTTATCCCGGACTGCTGGCAGAAACAGGTTTGATTGGTTGCGCAGGCTTTTTGCTGTTTGTCCTTTGCCTGGGAATCGCACTTTACAGGTCGTACAAAGCCTCAAGAAAGGAGATGAGCAGCTCTCAATTGTACTCCTTTCAGCTCTTTTGCTCTTTAACCATTGCTCTTTTAGCTGTCAGTTTCTTCGAGCCCGTATTCAAGGTGCAATGGGTCAGCTTTACATTTTTTCTCATGCTTAGGCAGGTAACAGCGCACAAGCTGGAGTGGGATTCGCGCGCAGAAGGGACTTCGGATGAGTCTGAAGATCGGTCTTCAGAAGTTCTGGGTGTAAGTGCATGAGAATCGAAAGTCTCTCCATATTGATACCCACTCTGGGTTTGTGCCGGAAGGATGAGTTACAGAACTTGCTGGAATCTCTAGGAGAGCAAAGTCAGGGTGTAAGAAGTCAATTTTTACAGGAAATTCTGATTGTGGTGGATCAGAAGGAAGTGCCAGTGGAGTTCTCTTCATTGAGTGAGAGCTGTCCTGTTCCTTTACGATTCTTCTCTACCGGGGGAAGGCTTGGCCCCTCAAAGGCTAGAAATCTTGCGGCAATGCAATGTCAATCCGATTGGATGTACTTTCTTGACGATGATCTGATTTTGAAAAAAGGTTCTCTGCTCTTTCTTCAAAATCTGCAGTTGAGTGATTCCGTGATTGGAATTGAGGGGAAAACCGAGGTTCAAAAAGGACAAGGTTTTCAACATCGCCAGGCTGCCAGTACGGATTTTGAAGGTGGATTTGGGTCGGGCAATATTGTTTATCATCGGGACAGTTTCTTGTCAGCAGGGGGCTTTGATCAGAACTACTTCATTCGCTGGGGCGAATATTATCTACACTTTCGTGAAGATACGGATTTGGGTCTTCGAATTAGCTGTCTGGGAGAGCTTCTCTATTGTCCTGAGTTGCTCGCATTTCACCCTGTAGAACAAACTCACAATCTCCATCAGCTATCCGATGCCTGGAAATATTTTTTTGAGCCTTACTTCCTGAGGCAAAACCCTCAGGGGCGCGAGTGGATTGGAGGTTGGTTTACGCCTGGAATACTTGGTACCAGACAAACCAGAGAGCTCGTTTCAGGGCTCATTATTGCCTCCCTGTTAGCAGGACTTCCTGTTCTGACTTCCACCTTGTACCTGCTTTTGGCTCTTATACTGTTTCGATCCAGAGTCCCAAGCGCCAAAGAGTGGTTTCATGCCCTGGTTTGTTTGATTTTTTATCCTCTGGTTCATACAAGCGCGCTGATTGCCGGCTTCTTTTACAGTTTGCTCAGGAGGCCGGATTTGATTCGCCGGGGAGCGGTCTTTGGCTAGAAAAGGTCTGAAAGTTCTCCATCTGGTCCGCCAGTTTTTACCCTCCCGGGGGGGCATGGAATTGTATGTTTATCATCTTTGTGAAGAGTTGATGCGTATGGGCCATGAGGTCACGGTATTGACTCTCGATCAAAATCTGAGAACAGGAGAGCGGTTTCAGCAAAGCGAGAAGATCTCAACCAAATTCGGAGAGATTGACTTGCTTAGGACATCTTTTCAAAAGTTTGGTCCACTTTTTTATGTCCCCTTGAAGAAACTTGAGAATGCCTGTGAAGGTGTAGATTTGATTCATGTGCATGGCTGTGATCAGTTTTTGGAGGAGTTGGCCTTTCTTCGGCTGATGTCGAGGGTTAAGGCTCCCTGTGTGATGAGCACTCATGGTGGTTTTTTCCATACAAGGAAGTATTTTTTGATCAAGAAATTCTGGTTTTCGACTCTGACAAACTGGTCCCTGTCGAAAATGGATGGGGTTCTGGCTTGCTCGAAATCTGACTTCTTCAAGTTTAAAGAGATTTGTAATGATGTGGAGCTGGTAGAAAACGGGGTTGCTCTTGAAGACTTACTCTATTCTCCAGGACCCATAGAAGGAGGTTGCGGGCTCTATATAGGTGGTTTTCATCCACACAAATCAGTTCGAAGGCTCGTGGAGTTGTTTTCGTTTTTGCACAAAAACTGTGGATTGAAGGAGCTTCATCTAGTGGGTGTTGGCGAGGAGCTTGAGGATTGCACAAATTTGGTCAAACAAAGAGGTTTGCAGGAGCATATACACTTCCATCAAGATCTAAGTAGAGAGGAGTTGGCGAAGCTCTATGAGAAAAGTGCCTTGTTTTTTAGTGCCAGCACTTTTGAAGGATTTGGTTTGAGCATTGTCGAAGCCATTGCTAGTGGCTGTGCCCTGTTGCTGCAGCGCAACGATGCCTTTGTATCATTGCTTGGAGATCAGGACCCGGCTCTTTGTGATTATAGGGAATTGCTCCAGGAACTGAAGCAAAATGAATCATCGGATCGCTTCAGGGAAAGGCTCACTCAAAGCTCCAGTGAAGAAATGCTTCAGCACCGGGCTAAAATAGCCCAACGCTTCGACTGGCGTAAGGTCTCGCAAGATCTGGAGAATTTGTATCTCAATCTTGCTTCTATAGATATTCAAGATTAGTTTGCTGTCATCTCAGCCAGTGATTCCTCTGACCTTTGGCGATGGGCTTCAAGGATCTTTTTACTTATCTGATCCACCGGAAGTTCATTGAGTTCCAATGGAGAGACTTCATTCGGCAAAATTTCCTCAAGTTCTCTCAAAGCTTCACTGAGCTTCAAATTTTTGTTGGCGGCCACCTCATCAATTCTTCGAACAGGAGTAAAATGAGGCACTGTGTTGAGAATTTCTGGATGTTCATTCAAAAGAGTATGAATCTCTTTGACCACATCCAGAAAACGATCCAGCTCTGCCTTGGTATAACTCTCAGTAGGTTCAATCATCAAGCCGTATGTTTCCGGCCAGGCAACTGTGGGAGCGTGAAGACCAAAATCCAGAAACAGTTTTCCCACCCGTGCCACAACCAGTGCAGGCTTTACACCGGCGCTCACTGCTTTTTCAAAAGTGGACGGACTTAAAGTCAGAATAAACTCATGCATTTTTGGTTCAGTGGACGCTGAAGGAAGGCTTGGAAAGGTGTCTTTAAGCTTCTCAAAGAGATAGCGAGCGCTTAATACAGCCACGGCACACATTCTTCGAACACCTTCAGGTCCCAATGCCCTGAGATAGGTATAGCAACGAACTTTGTGAGCAAAGTTCCCGTGATGGCGATGAAAAGAACCGACGCTCCTTTTGGGTTTAAACATGGAGAACTTTCCGTTCTCGTCCTGCTGTATCTGATGGCCTGGCAGGTAATCTACCAGCTTGTCACTAACGGAAACAATAGCATCACCGGGACCTCCTCCACCGTGAGGAATCGAGAATGTCTTGTGCAGATTACTGTGAACCGCATCAACACCCACTGTTCCCAGATTAACCCATCCAGCGATGGCATTCAGATTGGCTCCATCCATGTAAACAAGTCCCCCAACTTCGTGAATCATGTCAGCAATGGTTTTGAATTCATTTTCCATGATTCCCGAGGTATTGGGATTGGTGATCATGATACCTGCAATTCTGTTTGAGTATTCACTGACAACCTTTTTCAGTTGCTCCATATCCACTCGACCACTTTCGTCTGCATCTACCAGTATCAGTCCAGCTTTTTCACCTTTGGCATTTTTTGGAGTGAAACCTGCAACAGTGGCTGTGGCGTAGTTGGTTCCGTGAGCACTTCTGGGGATGATCAGGACATCTCGCTCCACTTCGCTATGATCTCTGTGATAGGCCTGGAACATCTTGATTCCCACCAATTCACCCTGAGCCCCGGCCACTGGTTGAGTGGTTGTACCACTCAAGCCCAGCATTTTGCTAAAGCCCTCCTGAATGTGATAGAGGATTTCCAATGAACCTTGTGAATTCTCTTCGAGCGCTTGGGGGTGAGAGTTTGTAAACCCTTCAAAACCTGCACAAAAGTCATTGATATAGGGATTGTACTTCATTGTGCAGGAACCCAACGGGTAAGGACCCTGATCCGGGCTAATGTTTTGCTCTCCAAGCCTGTTGTAGTAGTTCTTGACTTCCTGTGGATCAAATCCTGGTAATCCGACGGGTTCCTCACGCAGATAATTGCAGGTCAGTTCTGGAAGGAGCACTTCTGATCCAGGTTCAAGCTCACTGGAAAAGAAATTGAGAAGCTCCTTGATATCTTGCTCACTTTGCAAGTCACTAAAACTTAATTTGAGCAGATCTTCCCGCTGATTTGTCAGGCGGTCTCCCACACTTACACCAAGCTCGATTTCTGCAGCGCTGGCCTTCTCAATCCAATCGCGGGCTTTTCCGGGTACTTTCAAGGTGAACTCATTGAAAAATGGAGTATCACCAAAAGCCAATTCCAGCCCTTCCAGTGTTAGAAGTTGGCTAGCCGCTGAAACAGCATTTTCCCGGGCTTTCTCTACCATCGCCTGATGACCCTTGTCTCCTCTGGCGAGCATAATGGCTCCCGCAAGGCTGGCAACGAAGGATTGATTGGAGCAGATATTGGAAGTGGCCTTTTCTTTTCGAATGTGTTGCTCACGAGTGGAAAGAACCATCACCTTGCAGCGCTTACCATCCAAATCCACTGCATCACCAACATAGCGTCCTGCAGTTGAGCGAATATCGTTTTTGTTTTCACTGGTGTAGCGTATTCCAAAGATTCCGAGTCCCGGACCTCCAAAATTGGCTCTTCCCAGAGCGAGATTCTGTCCCTCTCCAACGATCATGTCTGCCCCTGATTTACCGAATTTGTTGGCAGGAACCAGACCGGAAGTCACCTGAAGAAGAGGGTCGATTACGGCGATGCTCTTAATCTGAGAGTCCTGACACAAATTGGTGAGAGCATGGACGTCTTCCAGATTTCCAAAACTGTTCACTTGAGGAAAGACCAGACAGGCAAGTCTGTCACCCAAAGCTTCAATTCTCGTTTTGATGAGATCAGTACAAGTGAGGCCTGATTTCTCATCAACGGGAACTACTTCTATTTTAAGGCCTGTTCCTTTACTCAATGTCTCCAGCACTTCCAGATCACCTGGATATAAACTTCCGAGAACCAGAGCCGTGTCCGTCTTCTTCTTTAGTCTCAAGGCCACCTGAATTGCCTCAAAAGTACAAGTGGAACGCTCATACATAGATGCATTAATAGCCTCCATACCTGTGATCATGGAGAGCAGGGATTGATAGATCCAGAGTGTCATCAAAGTTCCCTGGGAACGCTCCGGCTGGTAGGGTGTGTAAGCAGTGGTCAGACCTCGGATGGAGCAAATTTCACCAACAAGCTCATGGGCAGAAAACTCGCTCAAACCATCACCTAAAAAGCTGATTTTATTCTCATTCTTTTGAGAGATTGCCCACACCTCATCCTTGATCTCTTCATAGCTCAACTCCGAGAGGAAATCGGGACAATTGTCCATCAAAACTTCCTTTGGAATGTGTGCAAACAAGTCCTCAAGGCTTTTTACGCCAAGGGTGTTGAGCATCTCCTGAACATCCCGTTCGCTGGCACTGATGTAATGACGGTGCTGCTCCCGTGGCAGATGGGCTGGGTGATAAGGGAAATTTGGTGCCTTCATGAGTCCTTCCTTGTTTGCAATAACTCTCAGATGGGTGTCAGTTATACACCCTGCCGGGACTGGTTTCAACCAACAATCAACTTAGAACAGGACCGCCCCCGATGATTTTTTGATTTCCTGACCAATTTTGCGAAAAAAATCAGTCTAGATCAGTTCTTCATGCTTCACCCATCGACCTGTATACACGCGTTTGAAGAAGCGTAAAATATCGTAAAGGATGACATACATGGAAGGAATCAAAAGCAGTGTGAAAACTGTAGACATGAGTAAGCCAAAGGCAAGAGAGATCACACAGGGTTGCAGGAACTGAGCCTGGATCGATTTCTCATAAAGCATCGGAGTGACTCCCAGGCAAGTGGTCACACTGGTCAGGAAGATCGCCATGAAACGCTGCTTTCCGGCAAGTATCACCGACTTAAGAAGCGGATTGCCGGAGCGAACACCTCGATTAATGTACTCGATCAATAAGAGAGAGTTGTTCACCACAATTCCAGCCAGGGCAACCAGTCCAAACATACTCATGATTGTCAGTTTCATTCCCATCAGCATATGTCCAAAGACAGCACCGATAAATCCGAAGGGAATCGCCAGCATAATGATCATTGGTTGTATGTAGGATTTAAAGATTGTGGCCAGAATGGTGTAGATTGCGAACAGGGCAATGAGAAAACCCACAAACAGTGAACCCAGGGACTTCTGTCTTTCCTCTTCACTGCCCTTGAAGACAAAATTGAGATCCGGGTACAGGGCTTTTATTCGTGGAAAGACCCGTTTTATGAGATCTTCGATAAGCTCTGAACTGGAACCTTTTTTCGCATCCACGTCGGCTGTTACTGTCACCTGTCGGGCCCTGTCTGTATGATATATCTGTGAGAACCCTCTTTGAAAATTAAAACGAGCAACTTCGGAGAAGGGAATTTCCTGGCTTGAAGAGGTGCGAATCTTGAGCTCTTTGCTGGTGTTGAGAGTTTCTCGCGCTTCGCGTGGATAGCGCACGTAGACTCGAATGTCATCCTGCCCTCTTTGAATTCGAAGAGCCTGCTCACCGTAGAATGCCTGCCGTACCTGACTGGCCACGTCACCCAGACTCAGGTTGAGAAGTCTGGCCTGGGGTTTGAGTTCAATGCGGGCTTCGAGTTTCCCGTCTCTGAAATTATCATAGATGTCACTGACGAAGGGGTAGGTCGCCAGCTCTTCTCGCAGAATTTCCGCAGCCTTTTCCATGGTTTCATAAGATCGGCCTCTCAACTGGATTTCCAGTCCACCTCCACCGGGGCCATGACGCTGGGCTTCAAATCTTTGGGAAATAGCTTCCGGGATTTGACCCACATTTTCTCGCCATCTCTTCAAGATTTCCATGTAGAAGATATTGCGATCCTCAGCGGGCTCCAATTCAAGTTGAATACGGCCGGTGTGGGCATTCAAGCTGGTGAAAATGTGCTTCACAAAAGGAAATTTTCGATCCAGACCTTTCTCTTTGGCTTCTTTTTCCATTTGTGTTTGAGTTTCATAGAGCTTTTTGAGGATATGCTCACTTACATTTTTGGTGTGCTGAAAGTCTGTGCCGGGAGCGAACTCATAGAGAGCAACGACCACATCCTGATCAGTCTTGGGAAAAAAGTTGAATTGTACTCTTCCACCAGCGAGAAGTCCGAGAGAGAAAATCAGCAACGCAATTGCGGCTCCTACTGTAGCGTAGCGGTACCTGAGAATCAGAGCTGCAGTCTTGAGGTAGACTCGATGAATGAACCAGTTCACCATGGTTTGCATGACTCTTTGCAAGCCCTTTTGTAAACGCTCCAAAGGGTTTTGAGCGTCCAGTTCTCTAACATGATGGGCAAGATGCCCGGGAAGTATGTAAAGGGATTCAAAGAGACTGAACAAAAGAGCACAGACCACGACAACCGGAACGATTTCAAAGAATTTCCCCATGGCTCCATCCACGAAGGCAAGGGGCAGGAAGGCTATGATGGTTGTAAAAACGGAGGCAATGACGGGCCAAAAAACGCTCATGGCACCATCCAGCGCAGCCTGAGTAGGCTTCTTTCCCTTTTTCATCTCACTGAATATGGATTCCCCAATGACCACGGCGTCATCCACAACAATTCCCAATACCAAAATCATGGCAAAAAGGCTGATCATATTAAAAGTAGCCCCTACCATGTTCATAATCACAAAGGTTCCCAGGAAGGAAATGGGAATTCCAAGAGCCACAAAAAAGGCGAGTTTCATTTGTAAAAACAGAGTCAGTCCAAGAAAAACCAGAACCAGTCCCGAATAGCCATTTCTTTCCATTAACTCGAGTCGGCCTTTGACCATTCTGGAGCGATCTCCCCAGGTAAACATCTCGATGGATGGGGGGTTCTTCTTGTTGGCGACATATTCTTTGATGGTGTCTGAAATCTTGATGATGTCCTGAGAGCCGGTTTTGTAGACTCTGAGCACATGACTGGTTTTTCCATCCATCTGGGAGAGTCTGCTCTCATCCTTGAAGGAATCTCGAATCTGGGCGACATCTCCCAGTCGAATTCGGGAGCCTAAAGGACCCTGTTTGATAATGATTTTTGCGAACTCGTCCCCCGTATACTTCTGATTGACAGTTCGAACCATGACTTCACCATTTTGAGTCCTGATTGAGCCACCCGGGAGATTGATAGAATCATTACGAATCGCCTGCGCCACCTGTTGGAAGTTAAGTCCGTACATGGCGAGCTTTTCGTCACTCAGCTCAATGGAGATTTCTCTTTCTTTTTCATCCATGTAATCCACTAGGGTAATCCCGCTTAGTTGAAGGATTTCATCTCGAATCTGATCTGCATACTCCTTTAGAGCTTCCTCGCTCATGTCGCCAAACAGTCCGATCAAAATTGCCGGAGTCTTTCGGGTAATTTGAACAATATTGGCTTTTTCCGCGTCTCTGGGAAAGGTAGTGATCTGATTCACCTGGCTCTCTACTTCGTCCTTGATTTTTTGGGCCGAATAGTCCGGGTCGAGTTCAATCACAACATTGGCTGAGCCTTCACTGGATGTGGAGCTGATATTTTCGATTCCTGCGATTTGAGAGATAGCTTCTTCAATTTTGGTTGTAATGGACTCTTCCACCTCATCAGGTGTTGCACCTGGATAAACCATAGTTACTCTGAGTACATCAAACTCGAACTCCGGAAAGATTTCTCTTGGAATCGTGAAATAGGAAAGTACCCCCCAGAGCATGAGGACAACCATGATGAGGTTCATGGCTACCGGATTGTCGATAGCGGCTTTGATGGACTTCATGATCGAGCCTTTTCTTCCTCAATGATGGTTTTCACAGTTTGACCTTCACTCATTAGTTCCGAGTAAAGCTTGAGAACCTGGTCCCCACTCTGAAAATCGTTGGCGAGTATCAGTTCATCCCCGTCGTCTCTGATGATTTTGACCGGGTGGGTGCTGACTTTGCCGTTTCGTACCAGCAGAACTTTTGAGTCTTTTTGTGCACTTCTGGGAATCCTGACAACATTGTCGAGCTTTTGGCCCAGAAAGGAAATTTTGGCAAAGGCCCCCGGCAGCAATAGTGGGTCAGGTTTACCACCGAGAAAGCGATTCTGTATTTCCACGAAGGCGTTGAGGGTTCTGGTATTCATGTCAAGACCGGAGGCAAGGCGCACAACTTTTCCGTCCAGACGCTTGCTGGTCGGGCTAATCATCTGTACAGCGACCTCTTCATTCGCGATCAGTGAGTTCAATTGAACCAGACTGTCTGATCGATCCGGCTTTAGCCAGTCCAGCTCTTGAGCAGGCAGGGGTACTTCAATCTGAAGGGTTTCCAGGTTCATGAATTTTCCTGTAGAGAAACCCTGATTCACAAATTGGCCAGCGCTGATGTTTTTCTCAATCACCTTACCTGAGAAGGGCGCTTTGATTTCGCACCTCTCCAGTTTGCGACGAGCATCCTGCAGCCTTGCCCTGGCCAGATCAATATTACTTTGGGCCTGGGCCAGTCTGGCTGGAATCAGAGCCATTTGATTCTTCATGTTGATGACCTGCAGCTCCTGATTTTGAGCCTGGATCTGAATTTTATCCAGCTCCTGTTGACTGACAGTCTTCTCCTTGAGCATTTGCTCGTAACGTAGAAGCTCTCTGCTGGCCAGATTATAGTTTTCCTCGATGAGCTTCAGTGATCTTTGGAAATTGGCTTGCTCCTGAAGAATGGATTCTCTCTGAGCTGTATTGAGACTGACTTGGGCCTGGGCCTGTTTCAACTGGATTTCGTATTCGCTGGTTTCGATGCGAAAAAGACTGGTCCCTTTGCTTAGAAATCCACCTTTGTTGAATTGTGGGTGGACCCACTCAATGACACCTGTCACCTCAGGACGTACCTCCAGGATGTTCTTACTTTGCATGGTTCCATAGGCGTCTATCTGGATCTGAGCGGTTTGAGGTTTCACTTCAATAGAGCGAAGCAACGGTACAGGTTTCAGGCTGTCTTGCCTTTCGATTTTCTTCTTTGATTTTAGTAGCCCCATAAAGCTGGCCACTCCCAGAAACAGAAAAAGGCCCAGTAGAACCAAATTAATAATTGCTTCCCGTTTCACCATTTCCTCCCGGGTACTCTCGTCTTGAGGCATTCAACGCAGATTTTATCCAAGCTTTTCACCAATTGGGTAGTTCTGCGAGAATCTGGTTCATAATGTATCATTTTGAGATATGGTACAAGAGAATTCTCAAAGCCCTGCTCCTGAGCTCTTTGGTTTGACGATTCAACCCTACACGGTTGATTCTCTGCACGAGGAGATTCGATCCTTGATTTCCAGGCCAAAAGGGCAGGCCGTAGAAATCCTTAATGTGAATGTTCACGCCATGAATCTGATTTTTGAAGATCCGGAATTTTTGAAGATTATGAGTACAACAGACCGAATCTTTTGTGATGGTGAGGGAGTGCGACAGGCTCTGAAGCACAGGGGGTTTGATGTTCCCTACAGGATTACCTATGCGGATTGGGCCTGGCAGTTGTTTAGATTTCTTGAGACCGAAGGATTCTCCATAGGATTCCTGGGAGCTACTCCGGAAGTCATTGCGCTGTCAGAGGAGAACGTCAGGGAGAAGTTTCCTGAGCTGAAACTGAAGTTCGCGATAGACGGTTACGGCGAAGAAAAAGCTACCCTGCAAGTACTGAGTCAGTTCAAAGTAGATATTTTGTTGGTTGGAATGGGAATGCCCCAGCAGGAGAAGTGGATCCGGCGCAATAAGTCAGCTTTGCAGGTCGGAGTATTCTTGAGTGGTGGTGCGGTTTTTGATTACCTGTCCGGGACGGTGAGTCGGGCACCGCTTTGGATGAGGAATTCCGGTTTGGAATGGCTCTACCGGTTTTTGTTGGAGCCCGGGCGGATGTTCAAACGCTACATCGTCGGTAATCCCTTGTTTGCGTATCGGGTTCTCAGTAAATCCATGCCTTCCCTAGAATAGCTGGATTTCAGGTGAAATAATCAGTGATGTTCAGTGTCAGCAATCGCCTTTAGCTTTCCAAGAATCAATTTTTTTGGTAGTTTGCTCTGTTCTAGCTTTCAAGTGCCTTTACAGGGAGTAAAGATGGGGATCAGTCCCGAAAATATACGAATTTTTTCAATTATCGCTCATATCGACCACGGAAAGTCGACTCTGGCGGACCGAATCATTTCACTGACGAAAACCGTTTCAGACCGTGAAATGAAAAACCAGGTTCTCGACACCATGGATATTGAGAGAGAGCGCGGGATTACGATCAAGTCTCAGGCTGTTCAGTGTATCTATCAGGCCCAGGACGGAAACACCTATTACTACTACATCATTGATACTCCCGGACACGTGGATTTTACCTACGAGGTGTCCCGTGCTCTGGCAGCTTGTGACGGCGCTATTCTCGTTGTGGATGCTTCACAGGGAATTGAGTCCCAGACAATTGCCAACATGTATTTGGCTCTGGAAAATGAACTTGAGATTATGTCAGTGGTTAATAAAATTGATTTACCGGCTGCCAGACCTGTTGAAGTGGCTGAAGAAGTGGAAGAGATCCTGGGAATAGCCGCTGAGGACGTGATTCCAATCTCGGCAAAGAATGGAATTAATATTGATCAGGTTCTTGAGCGAATCTATCAAACAGTACCTCCACCGAAGGCCGATGCAAATGCTCCCCTGAAAGCTCTGATATTCGATGCCAAATACGAGTCCTATCGTGGTGTGATAGTCTATGTACGAATTGTTGACGGGGTGCTTCGCAAGGGCTCTAAAGTCAAGATGTTCCAGGCAGACTCTGAATACGAAGTGACCGAAATGGGAGTCTTCACACCGGCTGAGAGCAAGCAGGAAGAGCTAGTCGCTGGAATGGTGGGTTATTTCACTGCTTCAATCAAGTCTCTGGATGATGTATTGATTGGTGATACGGTTATAGATCCCAAGAATCCGATTTCTGAGCCAATGCCGGGTTTCAAGCCGATTCGACAAATGGTCTTTTGTGGTTTGTATCCCACCAGTTCGGAAGACTACGAGTCTTTAAAAGTTGCACTTGAGAAAATGAAGCTGAATGATAGCTCCATAAGTTATGAGCCTGACACCTCGCAAGCGCTGGGTTTTGGTTTTCGCTGCGGTTTTTTAGGGCTTTTGCACTCAGACGTGATCCAGGAGAGACTGGAGAGGGAGTACGACCTTGATTTGGTAGCTACAGCTCCTTCTGTTGTTTATCGCATTAAAATGGTTGATGGAAGCAGTATTGAGATAGACAATCCCAGTAAACTGCCCGATGCCAACAAATACGAGTTCATTGAAGAACCCTACGTCAAGATATCCATATACATGCCCAAGGATTACATCGGGTCGGTGATGGACTTGTGTGAAAAGAAGCGAGCCACCTATATTGATATGAAGTATTTGGACAAGGTTCGCGTCATTCTCAACTATGAAATGCCTCTTGCCGAGATGATCATCGACTTTTTTGATCGATTAAAAAGCTGTACTCAGGGTTACGCCTCACTTGAGTATGACTTCATGGGCTACAAGCGGGCGAAGCTTGTAAAAATGGAAATTTCCATTGCAGGTGAGCCTGTGGATGCATTTACCATGATTGTTCCCAAGGAAAACGCCTATTATCGAGGTAAGGAGCTGGTGGACAAGCTCAAGACTCTGATTCCGAAACAGATGTTTGAGGTTCCTATCCAGGCGATGATTGGCTCCCGAGCCATAGCCAGAACCACTATTTCAGCCATGCGAAAGAATGTACTTGCCAAATGTTATGGTGGGGACATTACCCGAAAGAAGAAATTGCTTCAGAAGCAAAAGAAGGGAAAGAAGCGCATGAAAATGGTAGGAAGAGTAGAAGTTCCCCAAGAAGCTTTCCTCGCTGTTTTGAAAGTAGATGATTAGTCACTAGCCTATGAATCCGCTTCTGAGGTTCATTCTTCGTTCACTGATTCGCTTTGTTTTGACCCTGGTGGGTGTATTCATTCTTACATTCTTTGTGATGATGAGTGTTCCCGGAAATCCGGTTCTGTCCCGCATGGAAAGAGGTGTCAGTGCTGAGCAACTGGAAGCTCTGCAAAGAGAGAGTTCCCTGAGTGAGTCCCCCCTTGAAAAGATGGGAATTCTTGCTTATCGAGTCTTTACGCTGGATTTTGGGAAAAGTCTGGTTACGGGTGAAGAGGTACGGTCTGAACTTGTGGAAAGACTGGGTAATACCTTTCTTCTTGCTCTTCTGGGCTGCTTTTTTTTCCTCATTACAGGATTTAGCTCTGCCATACTCGGTACTCTATGTCGGGGAAGCTTACTTGATGATCTCCTCACCATAGTTACCACTTCCTTTCTATCAACACCGGTTTTCTGGTTTGCATTGGTTCTGATCTACTTCTTCACTATTCAATGGAATCTGCTTCCAGCCATGGCAAGTTTGCAAAACCCTGTGAGCTTGCTCTTGCCAGCCTTAACTGTTGGGCTTCGGCCAGCAGCCTTTTTTCACAAGATGTTGCAGCAGGAGTTGCTGGATATTCGAAGAAAGGCCTTTATGCAAGTAGCTTTAGCTAAGGGTTTGAGTGAGAGCCAGGCCCTGGTACGTCACGCTCTAAAAAATGCTGCAGGTCCAGCGATAAACATCATAGGGCTGGAGTTTGGAAGCCTGCTTACCGGAGCAGTCGTCGCCGAGACGATCTTTGCCTACAAGGGAATCGGGACCTATATTTTGCAGGGTATCGAGAGTCGGGATTACAACATTATTGCCGCAACAGTTATGGTCAGTGCCTTTGCAGTCATGCTTGTAAACCTCATCGTGGATATCGTTCATACTATTTTGGACCCAAGACTAAGAGAAGAGGTGCAGTAAGTGCTTCGTAAAATCTCTGTTGTATGGTTGCTCATATTGGCTGCAATGGCTGTTTCTCCTTCCCTATTCACTTCCCACTCTCCTTTTCAGGAAGATTTGATGAGAGTCTTTCAAAGCCCGGATTCACAACATCTACTGGGTTGCGATGCCCTTGGGAGAGATCTGTATGCGAGACTGGTTTTCGGTGCCCGTCAAAGTCTGACTATTTCAACAGTGGTTGCTTTTCTTTCGATTCTGTTTCCACTCCTGGTAAGTTCCCTGATTTTGTTTCGAGGTGGTCTATGGAATCAATTGTATCTGATGACATTGGATGTGTTTCTGGCTTTCCCTCCCTTATTGTTGGCTATATTGATTGTGGCAAATCAGGAAAGCTCCGGCTTTGCTCATATAGTCTTTGCACTGTTTCTCTCAAGCTGGGCCAGCAATGGAAGGATTTTGCGCTCCTACCTTCTGGAATTGAAATCTTCCCAGTTTGTGGAAGCGGCTATTGCCATGGGAGCGAGCAGTTTTAGAATCTACTGGGTGCACATCTTTGTGAATCTTTGGGACCGACTGGTTCTGCTTTGGGCCTTGCGTTGTGCAAGTATTCTCCTGGCCGAGGCGACTCTCTCATTTCTTGGATTGGGTGGGGGCCCCGAAATGGTTTCCTGGGGGTGGTTAGTGATGAGCTCCAAGGACTATCTCACCACTCATCCGCTACTTTCAATCTTACCAGCCACAATGATTGCGCTGACAGTTTTCAGTTTTCAGGTGATTGGGCGCAAGTTGTTTGAAAACTAGCTGCTTCAAGCTTTGGATTGAAAAGTCAGAGTTCGAGTCAGTCAGGCACGCAAGATTCTTCAATCCTCGCGACCTTCTAAATGGGGGATTTTCTCGGGAGAGATAGAAGTTGGCCGGGAACCAAGTGGGGGGATGGGGGGAACCCGGTTCTCTCGGCCAACAAAACTCTTCTTTGTGTCCTGTAGTCCAGAACAGGAGCGGGAGTTTATCTCAGGGTGCTAGCGCTGTCAAACAAAAATTTTTAATAGTTCTAAAAGCTCTGAGAGCTCTCTTCAATTAGGCGTTTGTGTGAATTTGTTATTTGGTGCACAGATACAGTGTCACACAGGTTGACAGTAATGACTCCTGGTCTTAAACTCTCGGGCTCTTTTGAAGTTCTCTTGGGGGAGAGATTTGGAACCATTGAATCATAGTCATCACCACCATCATGGACATAGTCATGATCTTGTTTCAGCTGGCGATGGTTTTGATTTTTCTTCACTCGCAAGTGCACTGCCCGAGGTTTTGACCCATTCCCTTTCCATAACAGTTTTTGTTCTTTTAATGATGCTCATCGTTGAGTATGCGAATATCCGGTTCCACAACAGCTCCTGGAGCCTGCGGGAATCACCGGGTTTTCTGCAATATCTCTTGTATGCAGCATTAGGGTTAATTCCGGGTTGCTTCGGCCTCTTTGTTGTAGTCACAGCGTATATGCATGGTTCGATTCGCCTTGGTTGCGTAGTTGCTGCAGCCATAGCTACCAGTGGAGATGAAGCCTTTGTGATGATGGCGATGAACTTCCCCTTTTTCTTAAAGCTTAGTTCTTTGCTGGTGATTTGCGCTTTGATTGCGGGTTGGCTAACTGACAAAGTTGTCGATGGAGTGGGTTATAGCAGCGTATGCTCCAAGCTGGTTGTACATGCCCATGAGAAGGTCCAGGAGGGTTTTTGTATACGAAGAACTCTCTCAAATTTGGCCAGGCCAGGATGGATGAGGGCTTCCCTGTTGTTATTTCTGGTAATGTTCTTTGCTCTTTATTTCCAGGGCCGTTTGGGTCACCCACCCCACGGATTGATTTCAGAAGTGTTTTTTGGGCTGTTGTTTCTATTCAGTACCCTGATCATTCTTGATGTTGATCATCACTTCCTGAAGTCACATTTCTTCGGGCATGTGATCAAAGAGCACGCCCATCGAATCTTTGGTTGGACTTTTTTGGCATTTTTAGCTCTTTTTATTGTGACGAGTAATCTAAGCCTTGAGCATCTGCTCAGGGAACAGTCGGAGGTTTTGGTGATTGTGGCTTGTTTTGTCGGTCTCATCCCGGACAGTGGGCCTCATTTATTGTTCTTTACTCTGTATCAGGCAGGAGGTTTGAGTTTTGCTTCCATCTTCGCGAATTCAATTGTTCAAGATGGACATGGTTTGTTGCCATTGATTGCATTCTCCAGGACAGAGTTCTTCAAGGTGAAATTGATTAATCTGTTATTTGGCCTGATTTTTGGCTTTCTTGCCCTGGCTTTGATTTCTTGAGGGAGAAGATTGAATTGATTAGTTTTGCAAGCGACAATAACTCAGGTGTACATCCAACCATATTTGAGGCTATAGAAAAGTCAAACCAGGGTCACTATGTTGGCTATGGAGAGGATCCCTTTACAAAAAGAGCAGAAGAAGCCTTTCAAGAAATCTTTGGTGCTCACAGCCGGACCTTCTTCGCTTTAACAGGGACCGGTGCCAACGTGATTGGTCTCCAGTTGATCGTTCAACCATGGCAAAGCATCTTTTGTAGTGACAACTCACACATCAATGTTGATGAGTGCGGAGCTCCGGAGAGGTTTGCCCAGGCGAAGCTTGTTGCAGAGCAGAATCGAGGCGGGAAAATCATTCCTGAGCAGTTTGAGCATCATTTGGTGCATCGAGGTTTTGAGCATCATGTTCAGCCCGGTGCGATTTCATTGACCCAGGCTACTGAGCTAGGTTCTGTTTACAGTCTTGATGAGCTGGCAAAGTGGAAGAACTTTGCCAGGAAAGAAGGCTTAATGATTCATATGGATGGGGCCCGCTTCGCCAATGCACTGGATTTTCTCAGATGCAGTCCATCTGAGCTGGTCGAAGCTGGAGGAATTGATGTACTTTCCTTTGGAGGAACCAAGAACGGGATGATGATGGGTGAAGCATTGGTAGTCTTGAACCCCTTACTTCAAGACCGCGTTCCCTATTTGCGCAAGCAAAGTGCTCAGTTACTTTCTAAAATGAGATATGTAGGGGCACAGTTTGAGGCCTACCTGAAGGAAGATTTGTGGTTAAGACTGGCGAGTCACTCCAACAAAATGGCAAAGACACTGGAAGGCGAATTGAGAGAATTGGGCTTTGAAATTCCTCATCCTGTCGAGACGAACGCAGTTTTTGCTCATTTCTCACAGAAGCTAACTCAAAGTTTGTGGGACGCGGGCTATTACTTTTACGTTTGGGATGAGCAAAAGTCTGTTATTCGCTTGATGACCAGCTTTGATACAAATCCTCACGATATTGAGGCATTTCTTCAAAAAGTCAGAGATCTTTCTTCGAAATAACTTTTCCCTGCTCTGGAATCGAGCTCACTTTCTTTGATTTTGTTAAACTGTTAAAACACAAAGATTCAAGTGGAATGCTTTCAGTGCGTCGCTCGAAGGAGGAAAGTATGCAGGAACAATTCAAAAATCTAATGATGTTTGGCCTGGGTTCAGCCAGTTTGGCGAAGGAAGTTGCAGAAGACTTTGTAGACGAAATGATTCGTCAGGGGAAAGCCCAGAATCAGGAGCGAAGTCGCTTGGTTGAGGAATTTACTCAAAAAAGCAATGACTTCAAAGTGGACTTTGAACAAAAAATGCAGGAATCCATGAAGCGAATCGCTCGTGAGATGCAATTGGCAACTCTTGAGGATACGCAAAAGCTTCAAGATGAAGTGATTGCGCTGCGCAGTGAACTACGCGAGCTCAAAGAGGAAATGAGTAAAAAGGGCAGTTCCAAGTCCACAAGCAAGAGCAAATCTTCTTCCAAGTCGGATTAGACAGTACCCGGCACTGTTTCGAACTTGAACCCGACTATGCTCTTTTCTTGATGAGTCTAAAGCCTTGGCGAGAACTTGACCGATAGTTGAGGAGTAGGAGTATCGGGCTCCTGCATATTAGAGGAGTTCGTGAATCTCATGATTACAGTGCATCGCCTGAATGGCAGTGAATACACTCTCAATGCAGAGTTGATTAAGTGTGTAGAGACCAGTCCGGATACGATTATTACTCTTTTATCGGGTGAAAAGTTGGTCGTACAGGAGAAAGTTCACGAGGTTTGTGACAAGGTATTGAAGTACAAATGGATGATCCAGAACGGGTTTCATAGTACTGAGCCTTTCGGGGGGAGCCATAGTGAAATCAGATAGCGCAACCGCACTCGGCTACGTGCTGGGTATTCTGTTCATCATGTCAGCGATCTCAAATCACTTCCTTGAAGTGGAGAAGCTGATTGGGTTTATAGATCCCCCTTCTTTGGAGATTGTGATTGGTGGAACATTTGCCACCGTATTTATCAATTTCTCCTTTGATGAAGTAAAGAAGATTCCCTCGGTAGTCAAGCAGGGTTTTGTGATTCTGGATTTGGATCCAACAGTGATTATCAAGACTTTGATTGATTTCGCTGAGAAAGCGAGAAGAGAAGGACTGTTGTCACTGGAAGAGGATACGAATACAGTGGAGAATCCTTTTGTAAAGAAGGGTATTCAGCTGGTGATCGACGGTACGGAAGGTGACTTGGTTCGTTACATCCTCGAAGCGGAGGTAGACCAGATTGGTGCTCGTCATGGAACGATGAAAAACCTGATTGCCTGTATGAGTACTTTTGGTCCGGCCTTTGGAATGATCGGGACTCTGGTGGGGCTAGTGAACATGCTTGCCCAGTTAGATGATCCAGCTACACTGGGTCCATCTATGGCCGTTGCATTGATTACAACTTTTTACGGAGCGGTGCTATCCAATCTGTTTACAATTCCTTTGGAGAAAAATCTGGAAGTAAAGAATGATAGCGAAATTTTGGTCTACACCATTGCGATTGAAGGAATCCTGTCCATTCAGGCTGGAGACAATCCTCGAATCGTGGAAGAAAAACTCAAGTCTTTCTTGCCACCAGATATGAGAGCGACTTTTTCTACCGGTGAAGACGACGAGTAAAAGTAAAGGGTAGAAGTTATGGCAAAGGATAAGTGTCCTCCCTGTCCACCCATGGGGGCACCCGAATGGATGGTAACCTATGGGGACTTGATGACACTGCTCTTGTGCTTCTTTGTACTGCTGTTCTCTTTTTCCGAGATGGATAAAGTTCAGTTTGAGTCTATGAAAGACAGTTTCACCGGTGCCTTCGGGGTCATGGATGGTCACTCGGTAAGAGATGGGCGAGGAGTTTCTCAACAACCCCAGCGCTATTCCACCGTTTTGTTTGACAAGGCGGTTGAAAAGGTCCGCAAGGCATCGTCTGACAAGTTTCCCAGAGAGAAGATGGAGTTTCTCAATTCCATGATTACCAGTGCAGAGCAATCTGTGGGTATTTTGCTCTCGGAAGCGCAAAAGCAGGGGATTGCTGTCGATAATCTCACATTTGCTTTGGAGACTATCAAGGAAAAACACAAGGAAGATGATTCCCGTAAATCTCCCCGTTCCTATACAAAGGAGTCTTCCGAGCAGTTTGATTCTGTGCAGATTAAGCCCAGAGCAGAAATCTCCCAATCCACAAAGACAGTCCGAATGACTCAGGAGAGTGTTAGTGAGGTAGAAGGAAAAGCAAAGCTGAACAAAGATAAACGACAGAGGAATCTCGAAGACAAGTCACCTGACGAAATCAAACTTGCCAGAGGGGATCAATTTCTTCAAAAGAGAGGGGATTCAAGTCGTTCTCAGAAAATGCAGGGAAGGAATTTTCCCATGATAGGAAATCCCGGGGAGAATCAGCTGCAACTTGGTCAGACTGGCCAAAATCTGATGCACAAGAAAAGAATGGATCGGATTGAAGGGAAAAAGGACAAGAAGAGATTTGAGCATCCAGCACCAAACAAGCGACAGGCTAATGTAGATTCCCCGAGTGTAGCCGGTCTCGTGGAAGATACTCAAAGTGATGCGAATCGAGCGATCATAGTTCTACCGGAAAAAATTCAACTTCACAGGATTTTCTACGAAAAAACGGACAAGTTTCTTCCGGGAGCAGAAAATCAGCTACAGAAGTTTGTGACGGTTTTTCGGGAAAATTATGGGGGGTACTTCCAGGTTGAGGTTCACACTGATGAAGGTCCGCCACCACCCCAATACGACTCCAATATGGATTTAACCATGAGAGTTGCGATCAACTTTATTCTAAAAATTCTGGATATGGGCCCTGATCTTTCCCCCTCACGCTTTGCGGCAGTCGGGAGGGGGTCCATGGATTTATTGAAGAAAGGAAGCGACCCTGCATTTCGGAGACTAAACAATCGAATTGAGATTCGTTGGGTGAAGGAGGGGACTGAGTAGTGGCTAAAGATAAATGTCCTGTTTGTCCCCCTACGGGTGCTCCCGACTGGATGGTGACCTATGGTGATCTGATGACCCTCCTCCTTTGCTTTTTCGTCCTTCTGTTTTCTTTTTCGAGTATGGAGACGAAGAAGTTTGAGTCCCTCAAAGAGAGTATGAGAGGAGCTTTCGGTGTATTCAAAGGGGAATCCACGACTCTGGGGAAAGGGAAGAGCAAGAAGCCATCCAAAGCGAGCTGGGAGTCCTTTGACAAGAGTATTTCTGAAGTTATCAAGGATGTGAAAAATACAAAGGTTCCGAAGATTAAGGTCCAGATGCTTGAGAAGGCGGTGCTTGCGGCGACTGAAGCAATCCTGATGGTCTCCGAAGAGCAGCAGGAAGTGGAAAAGATCGTTAAGGAGCTGGAAAAACCTACTTCTATTCTTGATGAGACCTCAGATAATTTTTCACGGTTTAAGAAGAAAGTTCGTGAGTCGAGAGAGCCGAGGAACTTTCCAACCGAGAGAAAGCAGTTCAGCGGTGCAACCGAAAGGCGAATGGAAGAACCGGAAAGTGCAAGTCGTGAACTGGACCCTCCACGCAGCAAAGGAGAAAATCAGGATCCATTTAGCTCCGATGCGACCAAGGTAGACATTGCCCCCGGGCGAGATCAACAGTCAATGAACAATACGGGGAGACAAAAGACCAGAGACAAGGAAACAGGTAAGAAAAAGGCCAAAAAGAAGTTTCACGATAAAGAAAAGTATCGTAGTGAAGACAAGGACTTTGACTTTAAGGAGCAACCTGACTCAAACAAAACTATGGATGAGTTCACCACACTGGCAGGTTTGGTACAGGTCACGAATCAGGAACTCTCACATGCTGTTTTTCACTTTGATCAGGAGTTACTCTTCGAAAAGGACGCTGTAGAGCTCAAAGACGAAGCGAAAGAGATCGTTTACAAAGTCTTTTTGGATAATTACAAGAAAGATGCAGAGACAGTATTTCAGATAGAAAGTCACACAGATTTTTCTTCTCCACCCTCCAAAAAATATCCCACTACATGGCATATAGCGGCAGCCAGGGGGCAGGCAATTTTGAATTTTTTACTGGATGAGAACTATGATTTTGATCCGGCGCGCTTCAATGTTGTAAGTTTTGGAGCCTACCAACCTCGCTATAAATATGGTAATAATCAAGTAGCAATACCTTATAATCGCAGGTTGGAAGTGCGAATGTTTCAAAAACCTTAAGGAAGATATGGCTGAGGAAGAGAACACAGAAGGGTCAGAAGAGGCCGCAAGCGCCAAGAAGTTTGACCCTCAGAAAATAAAAGAGGCTTTGCAAAACCTGGATTGGAAAGACAAGAAAATTCAGGGGATTGCTGCCGGTGTAGTTGTAGTCAGCCTGATCCTTGTGTTTCTCATGTTCTCTGGTGAAGCAGAGGTGGAGAAACCTTCTACAACTGTTGAATTGATGGATTTGCAACGGCCTGTGGATTATGTACTGGTTTACGGAGCCGATCCCAAGGAAACAGAGCTTCGGGCCACAATTAAGGATGATGACCGGGTGATGCAGTTTTCCATGTCTCTGGGGATTGAGCAAAAGGAATTGCGTCTCGAAGTGCAAAAGCGTATGGCCCCCATTGTATCCGAAACATTGCGCTTCTTTTCGAGGATGACCAGAGAAGAAATCCTTGAAATGATTCAGGATGAAGATGGAAAGACCAAAGAAAAGTTGTTGGTACGGATGAACCTGGTTTTGAAAAATGCTGGTGAAGAAAAACTGGATCTGCAAAAAGCCGGCAGGATTGTTCAGATCAACTTTCTAAAGTATTACTTTCCTACAATTTAGCCTGTGATTCCCGGCGAACTCTGTACAAGTTGTAATTGAGGCTCGGGTCTAAATCCGGGTCAATTAATACAGTCTCAGGTCTTGCTTCTGCCCCTCTGATAAAGACTCGGGTCTGAGCCCTGTCCCAGTTATAGAGTCCGGGTCTGAGCGCAATCCCGATTGTAGAGTCATCGGGTTTCTCGCTGTGTTACGGCAGTTCCTGCAGTTTGTAGGGTATGCCATGCTCTCGATGGAATTTCTTCCAATGAGGATTAACCTGTTAGCTTGACATTCAGTTGGAGCTATTTCCTCTCTCTTCGAGCGTTCTTGGGTCGAAAGGCCGTGATGTTCTCAACATTTTCAAAAATGTAGGGGCCACCGATCAGGTCAATGCAATATGGAATTGCCGGGAATACAGCTTCCAGGCATTCTCGAATTGATTTTGGTTTGCCCGGTAAGTTCACTATCAGTGACTTCTTCAGTATACCTGCAGTCTGACGTGAAAGTATGGCTGTAGGAACATATTGCAAGGAGACAGCCCTCATTTGTTCACCAAATCCAGGCATCATTTTCTCGCAGACTTCCTCGGTAACTTCGGGAGTAATGTCTCTTGGAGCGGGACCTGTTCCTCCGGTGGTTACAATGAGACAGCATTCAAGGTCGCTAAGCTCAATCAGAGTTTTGGCGAGAATATCTTTCTCGTCTGGTACGAGGCGGTACTCATGCACAAAATCTCCATCGATATAATCTTTCATGCAATCCAGAATGGCAGGTCCCCCCAGGTCTTCGTAGCTGCCACAGGAGGCACGGTCTGAAACTGTAACAACACCAATTCTAATGATTTCGCTCATAAACTCTCCCGGTTCAAGGCCCTTCGCAGAGCTTACATACAATAATAAAATTCAGGGCAAAGGGAAAGTGTGAGTCCTGTCATGGCCTAAATAATGGTCCCCATTCCTTGTGAGCTGAGAGGATATTTAGGTAAAATATAAATGGCAGAACTTTTTTACCGCACACACCGCAGCTTTTTCTTACAAATCTTCCCCGTATGATGAATTTTCTGTTCGCTTGTTGAATGGGGCAGGAAGTCTGACGATAGCAGAAAAGGTACAGGACTGAGAAATTGTTCTTTTAACAGACTCAAAGGTAGGAAATGGCCGAAGATATCGATGGTGAAGATGTAGCCCCGAAATCCAATATGAATAAAGTCATTATTGGAATTTTGGTGATAATCATCATTTTTCTTTGTGTGACTTTGATCAATATCTGGACCTCTTATGTGGTTGCCCGAAAGGTGGCTCAAAGGGAGACAGAGACCGGTGAGGTCAAGCTTGAGGAAGAGCGCAAGACTGTTGATCGGGTTCTTCTTGTTGGAGACAACAAGGACAAGAGTTTCAATGCCTTTATTGCAAGATCTGAAGAGGGGGGAAACCTTGCGGTTCAAATGAGAGTTAGTTTTGGTGTTTCCAACGGGGGCTTGAGAAGCACGCTGGAAAACCATGTGGATCCGATCAAGGATCGGATTCTCGCCTATCTGTCTCAGAAAACCCGAAGGGACCTCATTTACTCCTTTCAGCGCAAAGTTCTGGGCGAAGAGATTAAAGAGATTGTAAACACAATATTGGAAAGGGATTTAAAGATTATTGAAGCAAATGGTCGCGTCACTGATGTGTCCGTCACCAAAATGCTCTTCATTACTCTATAAAGTGAATTGACATGGCAGATGATACCTTATTGTCACAGACAGACATGGACTCCCTCCTCGAGTCACTGGGGGCAGATGGAGGCCTGGATGATGATCTGGGCGGTGGCGGCGGTGCTGCATCTTCCGCGAGTCGGTACAAAATCAAAATGTACGACTTTAAGCGTCAGACACGCTTCGCTAAAGATCAGCTTCGTACACTGCAGCACATTCACGATACTTTCACTCGGCAGATAACAACTTTCTTTTCCACTTCACTGCGCTATCTGGTGAGCATGAGAATTGCCTCTCAGGATCAGATCACCTATGAAGAATATATTCGCAGTGTGGATAACCCCTCTCTCCTTTGTATATTTAATCTGGGGACTCTCGAAGGAAAAGCGATCTTTGAGATGAATCTGGAATTGAGTTTTGCGATTCTCGATCGACTTCTTGGCGGGACGGGAGACTCGAAGCAAGAGAAAAGAAAACTGACAGATATTGAAGAAGCAGTCATGAATAAAATCATGCAGAGAATTCTTCAGGAACTGAATGAAGCCTGGTCAACAGTGGTTCCCCTTGAGCCGCAGTTTTCCATGTTTGAGTCAAACCCCAGTTTTACTTCGATTGTTCCTCCCAATGATATGGTTTTGCTGATTACCTTTGAGGTGAACATTAACAATATTGAGGGAATCATCAATCTATGTATTCCCTACTTCTCTCTGGAGCCCGTGGCCTCCAAGCTTGGTCAGGGTCACTACTGGGCAATCCATAGAACCGAGGCGATGGACGGGAATGTGGCAATGATTGACAGTCGCGTTCGAAGCATGGAGACCAATGTAATCGCCTTGCTGGGGCATTCAAACCTGACTTTAACCGAGCTTTTGCAAATGCAGGCGGGTGATGTGGTCAAACTGGATAGTAAACCAAATGATGAGATAGATATTCTGGTAGGTGGACAGAAGAAATTTACCGGGTTACCCGGTATTTCTGGACGGCACATGGCAGTTACGGTTTCACAAATCGTAGAAGACAAGGATGATTTAGATGAGTGACGACAATATGCTCTCTCAAGAAGAGATCGATGCTCTTTTACAGGGTGATTTCGGTCTCGATGAACTTGAAGATGAAGAAGAAGACGAAGGGGGCTCCTCAGGCGGTGGAGGTCAGGTAGGCGAATTTTCAGCAGAACATTTTCGTGCTCTGCAGGAAGTGGCTGATGATGCTCTGGTCAAGGAAATTGCCGTTCTCAAAGACTTTATCAATCAGGAAGTTGCTTTAAGTGATGGTAAACATCCTGAAATGGTTGAGGTGGAAGATCTTAAGCAAGACCTTCTTTCCACGGAACATATTCTTATCACGACTGATTTTGAGCAAGGGAAGTCAGGCCTTGTAATCAACGGAATCAGTGGTGCGATGATTGCCAGTCTGATGACAGGAGAAGAGTGGGACGGGGACCCTGACTTTGAATGGGATGAGCTCAAGCTCTCCGCTTTGCAGGACTGTTTTAATGGCCTTGTTGGTAAGGTGGTTCCCGCATTAAAAAATAGTCTGGGGCAGGACTTTGTCAATCAACCTCCTCAGGCAATTGTCTTGTCAGGAAAGGATTTTCCGCCAGAAGCAAGTCTGTTAAAACAAGACAAGATTGTTCAGGTAAGCTACGATTTGAGTATTGGCGATGAGCCTCCTTCTCAGTTAAGGTTTTTACTTTCAGAGGATTTGGCAAAGACATTTATCAAAGGCAAAGATCCTTCCGCGGATTTTGGTGATTCAGCAGTTGATGACAGTGTTGACAGTGCTCTGGATGATCTTGCAGCGGAAGTTGACCTGCCAGATACTGACAGTGTTGCAGCGACACCGGATCCAACGGCAACTCCCGGGGCAATGCCTGGGATGATGCCGGGCATGATGCCTGGCGCAACTCCGGGGGCAGCACCCCAGATGGATCCAAATATGATGGCCTTTATGCAGCAGCAAATGGCTATGCAGCAGCAAATGGCTCAGCAAGGCGGACAAGCTGGTGGTGCTGGTATGCCCAATATGGGTGCTCCCGGTGGACAGGGTGGTGGAGGACAGCAGATGCCCTTTTCACCCTGGCAATTTGCTCCGATCGCACCCATGAATATGGGAACCGGGCAGCTGTCAAACATGGAGTTGCTCAAAGATGTTTCTTTGCAAATTACGGTAGAATTGGGACGAGCCAAGATGCCAATTGGACAAATTCTTGAGTTGGTCAACGGCTCCATCGTAGAATTGAACAAGCAAGCAGGTGAAGCTGTGGAACTTTACGTGCAGGGAAAATTGATTGCTCGTGGTGAAGTAGTCATCATTGACGAGAACTTTGGAATTCGTATTACCTCTAGTCTCTCCCCGCAAGAAAGGCTCAGCTCCGTGAAAGGAAAATAAATGGACCCGTTACAAGACCCAGGAACCTATCTAAAAATCATCCTGGGTCTTGGCGGAACCATTATGGTTTTTCTTGGTTTTGGTTATTATCTGCGAAGGTTCCCCAACACCCTGGTTACAGGTAAGGGAAAGTTGGTTCAGGTTCTTGCACGTCAGTCATTGGACAGGTCTCGAAGTTTTTACTTGATAGAAGCTTTGGGGAAAGTTTATCTCCTTTACGGCACTACTGAAAAAATGCAATTGATTGACAGCTTTGATAAAGAAGAAGTTCAAGACTATTTAAAAGAGTTCTCCCCGGATTCGATCCTGCCCGAGTTGGTGAAGTTACCTGGTGCTCTCTCAGAGGGTTCCCTGAAGCTGGAAACCCATAAGAAGGAAGAAATCCAGTAAGTTCTCAAACAGGGTTCCTGCTTTCATCCATCCACTCACAAGTCTTTGACCTGGATGAGCGTCTTACGCTTGCACTCCCCAAGGCATAGCTTCCTCCTCATCTTTCTGCAATCGATCCTCTTTTTGAGTGGGCTTTTGATTTCAATCCTTTAATCAGCGCTTGTAAGGACTTCTTGTGCAAAGACCGGATATGGGGCAATGTTTGCTTGCAGAAGCGAATAAATTCATATCTGACCCCGAACTCGTCGAAGAATATTAAGACGGAATTCTCACTGACAAAATTCAGCGATAATCAACAAAAACAAACAAAGTCATACAAAAAGTTACAAATTTGGACAACTTATGTTAATATTTTCTCGTTGTTCCGCCGATAGATAGACCAGGAGGAACTGAATTATGCTCAAACAGCTAACAGATAATGATTACATATCCATGTTGAAGAAGTCAGCAGACAATGCGGCTTTTCGACACAATCTCCTGGCGAACAACATTTCCAACGTGAATACCCCCGGGTACAAACGAAGGGATACGGCGGATTTCGAGCGCATGCTGAGGGAGGCCACGAAGCGTGAAAGCTTTAAGGCACAAACAGTGAATCCTAGACACATCCAGTTTGGACGCAAGAATCTGGATCAATTGCATCCTGTGGCAATCACCCAGGATCAAACAAGGTATCGAAACGACAAAAGTAGTGTAGATATCGATCTGGAAATGGCTGAGGTTAGTAAGAATGGTCTTCGCTACCAGGCTTACATCAAGGAAATGGGTGATTATTTTACTGGTTTGAAAGGTATTCTCCAGAAGGCATAGGGGTAGATCATGAGCGTATTTCGATCATTTGATATAGCATCTTCAGCACTCACAGCTGAGCGTTTGAGAATGGATATTATTTCCAACAACATCGCCAATGTAAATACAACAAAAACTAACAACGGGACCCCCTATCGGCGTCAGTTGCCTGTCTTTGAGGCTGTGTTTGCACGTGAAATGGCCGACCAGGAGAAATCGGACAAGGGTCAGGTTTTCAATGGTGAAGGTGTTAGGGTGAAGCAAATTGTTGAGGATCAGAGTGAATTCAAATCAGTATACGATCCCAATCACCCACACGCAGATGACAAAGGTTATGTCCACATGCCAAACGTTAACATTGTTAAGGAAATGGTGGATATGATTACTGCCAGTCGCGCATTTGAAGCTAACGTGACTGCACTGGGTACTTCGCGGCAGATGTTTAATGCAGCAATGAATCTGGGACAAGGCGGCTAAGGTAGGGTGAGTTAATCACGAAGCCAAGGAGCCAAGCGATGGAAATTGATTTTCTGAAAATGAATCAACAAGCGATTCAGTCGACAAACAAGAGACTGGATGCAAAGCCTGCAAACAATTTGGACAAGGCTGCGAAATCTTTTGCAGACTTTCTAGAAGAACAGGTGGAGTGGGTTCGTGAAAATCAGTCTCATTCCAAGAATATGGTCAAGAAGTTTGCCATGGGAGAAGTAGAGAACATTCATGACGTAATCATTGCCGGTGAGAAAGCATCACTTGCGATGAACACCATGAATACAATTCGAAAGAAGTTGTTAGAAGCCTATCGTGAAGTAGAAAGTACAAGACTCTAAGTCTGATTTAACCTCAGTTTGATCTAAAATTAGGAGAGTCTTGTGAACGAGATCCTGGCAACGATTCGTGAAACCTGGGCGGGTTTAAGTAACCCGCAAAGAATGGCTGTTGGGGGCGGGGCCCTTGTGGTGGCTCTGACCCTGATAATACTTGGACTGTTTTATTCCCGTGAGGAATACGTACCCCTCTTTGATTACATTTCCGACAGGCAGGAGGCTCTGGCGGTTCAAACCAAACTCAATGAATTGGGAATTGAGAATACCAGCACAGAAAATGGTCATATCATCAGTGTTCCCAGGTCCAAAAAGGAGAATGCACTTCTTGGACTTGCGAGTACAAACTCTATGCCTGGCGGGGTTTTGTCTTATACAGACATTATGGACGGGCAGAGCAGTTTTGGTTTGACTGACAAGGAGCTGGAGCTTCGAATCAACCGAGCCAAAGAAGGTAACCTTGCCAAGACAATTATGACTTATCGCAACATTGTTGCAGCCAAGGTTCACATTGAGAAGGCCGAGAATACCCTCTTCGCGGAAGATCAGGAAGATACGCGTGTGAGCGTGATGATCAGTATGAAGAATCCGCTGGAAAAGATTACCTCCTCGCAGGTGCGCACCATATTAAATCTGGTGACTCATTCGGTGAACGGAGTCGAATCCAAAAATGTTTTTATCAGTGACAGTAAGGGGAATGACCTTATTGCCATGATCCAGGAAAAAGGAAAAGAACTTTCTCATTATGAGATGACCGTCAAAAAAGAGCGAGAGCTTGAGAAAAAAGCCAAGCAGACACTTTCAGAAATCTATGGTGAGAACAATGTGGATGTGAAGGTTAGCGTCGAGCTTGATTTCAATGCCATGGAGGAGGAGTCCAAGGAGCTTGCACCACCAGTAGATGGAGAGGAGCAGGGTGTCAAGATTTCGGAAGAAATGAAGAAGACCAAGTCCTCCACCCGAGATCCAAAAGCCATCCCCGGTACCACAACAAACATTCCCGGATATCAGCAGCCTGAAGGCACCCTGTCCACTTCAGAGAGCGAAGAGGCAAGAATCAACTATGCTTACAAGAGTAAGCAGGTGAAAATCAGGAAGGCTGTTGGAACTGTGAAGCGCATGACTGTCAGTGTCGTGCTCAACAAGGAAATTTTACCGAACAAGGAAATGGATCAGGAGATTCATACGGGTATCATTGCCATGATCTCCAATGCTGTTGGTCTTGATACCGTCAATCGAGCTGATACGATTAGTGTTCAGGCTTTCTCCTTCAACAAGGAGAAGTTAGAGAACAAGCGTAGAAGAAGTACAGAGCTTGATGAGTTCAACACCAAGCTAGCCTCTGCCGGGATAGTTTGTGGAGTGGCTGCGGCATTTCTTATGATCTTTCGAAATGTCAGAAGAAACAAGATAGCGGCTCGTGAGCGCCAGTTGGAGATTGCTCAAAGAAGTATTGCTGAGCAAACGGAGACAGAAGAGGAGGTGATGACCGTTGAACAAAGGGAAAGACATGAACGGGAGCGCTTCCTCATGGAAATGGCCCGTGAGAATCCAGAAGAGCTTGTGAAGATTATTCGCTCATTGATGATGGACGAAAACTACTATTAAAAGGCTCCTGGAAAGGTCTGAAGAATGTCCGATGAGCACCTGTTAAAAGCGATTGCCTCCATAAGAAAGAGTTGGCAGCTGGAGAGTCGCGTCCAGGATGCTGATCAGGAGCTCAAGCAAAAGGAACTGGATTATCTCGACTCGCAGCTGGACAAGCTCAAGTCGCAATCTCAGAGTATTCTTGATCAGGCCAATCAGGACGCAGAAGATCTTCTTCAGGATGCCAGAGACAGGGCCACTGTTTTTCTGGAGGAAAAGGAAGAGGAAAACAACGCGAGGAGGGCTGAGCTTGAGCAGGAATATCAGCAGAAGCTGGCTCAGGCAGATGCTCATGTTCAAGCTGCGAAAGATCAGGAAGAGAAAGGATTTGGCGAGGGACACGATAAGGGTTTTCAAGCAGGCTACCAGGAGGGAATGCAGAAATTTCAGGAGATGATTTCCAATTTTGAAGAAATCATCAACGAGATTCAAAATCAGCGACGAGGAGTACTGGAAAACCATAGGCAGGAGTTGGATAGCTTCATCCTGGCTTATGTTGAGAAGGTTCTGGGTCCACTGTGCGAGTTGGAAACGACTCACATTCTGGCCAATATTGAAAAGTCTCTTCAGGAACTTCATCGGGCAACTAAAATCAAGGTGGTTGTTAGTCCCTATGATTATGAAGCTCTTCAAGCGATGCAGACCGAGTTTAAGTCTTTGTTCTCTGCGACTAAGGATGTTCAGTTGCTCGAGG